>Ga0306865_1000363_pt1 | contig 19438 bp, 14 predicted proteins | sample AntRauTorckE5431_FD_190441 | JGI IMG/M metagenome (GOLD analysis project Ga0306865, IMG submission 190441) | Saline lake microbial communities from Rauer Islands, Antarctica - Metagenome Torckler E5 #431 (v2) (version 2) | ecosystem: Environmental > Aquatic > Non-marine Saline and Alkaline >... | reverse complement strand
AAAACTTTTTCAGTAGAAGAAACTCAAAGTGCTTTAGAAAGCATAAAATGCAACCAATTAAAATTGAAAAAAACAACAACCAAAGCTGCTTAAATCAAGTACAAAAAGTTAGGGAACTTTTTGTACTTGATTTAAGCAGCCTATATCTGATTTATTAACTTTTCATAAATATACGGTTGAAAAGCTTGAAAAGTATAGGTTTTCTTTTCATAACAAGAATTATTGAATCAAATATTCAAAATATGCTAACAAAAAATAAGGTTTTAAAAATCATCCAAAAAATACCTAAACAATTCACAATTGAGGAATTGAAAGGGCGTTTGGTGTTTGTTCAGAACGTGGAAAATGGTTTGGAAGAGTCTGAAAATGAAAAAATAATTTCAAGTGAGGAATTAAGAGAAAAATTAAATTTATTAATATGATTATTATTCAAAATTCTCCGCTTGAAAATCCACCTCTTCCATATTGTTCCAACTAACTACAAAAGCCATAATTTTCGCTCAATTTAAAGTTTCTTTTTTACGTCTTGTTCCTCTCTTTCTCAAAGGCGGCAAACCTATTCTGATAAAAAAAAAGAAATTACCCGGATGTGTTTTGATGGCTTCATAATAGGCTTCTAACCCTGTTTCACCGACAAAAGCATCGCCACTTTCTACATCAATTGCTACATATTGTCCTTTATATTTTTCCTCGAACTCCGTTTTATACTTTTTTTGATAAATTGCTTTTGCAGTTTCTCCAAAAGCTTCCTTATCGTAAGTTTCTGTTTGCATAATGTTTCGCTATTTTATTAATGAATTTATTTAAAATTAAAACTAAGGAAACTAATCATTAGTTCAAAATCTATTCCTCCAAAATCTCCTTCACATCAATCTCAAATTCGTCAATCACAGTCGCCTGACTTTATTCTGAATAAAATTGCTGTTGCTTTTGGTTGTATCATCTTAAATTTACCAATAAAACGCTTTATTTCAAACTATAAAAAGTAATATTTTGAAGATTTTACTGTTCTAAAAAGTGGAAAAACGATGGTTTTTACTAAACAAATATAGAAAGAAGGAAAAAATACGAAATAAAAGTATAAAACCTGTGTAAAAATATAGATTGTAACTTTTTCCAAATATTCCATTATATTCAGCGAACAATCACATAATAAATCAAAAAACCTATGAATAACCGAATATTAAGTATCATTTTCTTAATGATAGGCTCGTCTATTGGCGTTTTTGCTCAAAACACGACCAACTTATTACCCATCAAAACCAATCAAAAATGGGGATTTATCGACACATTAGGACAAGTCCGTGTGGTGCCGACTTATGATAATTTGGAGCAACTTAAATTTGAGGAAAATGCTTTTTTTTTGGTAGAAGAAAGTGGTAAAATTGGGATTTTAGATGAGAATGCAAGGCGAATTTTGCCGTCTGAATATCGGCGAATTCGTCCGTTGTCGAGTGATTATTTTGCGGTGATTCGGGACTCTTTGGAGATTGTGGTGAATGATAAAAATGAGGTGATTATTGGTGATGGCTTTGATTTTATTTCGATGCTGAATCCAGAATTTTTTGCTTTTCGCAAAGGCAAAAAATGGGGTTTGTATCGTCGGAATCAAGGGATTTTGTTTGCACCAAAATATAATTTGATTGTTCCGATTGATATTGGCAAAGGGTATTTTAAAATAATGAATCGGGTTGGAACGAAAGAACTTTGGGGACTTTGTGATTTGAGCGGTCAAGAATTATTAATACCAAAATACGATGAAACGGACGCTTTGGACGATGATAAATTGCTGTATCGAGTGGATAAACTTTGGGGAATGGTCGATAATTCTGGTAAGGAAGTTTTGAAAAAAGAGTGGTCATCTTACGGCAAATTATCAAAATATTATACGGTTTGGCAGCGCGAAGATGGGTCGCTGTATTTGTATTTGAACTTGTTGGATACGTTTTTTGTCAGCGATAAAACCATTACTCGATACGAAGTTTTGAAGAACGATATAACAAAATTAAAAGTCAAAACGGATTTTAGAACTGGTTTGATTGATAGTATTGGCAACTTGATTTTGCCAATAGATTTTCAAGAAATTCACGTTTATTCGGATTCGATTTATAAGGTGAAAGATGGTGGCTGGGGCTTGTTTCATGTTCGAGATTCGATGGTTTTGAAGCCTGAATTTAGTGATATTGGTAAGTTTGAAAATGGTTTAGCTCGGGTTTATTTGGGCGATTATCAAGGTTTTATGAATCAAAAATATGAAGTCGTCATTCCTGCGGTTTATCAAAAATTGAAACTAATTGACCAAACTTTAAAGGCTTACGATAGAGGAACGGTGACGATTTTTAAACGCAATATAGCAGATAAATTTGATTTAGATGATATGTTTGAAAACGTTGGTATCATTAAGATTGGCGGCAATGGTAGTTCGATTTTTGGGGGCGGCAGTCGAGGAAATGCGAGTTGGATTGACCCGTATAAATTTGGTGATTATAAATGGGAAAGAGAAGCTTACGGGCTTTGGGGTTTGAAAAATTTGACGACAAAAACGTGGGTTGTTCAACCAAAATACAAAACGGTCAAAGTGATTCACAATGCCAAAATTACGTTGGTTTACAGCGATTCTTTACAAAGTTCTAACAGCTTGCGCGTTTTTACGTCGATTGCGAAAGAGCAATTCTATGAGGTCGGGATTTTTTCCAATCAGTCGCTGCAAGTCGTTTCTAATATCGATATGGTGGGCATTCGGACGGAGGATTTTTTGGAAGGTTCAAAGTCGGCGGCGTTTATGTCGGCACAAGGGAAATTTGGTTTGATTGGCTTGGATGGTCGCATCGTAAAACCTGCGACAGAATTTTATATTGGAGCGTACAAATTCGGCCTGATGGCGTTTCCGATTGGCGACGGAATGTTGCAATCGCCACAAAGTAGTCCGAAAACGTTTACAGACTCTTGGAAATTAGATAGCGATTTCAATATTTATTATGACGGTAGTTTGCGGAGCAATCGGCGGTCAAATTATTTGCAAATTAATAAAGGAATTTGGGGTTATATGGACGAATCGGGTAGGGTTGTAGCCGCTCCAAAATTCATTTTGATTCGTCCTTTTGAAGAAAATGAATTGGTGATAAATCGAACGGTTGAAGGTTGGGGTGTGATGAATTCTAAAGCAAAAACGATTATTCCGTTTGAATATCAAGCAATTACGCATTTTGGTAAAAGTAATTTTTTATTAAAAATAAAAAATAAAACAATTGTTACGTTAGCCGAAAATGGTCGGGCAATCGATGATCAATATATTGGTCAAGGTCGATTTTCGGAAGGTTTGGCGAGGGTTGCTAAACGTGACACGGGTAAAAGTTTGACTTGGGGTTTTGTGAATGAATCGTTTGAAGAGGTGATTTCATGTCAGTATAAAAAGGTAAAAAATTTCCAAAATGGCACGACTGCAGTTTTGGATACGTGTTGGCATTTTATGGATAAATCGGGAAATATTACGGTGACCTTGCACAAGTCAATTACAGAAATTGGTGATTTCCATGAAGATTTGGCTTGGGTAAAATTAGGTTCGACTTATGGTTATATTAATAAAAATGGCGTGTTTGTGATGAAGCCGAATTTTACGGCAGCCGCTGATTTTACAGGGTTTGGCGTAGCAAATGTAGTAATTGATGAACAACCAACGCTGATTGAAAAAAATGGAAATCGAATGATTGAAAATGGTATTTTTGGTCGTATTTATAATTTAGATGAAAATGGTTTAGCGAAAGTCCAACATCCTCGCCGAAGAATGTTTGGCTTGATTAATTATGGTGGTAAAATGGTTACACCGATGATTTATGACCAAATTGGTACGTTTCAAAACGGCTTGGCGGCTGTTCGTTTGCAAGGTAAATTTGGTTTTTTGGATTTGTCGGGAAAGATAGTTGTTACGCCGATGTATGATCAAATTGGTGAGCCTGCCGATGGTCTAATTCCTGTTTTTAGTTTTCGAAATCGTGCTTGGCATTACATTGATTATCAAGGAAATACGATTATTAACAATCAATTTTTGGAAGCTGGAAATTTTGATAATGGTTACGCAATTGTAAAAATAAAAGAAGGGGAAGGTACTCTTTCAAAAAAAGTGACCGCATTAATTGATACCGACGGTGATTATCATTTTGTGTCGTCACCTGACAAGGTTTTGCTGCATTATTCGGACGGCTTTCGAGCGATTGAAGAAACGCATATTGATGAATTTTCAGACCCCAAAGAAACCGTTGTTTCGATTTATTACGCAGATGAAAACAATTATAATATTTTCGGAAAATCATTTGAAGCAGTGCATCCGTTTGAAGGTGCGACTGGATTTTTTGTCACTGAAGATGGTTGGGGAGCGTTGAATCGACAAGGTTTTAGCGTAATTCCTGCAAAATATATTCGCCTAATTCGTATGGAAGATGGCAATATTCGGGGTAAAGCTCAATATTTATATGGTATTTATGACGCAGTGGGAGAGGTTGTTCAGCCGATTCAATATGATACGGTTTTGGAAATTCAACCGAATTTATTTCGGGTCGAAAAAGACGGAAAAATTGGTTATTTGAATGAAAATGGAAGTTGGATTTGGGAAATGCAAGAATGAGTTATTTTTACGGTTGAAAGTATTGAAACTTTGGACGAAATTGAAAATTTTAGACACCGCCGAGTTTTCAGCGGTGTCCAAAATAGATAAAAACGATTATTCTATATGTCTAATTTCGCACGTTTTAAACGGTAATTACTTTTTATATTATTCCATAACTTTCTTCAAAACATTTTTTCCTGTCATTGCCACCGTTGTTAAAACGCCTGAAAATAAAGCTGCTCCAACCCCTGCGGTTACTATATCTTGACCTGTTAAATACAAGTTTTGAATTGGCGTTCGAGGTCGCAAATGTTTTTGCCGAAAACGTTTCGGTGTGTGGTCGAGACCGTAAATTTCGCCTTTATCATAATTGACAAAATGCTTCGTCGTCAGAGGCGTAGAAAGTTCGTAACAGTCAATTTTTCCTTCCAAATGCGGCAATTGTTTAAATAATTCGTTTAGCAATCGTTGAGCAATTTTCTCTTTTTTGGCTTCATAAGCCTCGCCCCGCTTCATCCAACGACTTCCTTCCCATTCCTCAAACATTTCGTAAGGCACTAAAGTGATAATATCTATCGTACTTCGGTCTGGATAACGATTGCTCCAATCGGGGTCTTTTGCCGATGGAAATGACACATAAACTACTGGAAATGGCTCGTCTGTATTCGCCAAATATCGCTCAATGCAACCGTCGTGGTCTAAATCATCGGGATAAATCCAATAGTTCGATTTTGGCAATTTCAATTCTTCTGGCGAACCTTTCAAACCAATATATAAACACGAATGAGCGACCGAACGTTGAACGGTTTCTAATCGTGATTTTAAGTCGTGTTTTTCGATTGTTTCTGTTGGTAACAGTTGATTATAAGTCGTCATAATTCCTGCACCGCTGATAATATTATCGGCAGTTAGGATTTTTCCATCTTTCATTTTTACACCTGTCGCCTTATTATTTTCAATGATAATTTCTTTGACTTCAGCACTCACCAAAACCTTCCCACCAGCTTTCGCAATAACAGGCTCGACCGTTTCTACAATTTGCGAAGAGCCACCAATTGGGAAATTTCCACCACTAAAATAATGTCGGGCAACCGTGGCGTGCATCGCAAAACTACTTTGCTTCGGTGGCAAACCATAATCACCATATTGTCCTGAAAGCACTTTGATTAATTCTTCGTTTTTTGTAATAGATTTCAGTACCTCATAAGTCGTTTTATCTGAGTATTTATAATACGCCCGACGCATCAAACCGCCCGTCATTTTACTCACCAAATCAGGCATTGCTTTATCAATAAAAAAATTGCGACTCGCCTTATTTGATGCAAAAACCAATTCCACATATTTCGAAATCGCCTTGGCTTCGTCAGGAAAATATTCCGTTAATTTTGCCTTAAATGCCGTCACGCCTTTTACGAAATCATAATGCTTATCGCCAATAATGATTTTGTCGTAAACTTCGCCCATATCCGCCCATTTCAAATTACCATCGCTGATATAATCAAACAGTTTTTTAATAATGCTATTCGGTCGAGAAACTTCTCCAATATAGTGAATGCCAACGTCCCATTCGTAACCTTTTCGTTTAAAAATATGCGTAAATCCGCCTGCGGTATAATGCCGTTCTAAGACTAAAACTTTTTGACCTTCTTTCGCCAAAATCGCTGCGGTCGTTAGGCTGCCCATTCCAGAGCCAATTATGATGGAATCATAATGCGTTGCTAATTCGGGATTTTTTTTGTAGGATTCGACCATTTTTTATAGTTTTACTTGGTTTGTTTTTGTGTAAATATAAGATAAATTTTGGACGCAAATTTTTGCAGATTATCAGTTTATTTTGGTTCGTAAAAATGCGATTTATTTCTTTAAAACATTGATTGTCAAGTGATTGGTAGGGTTAGTGTAAGTGTGCTTCGGTCTATCTATTGCACCGTACTTTAGTGCTTTGGTTTATCTATTGCACCGTACTTTAGTGCGGTGAAAAAGAGTGAAAAATAAAAGGGCTTTAGCCCAATATTTACACAGTTTTAGGCTTTTAGAGAATCTCACTAAAACTGCTTGTTACAAATCAGTCAGACCTTGAAGTGACCGTACCATAGGTAAAGTTATTCATTCTAAATCCTTAAACTTTTCAAATCCATATTTTTCAATAAGGTCATTATATTCCTGTGCATAAGTTTTTTCGCCGTGATGTAGTTCTTGCCTATGAATATAACTTCTAACTCTATCAACCATAGAATGGCTAACGGAAACAGCAAAATACTCTGATTGCCATTGAAAATGTTGAGGAATTAGTTTTTCTTTATTTATCCAAAATGCAGATTCTCCTTTGATTAGCTGCATATTTTTAGCAATTGTCTGGTTTGTTTTTAACGACATTAAGCAATGAATATGGTCATAATATCCATTGACGCAATCTAAATAAATATCTTTTGAAGCCGCATTTTCCTTGATATGTTGCCAAATGTTTTTCCTTAAATCTGTTCCCTGTAAATAAGGCATCCTATTTTTAGTTGCCCAGACAAGATGAATCCATATTTTGATAAATGGCATAATGTAGATTTTTTTGTTAATGAATAAAATTTTAGTGTAAACTCAATATAATGAAAATAATTAGTCGCATCGATTATATTTTGTTTCAGCACGTTTATTTTTATCAATTATACTGTTGTTTTAGTATGGTCTTTATCAATTGCACCGTTGCTTTAGCACGGTGATAACTCAATATAATGAAAATAATTAGTCGCATCGATTATATTTTGTTTCAGCACGTTTATTTTTATCAATTATACTGTTGTTTTAGTATGGTCTTTATCAATTGCACCGTTGCTTTAGCACGGTGATAACTCGATTATATTTTGTTTCAGCGTTTATTTTTATCAATTATACTGTTGTTTTAGTATGGTCTTTATCAATTGCACCGTTGCTTTAGCACGGTGATAACCAATGGTTGCAGATGATTATGGGCTTTAGCCCGACATTCGAATAGTGTTGGGCTAAAGCCCATTCTTTTTTGATACTTCTATATCACGGCACTGAAGTGACCGTGCAATTGATGAAAAATAATGTGCTGAAGTGACCGTGCAATTGATAAAAAACAATGTGCTGAAGTGACCGTGCAATTGATGAAAAATAATGTGCTGAAGTGACCGTGCAATTGATAAAAAACAATGTGCTGAAGTGACCGTGCAATTGATAAAAAAAAATGTGCTGAAGTGACCGTGCAATTGATGAAAAACAATGTGCTGAAGTTACCGTGCAATTGATGAAAAACAATGTGCTGAAGTTACCGTGCAATTGATAAAAAACAATGTGCTGAAGCGACCGTGCAATTGATGAAAAACAATGTGCTGAAGTTACCGTGCAATTGATAAAAAGCGAATTTTTGAATCAATAGTGCATTATTTTGTCATCAATTATACCATTATTTTAGCATAGTCCTTATCAATTGCACCGTTGTTTTAGCGCGGCGATAACCAATTGATAAAATCCTTAGAATTCCAACTTCAAAACACCCCTTAAATCTAAATCACTTCCACCACTTTTAGAAAACTCCACTAAAATCGCCTGTTGCAAACCAGTGTAGCGTTTTGCGACTTGATTATTATTCACGGCAATATGCAACGCCCGTTTTGTACCGACTAAAACGACCAATTTTTTTCCCCGTGTAATGCCCGTATAAACCAAATTTCTAAAGAGCAAATTATAATGAGTCGTATGAATCGGAATCACGACGCACGGGCATTCGCTACCTTGATATTTATGAATCGAAACCGAATATGCCAACACCAATTCGTCAATTTCAGTAAAATCATAAATGATATTATTTCTATCAATTTCGACATGAATTTCCTGCTCGATTCTATCAATTTTCGTGATGCGACCGACATCACCATTAAACACTTCTTTATCGTAATTATTGACAATTTGCATTACTTTATCATTGACACTAAAGCTGCGACCGAGTTTCACCAACGGGTCTTTTGAAGGGTTTAGTCGCTGTTGCAAATATTCATTCAAGCCACGGTTCCCGACAATTCCTCGATTCATCGGACTCAATACTTGAATATCCGTCAACCGATTAAAACCATAGCGTTTCGGCAAACGAGTAGCGACCAAATCGCCGATCAGCGTCACCATTTTTTCGGTGTCTTCCTCTTCCACAAAAAAGAAATCGCTGTCTTTATCAATATCAATATCAGGAAAAACGCCTGCATTAATTCGGTGTGCGTTTGTGATAATTTTGGAAGAAGCGGCTTGTCTGAAAATATCTGTCAAGCGAGTAACCGGAATGACTTTGGACTGAATTAAGTCATTCAAAACATTCCCCGCACCAACACTTGGCAACTGGTCAATATCGCCCACAAAAATAATTCTTGCCGTTGTCGGAATGGCTTTGAGTAGGCTGTACATTAGAATCGTATCTAACATACTCGCCTCGTCAATGATGATTAAATCACAGTTCAACGGCTTTTCCCGATTGTGCGTAAAACCGTTGATTTTGAAATCAAATTTGAGTAAAGCGTGAATGGTTTTAGCTTCCATTTTGGTAATTTCTGCCATTCGTTTTGCGGCTCTTCCTGTTGGTGCAGCTAAGAGAATTTTGTCAGTTAGTTTTTTCATTACCGCCAAAATCACTTTGGTAATTGTACTTTTTCCAGTACCCGGGCCACCAGTAATGATGTGGACTTTTTCCGTAAAACTGGTACTAACCGCTAACTTTTGATTGTCCGCCAGTTCGATTTGCATTTGTTTTTCTGACCACGCTACGGCTTTTTCATTATCAATTTCTTTAAAATCCGTTTTGCCATTTTGTAAGCGTTTTATTTCTTTGGCAATACCAACTTCGGACACGTAAAACGTTTGCAACCAAATGTGGGGAACGAGTTCTTTTGTTTGTTGGGCAACATCGGTAATCACTGATAAATTCGATAAAACAATCCTATTTTCTAAAGCAATTTCTTCTAATCGACTTTGGATTTGTTCGGGTTTGACTTCCAATAATTTTGCGGCTTCTTCCGTGAAGTCATCGATTGGAAAACAAGTATGTCCATTGCTCGATAATTCTGACAAAACGTACTCGACACCAGCATCAACCCGAATATCGGCATCTTTGCCGATGTTCATATTTAGGGCAACTTTATCTGCCGTTTTAAAACCAATTCCCCAAATATCTTTGGCCAAATCAAATGGGTTTTGTTCGATTCTAAAAATACTTTCGTCACCATATTTTTTAAAAATCTTTTGAGCAAAAGCAGGACTAACCGACAATTTTTGCAAATAAATCATCACTTCCCGAATCGATTTTTGTTCTGCCCAACAAGATTTTATTTTTTCTATTCTTTTTTTTCCTATTCCGCTGACTTCCAAAAGTTTATCAGGGTTTTTATCAATTACGTCCAGCGTTTCTGCACCCAAATACTCCACAATTCTATCTGCAAAAACACTCCCGATACCTTTCACCAATCCCGAACCTAAATACTTTTTAATCCCCGTAATCGAAGACGGCGTTTCCACATCATAATCCTTGACCTGAAATTGATACCCAAAATTTTTATCATTATGCCAATGCCCACGACAAAGTAAGGTTTCCCCGACTTGAATCGTCGGCATATTGCCCACAATCGTTGTCAAATCATAGTTTTTCGGTACTTTCATCCGAGCAACCGTCCAACCGTTTTCTGCGTTTTGAAACGTAATTCTCTCTATGTAGCCTTTGATTTCTTCCATGTTACGGTTGTTGGATGTGCGAATTGTTTTAGAGATAATCCTTATATTCTCGTTTTAATAAATGAATAGCACAATCATAATATTGATAAAATTTGCCATTTTTATTTTCATACATTTCAATTAAATCCTTTACAAGTTGAACTTCCTTATTCCCTCCATTTTTTAATTTTTTAATTTTACAATTAGTAAGAATTTTCGTCCGAATACCTTTCCATACACCCGTTCTTTTATCTTTTAGTCTTGAATGATTCAGATTTAAAATATTCTTTAGTTCCCAATCAATGTCGATTGTGTCGTCATCATCGTCCTTGATTTTATATCGAATTTTACCTTTGAAATTATAAGAAAATATCGGAAAATCACGATTTCGAGTAGTTGCAGGATTAGGAATGTGATAAAATTCCATATCTCTCTTAGCGTTCCCGCAATGTCCATTTTGACCACAAGCACCTAATAAATTAGCATATTCAATTCTTAAATCTGCTCTGAATTTTTTGGATTTATCACACAATAAATCATTTTTATCAGAAGCATTGATGACACCCTTGAAGATACTTTTAGGTTTATAATGTTCAATTTCAATAATGACTCTTTTCCGATTTTGGTTGTTAGTATATTCTTTTAATGCACTTTGGCAATACACACAAACCCAACCCAATTCATCAGCTAACGAAAGTTGAGTAGGAATCAAGGCATCTTCATCATCTTTTAAAGCCTCAAATGTATTTGCAGGAGGAAACTCTGCTTTTTTAAGTTTTTCTTTAAACGCTAAAAGTTCAGCCGGTTCATGATTTTTATTAAAACTACGCATAATTGGGTTTTATTGAGATAATTCAAAATAGGTTTCTGCTTGTACAATATCTACATCATCACTACTAAGCGTTTTTTCTAATTCATCAAAAATCTCCTTAGCAGCATTCATACTTTCCTTTGTATCATTATCAATTAAATCAAACATTTTATCAATTTTATCATCAATTTCTTTCGGTCTATCATCTTTTAAACCGCCAACTTTTCTATAAATAGTTTTTAAATTTTGACCATAAACAAAAGGCACTTCTTCCACTTTCCCTCCTTCCTTAATCACAAAAACCGCTTTATCCTCAACCTCCAAATGACTCGCTACCAAAGGCGAATGCGTCGTCACGATAAACCGAGTATTCACAAACGATTTCGCCAAAACATTTAAAATATTTCGCTGCCATTTTGGATGCAAATACGTATCAATTTCGTCAATAATAACAATAGCTGGTCTTTCCATGAAGTCAGCCACATAATCGTTTGCCTCAGACATTCTTTTAATTAAAATACCTGCCCAAATGAAAATATTTCGGTAGCCAGAACTTAACAAATCGAATAATATTGGAGATTCATCGTTCATTTTTATCCAAAGAAGTTTAGTAATAAAGTTTGCTCCAGCTAATTCAACTTTCGTCTGCGTTATATCTGAAACGACCTTAAAAAGAAGTTCTAATACCAACTTATCATTTTCTTTGTTACCCGTATTTGCATTACCATGTAAACCAATTATCCATTGCGATAAATCTTCAAAACGATTATCAACTTCATTATATAATAAAGGCAAAACATCAACAATATTTGGTTTCTTATCTTTTATTCTTTTATCTACTTTTTCGCCTCGAACTTGCGCAAAACCGATGATTAATTGTGTAAACTCAAAACCGTCTTTATTTGCTGTAAATGAGGTAATCTCCTCATTTTCAATGCTTTCAATCCAAGCATATTCTCGAACAAGATTGAATTCCGATGAAAATTTAATCTCATTCTTAACAGGTTCACCGTGATTGTAATATAATTCAATTGTCCCTTTTTTCGTAAATTCTATTTCTGCTTTACTATTTTTATCCTTAATTCTAAGCATATTTTGTAAAGTAGGATTCGCTAAATCTAAATAACTTTTTTCATCTGAAGTTGCTCCAATTAAAGCTAAAATTAATGCTCGTAAAACCGTCGTTTTTCCAATACCGTTTTCGCCTAAAATACAAATTACTCGTTTAGATAAATCCAATTCGAATGATTGAAAAGTACCAATATTTTTTAATTTTAATGTTTTTAATCCAATCGAATGCTGTGAATAGTCGATAGATTGAATTTCCACATTTCCCCTATTAAAATTTCGATATTTTTGAATATTTTCAATCCAATTATTGAAATTTTCTTTATTAATAAAATCTAAATTTTCTAAATCTTTATTTTCAATTTTTAAAGCATTATTAATGAAAGTATCAATGATGATTTTATCTTTTTCTAAAAAGGCTTCAATCATTTCAAGATAGGTTTCAGATTTCAAACTATAAACTTTTCGCCAACTGTTTAATAATTTACCATTATGAGTTTCTTGTTTTAGTCCATTAAGTTTTGAAATTTTTCCAAAGAAATTTTGTAACTCTTTTGATGACTTTGCGGTGTAATCACACCACATATTACCCTTATTTGTTATGCCTATACGTATATAATATCCTCGACTTTTCCAATCATTTCCTGACCAAAAAGAAGTTACCAGATAGTCATCACTTCCTGTAAACCAATAGCCCTCATTTAATCTTTGACCTCTATTTGTTTGCCTAAGCATAAATAGAAAATTATTATCTTCTTCATATTTCTGATAAAGAAATTGAAAAATTTCTTCGTGTAACTCTTGAAATGTAGGAACAAAATGAGAGAAGGGAACAGCTTCATTAATTGGTCTTCCGATGGAGTCTTTCCATATACTAAATTTGGAATCCTCGGTATTATGATATAAAATCACAAAATATGTTTCTTTACTGGTGTTAGGAGAAAGAAAACGGTGGACTTCATTTTTTTCTATGATGTAATCGCCATAAATAATAATTCTACCGAATGCTTTTACCGAAAAGTCAAGCACACCATTACTTATTCTATTTCCAAAACTTATCATATCCTTATGATATCCTAAGTTTTCAAAATATTCAATGATTCTATCTTCACAAACTTCCTTACCTATCATCATTTATTTAGATTATTTGATATTTTCAAATGTAATTCTAAAATTACAAAACTTCCTAATAACTCGATTATTCCAAATTTTTTGAATAAATGAAACTGTATTTAGTTTCCAAATGTTTCGCTCGAAGTTTTCCGCATTCCGAAACGTAATTCTTTCTATCCCGAGGTTTCGGAACAAGTTATAGCCTTTGATTTCTTCCATGTTACGGTATTGGTAGATTCTTGGTTTTACGGATATATCCACAAGACTAATTTACACCGATTTTACTAAATAAGGTAAATTAGGGCAATAAGTTGACTATTTTTCATTTAGAAAGTACCTTAATTAAAGTACGGTATAGGTTATTTTGAATTTAAAGCTCAAAAAACCTATTGGGCAGCCACTTTTTTATCACCTTACTCTAATTATTAGAACTAAAAAACGGCAATGGATTTTTGAAATTTATCCGCTTCTGTACTTCACCGCAAGTCCTAAAAACATTTTAAAATATAAAAAACCGTTATTCTAAAATAGAATAACGGTTTTTTGAATATATTTTTATTACACAATTGGTATAAATACTAAGTTATGATATCTATTAGCGTACTTTTGATGTTTTATAATATTGTAAAATGATGAATGTTGAAATTAATCCATAAAGAATTGTTTCCAAAAACATGATTGAAGCAAATGTAGCAAACTCAATAACCCCCGTAATTTTGTTTTTGAACATAGGAACTAACCATTCATAATCCAATAAAAAAACAGCACTTTCAAATAGCAAAATCGTTGAAGCAGCGATAAAACTAATGAACATTCCTATCAGAATTCCTTTTTTGAATAATGTTCCTGTTTTTACCTGTTCTTTACGTTGTTTTATTTCGTAAGCGATTGCACCAGTAAGTATCAAGAATGCCAATATTTTTAAAGACATATTTCCCCCTTGATTAAATGCTCTCAAAATCAGTAAATAAGTACTAATCATTAATCCTGAAACTAAACCATTTCGAATACCTCGTTCGTAAAATTCATATTCATTTGCTTTTTCTTTCGTAATTTTTGTTTGTTTGTCGTCTATTATTGCGTCATCCATTTAAGTTTATTTTTTGTAGGCATTTAAATACATGCAACACTATTATTAGATAATTGTTCATAAGTAATTGATAATCAATTTGTTTTATGTTTATGAAAATTTATATAATTCCTATTTTGAAAAATATTTTACTAAAATAACAGCTATTTACCTACCAAAATCGTTTTTATTTTTTAACATTTAAAAAAAGACATTTCAAAAAAAATATTATGAAAAAAAAATTACTTTTAATCGGCTGCGTTTGTTTTTTCGCAATTTCGGGTTTTGCTCAAAAAAATGCAAAATGGGAAGTCAATTTGAATTATGCGTATCAATTTGATTTAGATAAATTTGACGAAAATTTATTCAGCAGCAATCAAGATTTGCATCAATACGGTGTTTCGTTGAAACGTATTTTAATAGATAAAAAGCGTTTTCAGTTGTTGGGCGGAATTGGCTATTCTCGGCAACAAATTTTGGGATATGTTGGCATCAATCATTGCTACGGGGGAGGGATTTGTCCGTGTTATTATGCAACGACTAAAAATTATGCAATTCAATTAGCCGAAATTCCGATAGAAATTCGTTTTCCGATTAATGATAAATTCAGCATTGACCTTACGGTAATGCCACAATTTCGTTTTCATCAGAATAGCGATTATGATTTTCAAGCAAAATATTCTTTTGTTATTAATTCCGTTGAAATTTATCCTGCGGTTTCGTATCAAGTTCAAGATTTTAGATTTTCGCTTGGCGGTCGGTTGATGAATTGGCAAATGCCCGACAAGCTTTTTTATTATAATTATAATTATTTCACAGAAAATCCTAACTTTTACGAGCAAACTTTGTATCGTTATAATCCTTTGAAATTGAGATTAACGGCAGCGTATCAATTTTAAAGGAAAATTTAAATTGATACTGGTTAAAAAAATAGCATGAAGAAAAAAGATATGAATCTCATTATGGCGGCAGTTGGTGTGTTGGTCATGTTCAAAACGATGTTACACACTGCTTTTCGTAATATTGATGAGGAATTTGAGGGCGAAGATTTCGAGGACGAAACAGGAGAAGAGGACGAAGAAGACGATACGCCTTACGCTGTTTCTGATGACGAATTTGAATATTTTAATGAAATATTTGAAGGCGAAGATCTAGATTTTGAAAATATGGAATTGGACGATTTTGAAGACTTGAATTTCAAAAAAATGTTTGAAGATTTGGGCAGTAATTTAGAATTTAAAATTGCCATTATGAAAAATTCAACGATGTTGAAAGAAATGATTTTGAATAGAAAACGAGAATTAGACGAGGCAGGGGAAGCGGTAAGTGATGTGTAAAAACCGTGTCGGTTTCAAAAACCGACACGATTAAAATCTCTAAAATCTAAAATCAACGCCTAAAAAGAAATGTCTGCCTGCTTGCGGATAAAATCCTTCCATTTGCTGCACTTGACCTTCATAATTATAGCGATAAATCCATGCGTTGGATTCGTATAATTCATTCAAAACGTTACGGAATAAAAACGTAAAGCGAATGTTTTTTGCCGATTCTATTTTTGGTGAATAAGCAATGCGAATGTCATTTGTCCAGAAAGCACTTAGCGTAGATTTTTCAGAGCTGGTGTTGTCAAAGTATTGTTTGCCAACGTATTTGCTCATCAAAGCCATTTCCAAAGCATTGTTTTCCAAAGCATAAAATAACAATTCTGCACCTGCGATGACGTTTGGTGAAAACGCAATATCCGTTGTGCCGTGCTCGATGGTAATTTGTCCGCCGTTGTCCCAATCGTCCAAATATTCCACAAAATCAATGATTTTATTTTGGCTAAACGTTGCATTTGCACGGAAAGTAAACCAATCTGTGACCTTCGCACCACCGACTAATTCTAAACCCAAACGGTAACTATTGTCCACATTCGTCCGAATTGCCGCCCCAACATCGTTTATTTGACCCGTCAAAACCAATTGATCATCATATAACATATAATAAATATTGGTATTAAACGAAAACGTTTGGTTATTAAAACGGTGTCCCAATTCAAAATTGTGTAAGGTTTCCGAACGAGGAATTTCGGTTGTCGGTGCGTCCGTAATATCGCTGCGACTTGGCTCACGGTTGCCCACGGCGTAAGAAGCGTAAAATGCCGATTTGTCGCTATTATCAAAGGTTAAACCAACTTTTGGATTGAAAAAATTAAACGATAAAGTCTGTGTAATATCTCGTTTATCGTTGTCAATTCCCGTAATTTGGTGCGACACAAAACGATATTGCAAATCTGCAAAAGCGTTCAAACTATTAGTTAATTGATAATTTGCTTTGGTATAAATATTAAAATCGAATTTCTCGCCTGTGCCTTCGTAAAAGCGAGCTGGCGTATTTTCCAAAGCGTCACTTTCACTATCCATAGCTGCTGCTGCCCAAATTGTTTCCCCAAAATGGTCGCCAACGTAATTATTTGCTGCACCACCAACGATTAATTCCATTTTAGAATTAGGCGAATACGTCAAAGCATAAGTCGCTCCGTAAAAATGATTATCCAACCAACGACGACGCACTAAGTCAGTCGTAGCAATTGTATCTGGCACAAAATCGGTTAAATTATAAAACGCCACGTCTTCATCTGCTCGATATTCTTCATAATAACCTTTCCCTCGAGTGTAATGCAACGCACCGTCAAAGTACAATTTGCGATTCAAATTATGCTTATACAATAATTGATAATGCGTTTGTTGGTAATTATCAACCTGATTTTCGTAAGGCGGATCAGATTCCATACCTGCATAATTTATCGTTCTATCGGTCGCTAACGTAGCAGAATCAGTACCATACCATGCTTGATACGTAATTTCCTTACCGTGAAAAGTGATAAATTCTAACGAATTATTATCGCCAACATAACTACCCGAAAGTTTGTACGACCAAAGATCAGAAGTTGCACGGTCGATATAGCCGTCGGATTTAATGGACGAAACTCGACCATTAATATTGAATTTGCCCAACATACCGGAATTAAAAGTCAAGTTGGATTTTACGGTATTGAACGAACCGGAAGTCAAATTTACACCGATAAATTTTTCTTCGTTCGGGTTATTTGTTTCCAAATTAATCGTTCCACCAAAAGCACCAGCCCCATTTGTCGAAGTTCCAACCCCTCTTTGGATTTGAATACTTGACGTTGAAGTCGCAAAATCGGACATATTTACCCAAAAAACACTTTGCGATTCTGCATCATTAATCGGAATCCCATTAATGGTAATATTGATACGAGTCGGGTCTGTTCCACGGATTCTAATTCCCGTGTAACCAATACCTGCACCTGCATCTGAAGTCACGACCGCCGAAGGAGTCATTTGCAATAAAAACGGCACATCTTGCCCCAAATTATTGGCTTCTAATTCGGTTTTATCCATGTTGTAATATGTCATCGGCGTCTTCTCCTTTGCCCGAAGCGAATTCGCAATAACTTCTGGTGTCACCGACAAAACATCAAGATTATTAGCATAAACTAAATCAAGATTAAGCACCAAATTTGTGTCGGTAATTGTAACGATTTTTTGAATCGATTGAAAACCAATGTAGGAAAATTTTAATGTATAAGTTCCTGATTTTAAATTATTAATAGAGAAATTTCCATTAGCGTCCGTTGTCGCACCTTTTGAGTTTTCGGTAATCACGACATTAGCACTAATTAAAGATTCTCCCTCTGTACTTTTCACCGTTCCCGAAATAGAGAACTGACCAAATACCGCTGAACACAACAGTAAAAGGGCTGCTGTAAAAACAACCTGTTTCATAATAAAATTTATTAATAACTGTGAAAGAAGAGGGGAGTCCTCGTTAGTAGCAGCACTGCTGCACGGTCGAAATCCAGAATGAATTTCCGTAAACTGAGAAGCGTAATAACTCAGAATAATCGACGATTGCCAATTATTCATCGCTAATTACGACGTAACATTCCTTACCAAAATTACTTGGTCAGGTTCCTGACATTGTTGAAGGAACGGGCTTGTTAAAACCTGTAATTCAACAATATTCATGAGTATAATCTCAGCCCGTTAGTTTGCTAACATAAGGCACCCCATTTACAGCAGCAAAGGTAAGTTGCGGAATTGAGAAATGCTAATTTTTGGAAAAATTGGCTAAAAGGATTTTAGATAAAATTTTTCGACTACGAATTATTACGAATTTCATAAATTATTTTATTTTTTTTCGATATTTTATGCCATGATAATTAATATTTTAAAGTTGACGTAATTTGTAAAAAATCGTGGCAAATTATTATTAAATAAATACTTTATTTTTTTTTAATCAAAATTCATTGGTCTTTTATAGTTTTAAACCCAAATTGACCCTTCTTTTTCCGCTCCAAATTGTTCAATTTCACCATTCAAAAAACGATAAGCTGAATAAAAAGCTAACAACGCATCAACGTGATGCCATGAGGTAATTTGTTGGTTATTAAAGGGAAAAGGTAGAAGTTTTTGAAGTGCTTGAATGACATCTGGTAAGTATTGTAATTTCTTTTTATAGTTCAAATTTTTAAGTTGAAACCGTTGAGCATGAATCGCAGGATAGGTTTCAAAAACTTCGATATTTTGTTGGATGAAAGTCCGTTTGAGCCTCATCGCTCGTGCCGTCAAACCACCTAAAAACATGGGCGACATTGCTTTTAAAAGTCGGTCGCCTGCTCTATAAAAATAATCGTCGTATTCATTCGGCATCGTATAAACGCCTGGTAATGATAGCGGAGCATCAAAAAAAATATATTTTGGTTGTAATTTTGTAACGGCATTTATTAAAAATATATCTGCATCTTTTTTCTTTTCAGAAATTAAAAATTGGACAATATTTTTTTTATTTTGGTACGCAATAACGGTTGTTCCGGCTAATTTACTGCCGTAATCTATACCTATGATAGAAGGATTCATTTTTTTATAATTTATTGATAATCAGCGCATTAAAACCCCACAGATTTTTAAAACCTATGGGGTTTGTTTGATATAAAAGAGAAAACTACCAAGGGCCAGTATCTACTTTTCTCTCTAAAGTATTTTGTAAAGAAAAAGGT
>Ga0306865_1000359_pt1 | contig 19669 bp, 14 predicted proteins | sample AntRauTorckE5431_FD_190441 | JGI IMG/M metagenome (GOLD analysis project Ga0306865, IMG submission 190441) | Saline lake microbial communities from Rauer Islands, Antarctica - Metagenome Torckler E5 #431 (v2) (version 2) | ecosystem: Environmental > Aquatic > Non-marine Saline and Alkaline >... | reverse complement strand
TTCGAACTCCTTTAAAATCTTCGCAATCTGATGCGGTGTAAACTTACTTTTTCTCATTTTTTGTGCCGTTAAATTTAATTACTTTTTTCTACTCTTTAACAGTACTATTTTTGGGGAAGCTTACATTACTACCGATGAAAAAACCTTTATGAAAAAGATTGTTATAGTCGACTAAGAAAGGCTAATCACCAACACTATGTATACGTAATCCCCAAAAAAATTGGGGACTACGCATACACTCACGTTAGCTTAAAAAAAAAATGAACGAAGAATTAGAATACTTGTGCAAAACCCCAATTGAAGCAACCAAAGAAGAATTAAAAGAATTTCACAGGCTAGTTCTTGAAGGAGGGAAAGTATTGAAGCAAGGTCTATCAGATAGAATTAATAATTGCGTTGTCCTTGGCTTCTGTAAAAAAGACATAACGATAATTGGAATTTCAGCGATAAAAAGACCGCAAAAAAGTTATGTTGAGAAAGTTATTCAGAATGCCGCACTTATAAGAGAAGTTGAAAATTTAGAATACGAAATTGGATATTCTTATACAGACACTGACTTCAGAAAAAAAGGTATTAGCACGAGCATAAAATCAAACATTATCGAATGGATGGATAATATTGGTGGAACTGTCTTCTCTACAACTGCCATTCAGAGTAGTCAAAGGTTTTTAACTAAAAAAGGGTTTACTCAAGGTGGAAATAAATATGATGGGAAAAACGATAAAAATCTGAAATATTTTGAATTGCAAATAAAAAAGAAAATTAAATGATAAGAGTTCCTCAAGACGTCATGAACTATCTGCAAACACGAATTGCAGAATGTAACTTTAATGTATCGTACAATCTATCTGCCTTTCCTTTTACTCATGAATAATCACTAGATCATAAATTAATCGGAGAATTTATAGGACAAGGTCCCCGTAAATTTGGTTCTGGTTGGACTGTTCGTTTTGATGCACACTACATAGGTGGAGGACGGCACTATCGAACTTTTGAAGTCGCTGATTTGGGATTGATGGTTATTTTCAGAAGAAAAGGTAAAATAATCAGAAGCAAACTAGCATTCATTCAATCTAAAAAGCTATACGCCAGTATAGTTAAATTCAAAGAATTCGATCCTTACTATCGGCAAGGAATGGGCAGATTACTAGTTACGGATGAAGAACATCAGGAAATTGTAGAACCGAAAACTCTTAAATATACAGATGATTCAAAATACAAAGCATTAAAAACTGGCAGTGAACAAGAAGATGTAATGCGTCTTTTTTCAGATAAATTTGATGTTAAGTTATACTATCTCTTTTATAACCCGTGTTCAATTCCCTGGGAAATCAAATCACCAGTTAAAATACTTCTAAAATAGAAAACAATGATGTTGGATGCAGAGTAATTCCCAAACCAGAACTAGATAAAGCTCTAAAATTATTTGATAAAGACCACACTCCATCTTTGGGTGATATCAAATATCAATTGAATGTAATGGATTTTACTGACGAGCATGATGCAGGTTGGAGATTAGAATACTTCATCAATGATCTCTTGATTGGTTGTAAAGAAGGACTAATAGATGATTCGCCAAATTTCGAAACGATGGTTAATCTATTAAGACAAAAATCAAGTCCAATTTCATCTGCTTTATCTTTAACGTTTGACGTGGAATAAAATAAAAACAGCAGCTAATAACTAAGGCTTCCAGCCCCTGCTGGCATGCTGCTGAGTCTGTAAGACCAACAATTAAGCTAGTGTTCCTCCAGGTCGGGGGATACGTGCACTGTTCCCGTGAGGCTTAATAGGGGGTAAGAAGTCTTCGAAGTGGCCCCTGTCCTAAGACCAGAAAGGCTATAGTTGGATGATAAAAACACGCACTAAAAATTATTCTAACTATTTACAATTTGTATCGATTTTTGGATGATACATTTGCAGTGAATTTAAACCACGTGAAAAAGCAACTTCAAATACTCTTGTCTACCATGCTATTTATAGCATTCAGTATGCACGCGATTATGCCGTTGGTTTCTCACTCTATGGACACAGCGTATTCCTCCGTTCTTTTTGAGGAAATAGAGCAAGAAGACGTACTTTCAGAGAAGGATGTAAGCGTTTTACAGTTTGATTCTCTTTTGGTAGAGTACAGACTTGCGCTACAAAATTTTGACCAAAAAGTAGCTGCTCCAGCTCTTTCTACTATGCCTACGGACATAGAACACACCCCGCCTTACATTGCTTTTCATAGGCTAAAAATAGACTGTTAATTTTCTTGTAATCAGGTCATAACCTGACTTATTAGTGTGCTGTATCTTACGGTGTACTTACTTCTATTCTATTTTTTTAATCAAAAAGAGGAGAACTAATCCTCGCTATTTCATATAAAACAACAATGCAAAATCAACATGATGATTGGGATGAAGAAAATCTCATTCACACACTAAAACACTACCTGCCTGCACAGGCACCACTTAAGGATTTTGTGCATCATAATACGCTGCATGCTTTCCAAGACGAGCCCTTTTTTGAGGCCTTGTATAGGGCTTCTCACATGCTAGGCTATAAAACCAGTCTTTCGCTCAAAGCCTTCAGACGCAAGTACAGTGCTGGTGAAATACCGGATGACGTCATTAATTCTGTAATTTCAGAAGACAAAGGCTTAGAATCACTAGCAAGCTGGCGATACAACATGCTGGAAGAAGCTTTTGACCACACTGTGCGACCACAAGTAGGTAAACTAAGAGCCAAAACAAAAGAGCTGTATCAATTGGATATGGATGCACAAGTACATACGCGTCTTTTTAGATTATTAGGTGCTTATTTGGATCAAGGAGTTTCTATTCAGCCATTTCCTATCACAGATAGTGATTTCCTCTCGGCCATTCGTGAAATGGAAAACAAGAGTAAAGTCAGTTTCTTTAAATCAGATAAAGTAAAAATACTGGCAAGTAGAAAAGGACTGACTATGAGCAAGTTACTGGATATACTGGTGGGTGACCCTAAGCTATATATTTCGTATGTCTTCGATCAACAGTTTGCCCATCCAGGCTGGAGTGGGATGGTGTCTTTCGTAGAAGATCATCCTAATGCTCTTTTAGCCAAACGTAGAATAAAGCTTGAAGAGTTGGTCATACTGGAGCTTTTATTTGAAATAGATGCGTTGGAAACCAAATTTGGACCTCAGTGGAAAGCTCTTGGCCAGTTTGAACATACAAAGCCTACTGCCATTTTCTCTAAACCCCAAAAATCAGAATATACAGCTGTAATGATACTCTGGCAGAAGGCAATGGAGGAGAGTTTTTATTCTCAAGTATTGAATACCTTGACATTGCCCACTAAGCGTCCGCTGACACGTAGTGCCGTACACAGTTTTCAGGCATTTATGTGCATAGACGATAGAGCGTATCCGCTCCGCACTTATTTAGAAGAAATAGATATCTGCCAAACCTACGGTACTCCAGGGCACTTTGGCTTGGAGTGTTATTTTCAGCCTCAGCATGGTAAATTTCATACTAAGGTATGTCCGGCACCACTATCTCCAGCTATACTAGTGAAGGAATATGAAAGCGGGAAAAAGCAAAAAAAGGATATCCATTTTAGTAAGCATACGCATGGTGCTTTAGGAGCGGCAGTATTAACGCATACACTGGGATTATGGTCTGGTATTAAACTAGCCACGAGCATATTTAGACCCAGACATAGTCTGTATGCTACTTCGTCGTTTGAGTTTATGGATCCTATGGCTAAGCTGACCATGGAACATACCGATCAGCCACTTACCAAAGATGGTTTGCAAATAGGGTTTACTATAGAGCAAATGGTACAAGCAGTGGAAGGAGTTTTGCGTAGCACTGGACTCACAGATTTATTTGCTCCACTGATATATATGGTGGCTCATGGTGCCAGTAGTGTGAATAATACGTACTACGCAGGATACGATTGTGGTGCGTGCTGTGGTAGACCGGGAAGTGTGAATGCTCGACTTTTTGCGACGATGGCAAATAAGCCTGAGGTTAGAAATATACTGCGAGAGAGAGGAATCTATATTCCTACGAAAACTCAATTTGTAGGGTCACTGCATGATACCACAAAGGACGAAGTGCAGTTTTATGATACGGATATTCTAAGTGAAGAAAACGCACGTAAACACGTAGATAACGTGCTTAATTTTAATAAAGCATTGAGTCTGAATGCAAGAGAAAGGTCCAGAAGATTTGTATCTACTCCTACTGAATTAAATGCTGAGAATGTGCACGCTAAGGTAAAAAAGCGTGCAGTTACGTTGTACGAACCGCGTCCAGAATTGAACCATGCGAGCAACTGTCTATGCGTTATAGGGAGACCTTCCTTTACTAAAAAAGTGTTTTTAGACCGTAGGGCTTTTGCCAATAGTTATGACTACGAGCAAGACCCTACAGGTAAATACTTGCTAGCTATACTGAATGCGGTAGCTCCTGTGTGTGGAGGGATCAACTTAGAGTATTATTTCTCTAGGGTAGATAATGAAAAACTAGGAGCAGGGAGCAAGTTGCCGCATAATGTAGTAGGACTTAATGGAGTAGCCAATGGAGTAGAAGGGGATCTACGTCCGGGTTTGCCTGTGCAGATGACCGAGCTACACGATCCACTGCGACTTATGGTGGTGATAGAGCATTTCCCAGAGGTAGTATTAGACATCATTAGGAGGAATCCTGCTACGTATCAATGGTTTGAAAATGAGTGGGTAGTGCTCTCTGTTATTAATCCTGTGACTAAAAGCATTTCACGATTTAAAAAAGGGAAAATGGAAGAGTATACACACATCAAAAACTATACACAACCCTCAGAGTCATTAGAGAACCTTATTCTTAATTCATCTCAAAATTTGCCCGTACATAGAATATCATGAATGTAGATTTAAATCCCTTATTGATTATCCTTTTAGCCCTGCCTATAGTGGGTGCTTTGATAGTGATGCTGCTAGGCACGTACAAAGAAAAAGCCATTTCGTATACCGCTATGGTGGCTTCAGGTACTCATCTTGCTGCGGTGCTTGGCACGTTTGTGCTTTGGGCACTTCATGATTTTGATGCCATAAATGTGAAAGAGTTGGTAGTGTACAAAATGCCAGGCTATGAGTTTTTTATAGACTTATACTTTGATAGGCTTACCGCTATATTTCTAGTAGTAGGCAGTATACTTACATTTCTGATTACGGTGTATAGTAGTTTTTATATGCACAATGAGAAAGGCTACCGTCGCTTCTTTAGCAATATCTTAGTGTTTTTCTTTGGATACAATCTCATCATCTTGGCAGGTAATTTCGAAACATTATTTCTGGGTTGGGAAGTACTTGGAGTATCCTCATTTCTATTGATAGCCTACTACAGAGATCGGTATCTACCTGTGAAAAATGCGGTTAAAGTATTCAGTATCTATAGACTAGGAGATGTTGGATTGATTTTGGCTATGTGGCTTAGTCACCACTTTTGGCATGAGAATATCACCTTCGCTAAGTTAGCAGATGCAGGATTGGTACACTCGCACATAGCACACCACCAAACGCTAGCCATGTCTATATCTTTGGTTATTCTGCTCACTGCTAGTATTAAGTCAGCACAGTTTCCATTTTCCTCTTGGCTTCCTAGAGCTATGGAAGGACCTACGCCTAGCAGTGCTATTTTCTATGGTTCGTTAGCCGTACATATAGGTGCTTTTTTATTGATGCGTACTTCCCCATTTTGGCAAGACTTGGTAGCATTTAAGGTGATCTTAATTTTGGTAGGAGCTAGTACTATGTTCACTTCTACTCTGACCGCTAGAGTACAGAGCAGCATCAAAGCTCAAATAGCCTATAGTAGTATTGCTCAGATAGGCTTGATGTTCATCGAAATAGCTCTTGGATTAGAAGTGTTTGCACTAATTCACTTTGCTGGGAATGCGTTTTTGAGGAGCTACCAGTTACTTATTTCGCCATCTTTAGTTACCTATAAGATTAGAGATCAGTTTTTTAACTTTATCCCTAAGGACAAGAAAGAAAACATGTGGGGTAAAAAGTGGCAGTACACCCTGTATATGCTCAGTCTAAAGGAGTGGAATTTAGACAATTTCTTATACCAATATCTCTGGTCTCCTCTGAAGCAAGTAGGGAATAGACTTCACTTTTTGAGCATTTCTAACTTGGTATTCATCTTCACTCCACTTTTTATGGTAGCACTAGTAGCTCTCAATTTCAAAGAATCTATTCCTGCTGAAATAGCACAATACTTACCTGAGTTTATGGCTTTAGTAGGGTTAGTATTGGTCATCAAATCATTTACTGAGCGGAGAAGTGCTCGATTGGCATTTGTACTCGTACTCTTAAATCATTTTTGGGTAGCTCTTGCTGTGTCGTATAATGATGCACTAAACTGGGAGCATATAGCTATCTATTTAAGTGGAATTGTGGTTTTTGGCGTAATTGGATACGCGACTATTTTAAGACTCAGAAAACGAGAACGAAAGGTATTTCTCAATCAGTTTTACGGCCATTCATTTCACCATCCCAAAATTGCATTTGCATTTTTGGTAGCGTGTTTGGGCGTAGCAGGATTTCCTATTTCTCCCACCTTCATAGGGGAAGATTTAATATTTAGTCACATACAGAGTCAGCAGTTATTCCTAGCTGTATTTGTATCGCTCAGTTTCATCCTAGATGGACTGTCACTTATAAGAATATACGCTCGCTTATTTCTTGGCCCACATCATAAATCAGATCACGAAATAGCGTACAGAGCAAGTTAGCATCCCGGAGGAATAGAATAATAAAGTAATAGAACAACAGCGTAATTAAAGAATAGAATAACGGCACAACAGAGTGGCCAAAGAACATAATAATAGAGTAAGACAATACTAAAGTAATAGCATACAAAAAATGAACAACCCAATATATAGTAAAGGAATTTCTAGTCTCAAGGTATTCTGGAAAGAAGATTTGAAAGCAGGTTTTAACGTATCACTAATGGCACTGCCGCTCTGCTTAGGTATAACTATAGCCAGTGGGTTTCCGCCTATAGCTGGCTTGTTTGCCGCTGTAGTGGGTGGGATATTTGTATCTCGCTTTAATGGGTCGTGGCTTACCATCACAGGGCCAGCAGCAGGACTTATAGTCGTAAACTTAGCAGCCATAGAAACTCTGGGTGGTGGAGATAAGGCCGTGGGTTATCCGTATGCTTTGGCAGCTATTGTAGTCTCAGGTTTATTCATTGCCCTTTTTGGTTTTTTAAAACTGGGTAAGTTTGGTGACTTTTTCCCCAATGCTGCCGTACATGGTATGCTAGCGGCTATTGGTATTATCATTGTGATAAAGCAGTTTTTTGTAGCTGCAGGAGTCTCCGTTCACGGGCATGAGTTCTTTGAGGTGCTTTCTGAAGTGCCAGGAGCATTTTTGCACAGTAATCCGGAGGTGATTCTGATAGCTATTGTTTCTCTTTTGATTTTAATCTTTTATCCAAAAATCAAGACGAAATGGATAAAAATTTTGCCTGCTCCTATTTGGGTACTACTCGTGGCTATTCCGCTTGAGTTTATGTTGGACTTCGAACATGAACATGTGGTGAATTTCTTAGGCTCAGAACATAAGGTCGGACCTCAGTTACTGGTTCATTTGCCAGATAGTATCCTAGATGCTGTGCAGTTGCCAGACTTTGGCAAAATAACTACAGGAGCTTTTTGGGTAGCTGTAGTGAGTATTACTTTAGTGACTGCCATAGAATCACTACTAAGTGCTATAGCGATAGATGGTATGGATGAAAATCACCGCAAGACCAATTTAAACAAAGATTTAAAAGCATTAGGTGTTGGGAGTTCATTCTCTGGTATGATAGGAGGATTGCCTATGATTAGTGAGATAGTACGTAGTACGGCTAATGCTGATGGTGGGGCTAAAACACAATGGTCCAATTTATTTCACGGAGTATTTTTACTCCTTTTTATGTTTGTAGGCAGTATTGTTATAGATCACATTCCTTTAGCAGCACTCGCAGCTATGCTTATTTACACGGGCTTTAGATTGGCATCTCCCAAAGAGTTTAAGCACATGTGGCAAATAGGAAAAACTGAGTTTGCTGTTTTTTTGGTGACCATTATCGTAGTACTAACGACTGATTTACTGATAGGTATAGCCGCAGGTATAGTGTTGAATATGGTCATACTTATATTGAAAAATGTTTCTATTGGCAATCTTTTTAAAGTAAGATTTATCACAACTGTATCTGGTGACGCTGTGGTTATTAAGCTAAAAGATAGTGTAGTGTTTACCAATTATTTAGGCTTAAAAAAGGAGATAGTAAAATATGCAGATAAACATATAGCGTTAGATTTTGCAGAGGTGACCTTCATAGACCATAGTGTGAAACACCATTTGATTGGTTTGAAACGTGACTTCGAAACAAAAGACCTTAGCTTTGAACGATTAAATACGGACAAGCTAGTACCGCTTAATGAGCATTACTTAGCAGAGGAAAGAGGAAAATGAGTATAAATATGAGAAATGTGACCTTACTTTTAGGGTTTATGATTTTAAGCAATGTGGGGATGGCTCAAAAACAAATTGACAATCAGAATAATTCCTGGCTGATGTATTTTGGTAATCATAAACTGACGGACCGTTGGGGGATACATACGGAGTACCAGTGGAGAAGACATGATTTTGGCCAGACGTGGCAGCAGTCATTAGCTAGGGTAGGAGTAGACTACTATACCAAGCAGGGTCCTCAACTTACAGCTGGTTATGGGTGGATAGTCTCCTATCCGTATGGTAAGCAGCCGATTAAGTATAGTTTTAATGAAAACAGGATTTGGCAGCAAGCCATAATTACATCCAAAGCTGGACGATTTAATTTTAATCATAGGTACAGACTAGAGCAGCGGTTCTTAGAGCAAAAAAGGTATGACAGTACATCGCTAGAATATGTACACATAGACGAGTTTAAGTTTAAGCAAAGAGCTAGATACCGCTTTATGGTAAGTATACCCCTTAATCATAAAGAGATGTTAGACAATACTTGGTTTGTGAGTTTATATGAAGAGGTTTTCCTTGGTTTTGGGAAGAACATAGAAAAGAACATTTTGGAACAAAACCGGATTTCAGCAACTCTTGGATACCGATTTACCAAAGATTTCAATATACAGGCAGGATACTTAAATCAATTTGTACAGAAAGGAGATGGCATACACGCTGAGAATAATCATAATCTACAAATTGGGGTTACGTATAACTTTGATTGGCGAAAACCAAAAGTGACTAAATAAAAAAACATCCCAGTAGAATGAATCTATTGGGATGTTATAATAATCAATGAGGAATATAGGCCTAGCCTAAATCATATATCTCCTGAATATTATGCAGGATCTCTGGGAAGTCCAGTTTTAGGTCTATTAGCTTGCCGCTTTGTATGTCAAAAACCCATCCGTGTACTTGTAGTCCACGTTCCTTGTAGGCAGTTTGTACAGCGGCAGTTTTAATAAGATTTACGCACTGTTCTTGTACATTCAGCTCTACGAGTCGGTTATACCGTTCGTCTCCGTCTGGTAATTTATTCAGTTCCTCCCTGTGGGTTCTATATACATCTCGTATATTTCTAAGCCAAGGGTTTAAAATTCCTAAATCTTGAGCTGTCATAGCTGCTTTTACTCCTCCACAGAAGTAGTGACCACAGACTACCACGTGTTTTACTTTGAGTTGATTAACCGCATAGTTTAGTACTGACATTACATTGAGATCTATGCTTATTACCATATTGGCAATGTTACGATGTACAAATACTTCTCCGGGTTCTGCTCCCATTAGTTCCTCTGCAGTAGCTCTACTATCTGAGCAGCCTATGTATAAAATTTCTGGACTTTGTCCTTTTGATAGTTTTTCGAAGTAGTCTTTATCGCCACTCAGTTTGCCATCTATCCACTCTTTATTGTTTTCGAATACTTTTTTTAAATCCATGATTTTTTACCGCGGCTAATATACAAAAAAAGCCCACTCCAAATTATTGGAGTGGGCCTCTAGTTAGACTTAGTTGTCTCTTATTCTTTTATCAATTTAGTGGAGACCATTCCTCGGTCTGTACTTACATTTACAAAGTAGTATCCTGACTGAAGACCGTTTAAGTCTAAAGTAGTAGTACTACTCGCATTAGCAGTAAGTACTACTCTACCAGTTATATCTATTACATTGATAGCTTTTACAGTGTATCGAGTATCTATGGTTACAGTCACTTCACTAGTAGCTGGATTAGGATATACGCTAGCAGCAGTAGAAGGCAAAGTTTCGTTTACAGATAAAGATTCTATAGTGATATCGTCATTTATTAGTGCTATTCTAGGACACATGTATCCTAGTATAGTGTCTATGTAAGCTCTACCTTTATCTGGCCCCATTCCTGGATTAGATCCTAAGCTATTCATATGTGCAGACACTGGCTGTCCCATAAACTCGCCTACTATAGCAGTAGCAAGAGGAGACGCTGGATCCCAAAACTGCCAAGGTCCAGCCTCGTTGTTTAGGGTAGAAGAGTTAAGTGGTCTGAGTATTGGGAAAAGTCCTTTAACATCAGAGTTTACTGTTATCTTATCAAAGGGAGAAGCATATATGTAATCGAACTCCACACCGTAAGAAGCTTCTGCAGCTATAGTGTAAGGGTCGTTAGCTTTTATGGCCTTTATAGCATCATTATTTCCTATTTTATTCGCTTTTTGAATGTAGACATTGGCACCTTGTACATCTACTACGTCCTCATTAGTGGTAGGTACTATTACAGTACCCTCACTAAATGGAGCAAATGGATCTCTCACACAATGGAAAGCGATCATAGGAGCATCTCCTGCTTCTAACCAGGATGTGTCAGCTAACGCACCACCAGCAGTTACTATAGCAGCTACTTCAGCGGGTGTAGTAGAAGTAGCATATAAATTTAATAATCCTCCGCTTCCATCTATCTCACCTACTACGGGTCTGTTGATATAAGAATCTCCTACACCACCAGCTCTAAACTTAGGGAGTTCCATTTCTTCATTTTTGTCAAGAGTCTCGTAAGCTAAGGCTACATATGCACCAGTCCCTTCACCGTAAAGTACTACTTTATTAGGGTTTATGCCGTACGTAGCAGCATTATCTTTTAAAGTTCTTACAGCTACTTTAACATCGTGTATAGCTCTATATACAGCATTTAGAAGTTGCCCTCTACGCACATCTGCTTGTTCTGCAAGTGGATTCCATCCTAGTCTGTAGTCTACTGATACTGCCACATATCCTCTTTTAGCCCATTCTGTACAGAGTACTATAGCAGAGCTATCCGTTTTTATGCCTGAAGGTGAACCATTAAGTGGTGGTGGCAGGAAGTTTCCAGTATGTATAAAAACTATTACAGGTCTATCTGTAGTAGCATCCTCAGAAGATAGAGGCTTGTACATGTCCATCTTTATTGTGGTTACTTTTAAATCTGATGTAGTATCTGCAGGATTATAGTATTTAGCAGGAATAGGTTGGCTCATTGCTAGAGCCGTTTTTATCTCTGTGATATCACGTCCAACATTCATTTGATTACTTACGTTAGAATACAAGAAATCAATATTCGTTGCATATTCTATATCAGAAGTCACTTCGATTTGTGCATTTGTGTAGATAGCATCTACGTAACGGGTCTGAGCCGTTGCTCCAATGGTCATTAAAACCATCAGTAATGTTAAGCTTGAGTAATTTTTTTTCATGTTTGTTATTCTAATTTGTTACGGTTGCAATATAGCATATTGCAGTGTATGTTTATTTTATTTCTTAAAGACAAGATTGTGTTGTGCTGAGAAGTAGACCATACGGCCCACAAATGGTCCGCCATAGACTTGGTAGTTTAGATTATTAAAAACACTTCTTTGATTGTTTTCATTAGCAGCATCAAACAGCGGCATAATCCCTAGTATATTACTTCCTCCTAGCTTAAAGCTCATATTCCAAGAAGGCACTTCATAGTTGATCTGAGCATCCACCATATCATAGGTTGGTACTGAACCTGTAAATTGTGGTGAGCCCTCAAATATGAATCCTTGGATCCATTTATAGTTAATACCAAACCCGAAGTTTTCGTTGTCTGCGAAAGGCAATTTGACTTTAGTTCCTGAGAAACTGATGTTAAACTTATGCTCAGGAGTATTGAAAGCAGGTATAATAGGATCATCGGCACCTTGCTTATTGAGTACATTCCACGAGTAGTTTCCTCCAAGATTATATTTTTTAAAGAAGTAATTTATACCTACAGCTAGCCCTTGTGTAGTGACTATCTCAGTAGCATTTGCAGCTATTCTGAATGCATTCACATATAAAGGCGTTTTGACATTGGAATTAAAAAATACAGGATCTAGACCAATATTATAACCAATGAAATCTTTGTACGAAGTGTAGTAATAACCTGCATCTATAAATACTGATTGATCTAGGATATTACCTTTATACCCAAACTCGATTGTCCTAGCTTGTTCTGGGCGAATAGGGTCTACGCTATAGTATTCCAATGCTGATCTATCTCCATTGCCAGCATATGCTTCTTGAAAAGAAGCTATACTGACTAAAGAGTCAAATCCATTTAAATTTCCGAGTAGTGTCGCTCTTCCCACATCATAGTATAAGTACTGGTCTGCCAAAGTAGGGTTACGTATGGCAGAGCTAAATGAGGCTCTAAACACGTGGTTGGGTCTGTGCTTATAGATGAATGATGCAGCTGGAGATAATAGAAAGTCAAAATTTTGATTTTTATCAAGCCTCGTAGTCACATTTGCAATCATCCGATCCAGTTTCCATCTTTTTTCTATGCCTCCATATATCCCGCCTTCATAGTTAGTGATGACTACATCTCCAGTATCATTTAATATAGTACCTTGAGAATTTGGTCTGTAGAGTCGTCCATTTCCACCTACGGTTATTTTACCGAAACTAGGAGTGAAGATGTATTGTCCTTGAAGATGGTAAAGAGCGGACTCGTCAAAAAATCGGGTTCCTCCTTCAGTAAATAAACGGCTCGAGATATCGTTAAAACTGGAGTCAAATTCTGCTGTTCCAGGATTGAGTCTATTGCCATCTGTTAGAGTGCGTGCACTGTCATGCAGTTGATTAATATAGGTTGAGTTTGCGTCTATGAAAGGGCGGTAAAAATTCTTGGACCAGTTTTCTTGGCTTCCATGAATTGACTCATCGTAAGTGGGGAAACCAGGTAAGGCAGATACTGCGTTTCCTAGATAAAATGGAGAGCCATTCCAAATTTTTTTGTATGACCTATACCAATCACCCTCTTGACTAAACGATTCGTTTAACCTAAATGCTGTTGTTACTATGTCATACGTGCTTCCAGCATCTTCATTTGTGCTATATGCTCGTATAAAATACTTGTCTTTCTTTTTAAGCTCTAAGTGATTTTGCCAAAAACGAATATCCTGGAGTCTATATCTATTGTCACCTTGGTAAACAGTATTACCTGTACTGAAATTAAATGAGTAATCCAGCTGTAAGCTTTCAGTAAATCTATAGCTCAACGTAGTGTTTAGCTTTAGATTATTGGTATTGTAATCTACTAAGTCTCGTTCTTCATAACCCGTTCTATAGAATGTACTTGCACCTGGCACTTGGCGGTGATTTTGAGGGTTATCCAGATCATCATTACCATTTGTTAGTACCTCGTCACCGTACTTATTTACTGCGTCATACCCGCCAGGATTACTTTGGTCGTGGTCGCTATCTATAGTGGGATTATAGTTTACTGCTTCCCAGTCGTATGCTTGCATGTAGAATGCATTTATTTTGTAACCAAACGTTTTTCGGCCTTTATCATTGGTGAGATAATCTGCATATCGTATTGCTAATTGGTTAAGATTACGTTCGCCTACTTTCACTTCACTGAGTAGCCCAGGAAAATCATAAGACTCTTTAGTTTCCATTGCTATCACTCCATTAAAGGCATTGGGGCCGTAGAATGCACTACTAGCACCTGCTATTACATTTACTCTTTGTATATCTAGGTCACTAGCTCCAAGGAAGTTTCCTAAAGCAAAGTTAAGACCCGGACTCTGATTATCTACACCATCTATGAGCTGTAGTGAACGTACAGGACTTGTGCTATTAAATCCACGGGTATTTACTACTCTAAATGCAAGACTAGCTGCTGTCACGTCTACACCCTTCAGGTTTCCTAAGCTTTCATAAAACGAAGCTGCAGGAGCATCTTTTATAGCTTGTATACCTATGGATTCTATGGTAAGTGGAGCCTCTTTAGATTTTTCTGTGACTCTACTTGCTTTTACGGTAGTGCCGGTGAGCACATTTTCAGAGCTTTCTCTCATGGTCACTTTTATTTTACCAGTAGCCGAGGTTACGGTTATCTTCTGTTCGTCATATCCCAGATATGAGACAAGAAGCGTGATAGGCAGAGCGGGTACTTGTATGTTAAATTCTCCTTCTTCATCGGTGATAGCACCTAGTCCTTTTTCTGCAGGTACGGTTATATATGCACCTATTAGTGGTGCTCCATCTTTATTTTTAACTTTACCATTGAGTGTTTGTGCATTTGCCGAATAGGCTAAAAGCGTTACTGCAAATAGTAGAAGATGAAGTTTTATTCTTAGTGTTATTCTCATGTGTGAGCTCTTTCCGAAAATCGAATGTAACAAATATTCTATATAGTGAAGTGATTTAAAAATAATCCGTCAAAAAAAACTAATATCGAACCAATGAAAAAAGTTAAAAATGTGGTCAAAATAGTTCTGGTCATCCTATTAGCAGCATACTTTTTAGGACCTAAACCTAGTGCTTTGGTGCTAGATGCTAATGCTGCTTCTAGCTCGGATTCTACTGACTTTAGTCTAGCCTATGTATCGGAGTCAGTAGCTGCTGAAGACAGTAAGTTGCCTATTCGGTCAGGTAATGAGTCTAAACTATATTGGGCAGATAGCTCTGGTAAAAAAACTAAATATGTTCTCTTGTACCTGCATGGTTTTTCTGCTAGTCCAGAGGAGGGAGCTCCTGTGCACCTGTCTTTTGCCAAAAAATATGGTATGAATTTTTATGCACCTCTTCTTCAAGGGCATGGACTAGTAGAGAATGAGCCTATGATAGACTTTACTGCAGAAGGATTTATTAATTCTGCTAAAAGTGCAGTTAGACTTGCTAGACTTATGGGGGATAGTATCATTATTATGTCTACAAGTACAGGATGCACCGCAGCTCTTTTTTTAGCGTCAGATCCTAATAACCAGATACATAGTCTTATTTGCTATTCGCCTAATATCCGTGTGTTTGATAAGAGAGCATCTCTGCTTACTGGTCCTTGGGGGATTCAGATCGCTAGATTAGTAAAAGGCGGTGATTATAATAGATGGGAAGCCCCAGAGGGAGTAGAGCAGTATTGGCACTTGAAATATAGGCTAGAAGCTGTCATAGAAATGCAACGCCTCCTTGAAGTGACGATGAATAAAGAAACTTTTGAAAAAATAGAATGTCCAACCTTTATAGGGTATTACTATAAAAATGAAGAAGAACAGGATAGGGTAGTTTCAGTACCTAGGATACTAGAAATGTACGAGCAGTTAGGCTCTGCAAAAAAAAGAAAAGTAGCTTTTTCGGAAGCAGGTGCTCATGCCTTGGCGAGCAGCTTATTTTGCAGATCTACTCAAGTAATTTCAGACTCGACATATGCTTTCACTGATAGTGTGCTGGGCATAAAATAATTGTAAGGTTAAGTTCTTTTAAAAACCCAAATCAATTCGTGGGAATAAACTTTCGATTATTTGTCGAGTTGCAGACTCTTTAGAAAGGTCTGCAGGCAGTATTTGCTCTAAGTTTTCTTTGGTAAGAAAGAATAAACTATGCGTAATAAACTTGGCGTATAAAACGGAGTCCTGTACATCCTCAGGCATCAGATATACTTTTGTGTTTAATATTTGTTCGTAGTGTTGGTACATTTTCAACTGAACATCTTGAATAGATTTCCTACCTATTGTGCCTATGGTGCTGCTGCTGTGATACTTTTTAGCGAAAAAATTAATTCTATAGACCAATTCTAAATCGTGATTCAATAGGTTTTGAAGTGGATCCGGATTCCGCAGGATATTTTCGGATTTCTCCAAGTGCTCATTAATTCGTGATTCAGATAGAGCATCATACAGTTGCTCTTCCGTATCAAAGTTAGACTTTATATCTATCACACTTATGCCACTGAAGCTGCTGATAATTTGGAAATTTAAGTCGTTTTTTTCTCCGCTTCTAACTAGCTGGAGTAGTGCCTCGAGTATTTGCTTTTTTAAGCTCATCTTGCTATGCCATTGTTGTTTTTGGTTTAAAAAGGGCTATAATCAATCGTCTAGATTGAGCCTTAAATTCTTCTGGGCTTAGTGATTTTATTTTCTCAGCATCAAAGAAGAGACTGTGCACTATAAAATGAGCATACAGACGAATATCCAAATTTTTATCAGGTCTAAGTTCTGGGTTAAGCCTCAGTAAATCAAAGTAATTTTTGGACATCCCTTTTTCTATATAGTCTTTGACAAATAGTACAGTCTTATTTCTTGGGAGTTCAATTTCTGAGGATGGAGTATCTCTTAGGTATAAATAAACATTACTCAGGTCATGCCGTATGAGTGTGGCAAGGGCGTCTTCTCCTTTTAGTTGCAATATTTTTTGAGATTTTTTTTCATGATCTCCCCAGTATTCTAAGGACGCATGGTAAAATACATCGTCAATATCTATAAACTCCGCCTCGACTTTCGCTACTTTTATTCCTACTTTATCTGCAAACCAGTTGAAGTCAATTTTATTGAGATTTGCATACTTACCTTGCTGTTTTAATACGTCCAATATTTCTTTTCGGTAGCTTCTATTCATATATTTTCTTGATATGTTTTTATAGTATTACCCAGCTTTGTTCGTGGGGTAATAACAGTTTTAAACGCAATTTCTTACCTTTTGTTGTGCGGATGCACAATAAATTTTACGTTTTTAAAAAGATAAATGTATTGCAAACAAGAATATATTTAAGAGTAGAATAAGAAGCACTTTTTTCTTAAATTTCTTCGAATGTCGGTTTTATTGATGCAGTGAAATAGTTGCTTTAAATAGAAGGGGATAATATTGTGTCAGTACCTTGTGGCTTCTCCAGTATTTGACAAATGGGTCAAACTCAATGTCAGTTATATGGACTGAGTGATTAAAAGACCGTGAGCGTATTTTGAAAAATGTGCATCAATTGTTAGGCACACAGGTAGCCTGTCAGCTTGTAGCTAAAAATCATAGCCCCTTCGACTTAGCTCAGGATGCACTCCGCTAAGCCCGCCTTGCCGCAGCTAATATTCCCTAACGACAAAATTGGTGATGCAGAACAAGAATAGTCTCGGTGTTTGATGACTTAACCTGTATGAGATCATCAAATCCCTTTTAGACTTGGTATTAAGGCGATTTTATTTCTTATCTAGCTTTGTACAAACTATGTTGTCTTGTGATTCTTGATTACAGTGATTCATCACGTCACTGAGTAAAATTTTCTTTCAAATTACTGCTGCTCATATCAAGAGTATCTTAAGAGGTATAGAAGTTCAATAGTGCCACCCAAGTATGATTTTTTGAGTGTGTATATAGGTGTCAATTGCATATTGCTTTTCAAGATTGTATTTTTTTGGTCTTACAAGGTGCTGATTTCAAGAGTATAGGATAAAAGACAGAGTTCTTTTATCTTAGGGTTCATTCTATATCTTTGTGAAACTAATGTATATAAAGAAGAATTTTGGATTAAAGGAAGTACTGCGATTTAGTGGCTGGCACGTCATATGGCTAACCCTTTGGGCCATACTAGTGCCTGCTTTTGTAGAGACATTACACTATTATAAAATCAACGCCTTTAAGGTGCCGTGGTTACCTGTTAGTTTAGTAGGTACAGCAGTAGCTTTTTATGTAGGTTTCAAAAACAACTCATCCTATGACAGACTATGGGAAGCCCGTAAAATCTGGGGTGCTATAGTAAACAGCAGTAGAATGTGGGGGTCTATTATAAAAGCATACGTTTCAAATCAATTCACAGAGGATGATCTCTCAGAAAAGGAACTGCAAGGAATCCATAAACGAATGATCTATAGGCATATTGGTTGGCTGTACTCACTCAGAAGTCAGCTGCTACTACCTACCTCGTGGGAGCACGTGACACAGGGTCGTATCATGAAAAAGAGGACAGAGCAGACAATGAAATCCTATGGTGTAGGTCTTTTTGATGATCATGTCACAAAAGAAGAGTTGCCCCAGTGCTTGCCCGCAGAGGAAATTGAGCGATTGTTAAATGCACAGAATACGGCTACACAAATTATAGATCAGCAGTCTCAAGATTTAAAAGAATTCCGAAGTAGAGATTTGATAGATGATTTTAGGCATATGGAGCTACAGAAAGTGCTCAGTGATTTCTATACGCATCAGGGTAAAGCGGAGCGAATTAAAAAGTTTCCATTGCCAAGGCAGTATGCGAGTATGAGTTTCATGTTCGTAGGTATTTTTATATTCTTATTACCATTTGGTCTAGTGACTGAGTTTCATGATATAAGTGTTTGGGGGGCTTGGCTTAGTATTCCGTTTACGGTCATTGTAGGCTGGGTATTTCTTATGATGGAATTGGTAGGAGATTATTCTGAGAACCCATTTGAAGGATTGGGGAATGATATTCCCATGTTAGCACTTTGTCGAACGATAGAGATAGATTTAAAAGAAATGTTAGGAGAAGAACTTCCTCCTGCTATAAAGCCAGTGAATAATGTACTTATGTAAAGTTTTTGAACGAGAATTATAATCAGGGTAAATCAAAATCAATCTTAAGCGTATAAAATTCCTTATACTTACCCTGTATCTTTATAAGATAAATTCGGATTAATCAGATCCAAATCATTTTAGAGATAGGCGTTAACTTATTCTCTATAACAACTGCAAAATGTTTTTATTTATCAATAAAAACAAGGCTGGCATGTAAAAATATCGTCTTTTTTTTCTGACAAAACTATTTGTAATCATCTTTATGACAGAGAGTTGCCGTAGTTTTTTCTTTTGTCGGTCAAGTAGAAATGTCATAATATCACTCTTGTGTAATTTTCATGTCAGAAACTGATGACTTTGGGATTACGCAGTGCTGATTTATAAATTTCTTGTGTTTATTTGGGATTCAATTTAAACAATCTTAAGTATATGAAAAAAATTTACAAACGAAATTGGCTTTTCGAATTAAAATCTTTTGCTGCAATGGGTACTCTGCTTTTCGCGGGTACGGCTGCAGCACAACTGAGTGGTACTTATACCATTGATGCAAGTGGAAGCGGTGACTTTGCTAGCTTCACAGAGCTTTCTGACACACTTATCAGTGATGGTGTTAATGGTGCAGTGACTATTAATGTAGTGGCAGCATCCGGCCCTTATAGTGAGGAGTTTTATCTAGATGAAATTAGTGGTTCATCTGCTACCAACACAATTACTATAAATGGTAACGGTGAAAAAATTAGTGAAAGTTCTCCGGTTATTGAGCTTGAGGGTACTGACTTCATTATTTTTGATAATTTGGTAATTGAGCAAACTGGATCACCAAATGATCGCATCTTTCATGCGTACGATGATGTAGAAGGCGTAACTATCAATGATTGCGAGTTAATTGCTTCTGCAGGAAATGCGTATAGC
>Ga0306865_1000358_pt1 | contig 19744 bp, 15 predicted proteins | sample AntRauTorckE5431_FD_190441 | JGI IMG/M metagenome (GOLD analysis project Ga0306865, IMG submission 190441) | Saline lake microbial communities from Rauer Islands, Antarctica - Metagenome Torckler E5 #431 (v2) (version 2) | ecosystem: Environmental > Aquatic > Non-marine Saline and Alkaline >... | reverse complement strand
CCCGTTCCCCAAATTTCGTGACATACACGAGTCAGGGCGGCTGTCAGCGTGGTCTTGCCATGGTCTACGTGACCAATGGTGCCCACGTTTACGTGCGGCTTACTACGTTCAAATTTTGCTTTAGACACGGTTACACCTCTTCCTGTTTCTTAAGTCCTGGGGATCAACCCTTTTTAATGATCGCATCGGCAATGCTCGAAGGCGCTTCCATATAACGGGAAAACTCCATCGAATAAGAAGCCCGACCCTGTGTTGCGGAACGCAGATCGGTGGCATAACCGAACATTTCCGACAACGGGACTTCTGCACGAATCGTCTTGCCTGCCGGGGTATCTTCCATACCCTGTACAAGGCCGCGACGACGGTTCAGGTCGCCAACTACGTCACCCATGTAATCTTCAGGAGTGGCGACTTCGACTCTCATCAACGGCTCAAGAAGTGCTGGACTCGCTTCGAGCGCACCTTTTTTCATGGCCATCGAACCGGCAACCTTGAACGCCATCTCGTTAGAGTCAACGTCGTGGTAGGAACCGTCGTACAGCGTGGCCTTGATCCTCAGCAGAGGGTAGCCGGCCAGACAGCCGTTTTTCATCTGCTCGGAAATACCCTGCTGAACAGCTGGAATATATTCCTTGGGAACCACACCGCCCACAATCTCGTTGACGAAGATAAAGTTCTCGCCTTCTTCATCATCCAGCGGCAGCGGCTCCAGCTTGATCTTGACGTGACCATACTGGCCGCGACCACCGGACTGTCGTACAAACTTGCCTTCGACATCCACCGGCTTACGAATGCACTCACGATACGCAACCTGAGGCTTGCCGATGTTCGCTTCGACTTTGAACTCGCGACGCATACGGTCAACGATGATGTCCAGGTGAAGCTCGCCCATACCAGAGATGATGGTCTGACCGGACTCCTCATCCGTGCGTACCTGGAAAGAAGGATCTTCCTGAGCCAGTTTGCCAAGCGCGATACCCATCTTCTCCTGGTCAGCCTTCGATTTCGGCTCAACCGCGACAGAAATTACCGGATCCGGGAATTCCATGCGCTCGAGAATGATCTTGTGGTTCTCATCACACAGTGTGTCGCCAGTCGTTACGTTCTTCAGGCCGATTGCAGCAGCGATATCACCGGCGAGAACTTCTTTGATCTCCTGACGATCCTTCGAGTGCATCTGAACCATACGGCCGACGCGCTCTTTCTTCTGTTTGACCGAGTTATAGACCGCATTGCCTGATTCCAGTTTACCGGAGTACACCCGGAAGAAGGTCAAGGTGCCAACAAACGGATCGGTCGCAATTTTGAAGGCCAGCGCCGAGAAAGGTGCGTCATCATCTGCCTGACGAGTCTCTTCGGTACCATCCTCATCGATTTCACCACGGATCGCCTTGACTTCGTCTGGCGCCGGAAGGAATTCGATAACGGAATCCAGAACGGCCTGAACGCCCTTGTTCTTGAACGCAGAACCACAGGTAGCAACAACGATTTCGTTGGCAAGGGTGCGCATGCGAAGACCTTTCTTGATGTCTTCGATACTTAGCTCGCCTTCATCAAGGTAGCGCACCATCAGCTCTTCATTGGCTTCAGCCGCCGCTTCCATCATCTCTTCGCGGTACTTGGCAACTTCGTCCACCATCTCGGCAGGAACGTCACGCTGGTCATAGGTTGCACCTGCGTCGTCTTCGTTCCAGTAGATTGCCTTGTTCCGGATCAGGTCGATTACGCCAGCGAACTCATCCTCAGCGCCGATCGGCAGCTGAACAGGCACACAGTTTGCGCCCAGACGCTTTTTGATCTGCTCAACAACGCGCAGGAAGTTGGCACCGGCACGGTCCATCTTATTGACGAACACCATGCGCGGAACTTCGTACTTGTTGGCTTGACGCCATACCGTCTCGGACTGCGGCTCCACACCGGAAGAACCGCAGAACACCACAACCGCGCCGTCGAGTACACGCAATGAACGCTCTACCTCAATGGTGAAGTCAACGTGTCCCGGAGTGTCGATAATGTTAATGCGGTGTTCGTCGTACTGCTTGTCCATACCCTGCCAGAAACAGGTTGTCGCAGCAGACGTGATGGTGATACCGCGCTCCTGCTCCTGCTCCATCCAGTCCATGGTCGCAGCGCCGTCGTGTACTTCACCGATCTTGTGGGAGATACCTGTATAAAACAGGACCCGCTCGGTGGTGGTCGTCTTGCCCGCGTCTACGTGGGCGACGATACCAATGTTTCTATACTTTTTAATCGGAGTCTTGCGTGCCACTGTATAAACCTCGGCTGATTAGAAACGGAAGTGAGAGAACGCCTTGTTGGCTTCTGCCATGCGGTGAACGTCTTCGCGCTTCTTAACAGCGGAGCCCTTGCTATCAGCGGCATCCAGGATTTCACCCGCCAGACGCTGTGCCATGGACTTTTCACCACGCTTCCGTGAAAATTCTACGAGCCAGCGCATGGCCAGCGCGTTTTGACGCAACGGCCTTACCTCAACGGGCACCTGGTAAGTAGCACCACCCACACGACGAGACTTAACCTCGACCATCGGCTGGATGTTTTCCAGGGCCTTCTCGAACATCTCGATAGGCTCTTCTTTGGATTTGTCGGCAACAATATCAAGCGCGCCGTAAACAATGCGCTCTGCAACTGCCTTCTTACCACTCTCCATCACGTGGTTAATAAACTTTGCCAACCGCGCACTGTGGAATTTGGGATCCGGGATGATTTCCCGTTTTGCTGCAACTCTTCTTCTAGGCATCGATAAGCCCTTATCTGTTAAAAGGTCTTCAGGAACCCCTGAGATAGCATCAGCTACTCAGCCTTACTCTTACCGTTATTCTGAGCAACGATAAAAGATAACCGTGCGGGACATTACGACTTGGGTCGTTTTGCACCGTACTTGGAGCGACCCTGCTTACGGTTCTGCACACCCTGGGTGTCCAGTGTTCCGCGAACAGTGTGATAACGCACACCCGGAAGGTCTTTTACTCGACCGCCACGGATAAGCACAACACTGTGCTCCTGAAGGTTGTGACCTTCACCACCAATGTATGAGGAAACCTCGAAGCCGTTAGTCAGACGAACCCGGCACACTTTACGCAGTGCTGAGTTCGGCTTCTTTGGCGTAGTGGTGTATACACGGGTGCACACACCACGGCGCTGCGGGCAAGCCTGCAGAGCAGGAACGTCGCTCTTGGCCGCTTTGCGTTTACGAGGCTTACGCACCAACTGATTAATCGTTGCCATGTAAGCAAACTCCAAAAAACCGTATCAATGAAACTTACCCCCGACGAGCGGGGGTAAAATTTGAGGGTCGCAAGTTTAAGCCCGCGCCCCCGAACAGTCAAGATGACTGCTTTCTTTTTAACCACCCGCCGGATAAGTAACTTCCGGCGGGTGGTCAATAAGCGCGCACTTAACCTTCGCGATTAAGCTCGGCGCTCAACGCCTCTTCGACGTCGGCCGCAGTCACACCCTGCGCTTCCAGTTCACGCTTACGCTTACGCTCAGCATGATAGGCAAGACCGGTACCTGCCGGAATCAGACGACCAACCACGACGTTCTCCTTGAGACCCCGCAGGTAATCGCGCTTACCGGTGACAGCACCTTCGGTCAGAACCCGCGTTGTCTCCTGGAACGAAGCCGCGGAAATGAACGACTCGGTTGCCAGTGACGCCTTGGTAATACCCAGCAGCAAACGCTCGCATCGTGCCGGCTCTTTGTCCGCCGCTTCTGCTTGCTCGTTTGCTTCCATGAACTGGGTGATCTCGACCTGATCGCCGCCCAGCAGACTGGTATCGCCGGCATCGGTGATCTCGACCTTGCGCAGCATCTGACGAACGATAACCTCAATGTGTTTATCGTTGATGACAACACCCTGCAGACGGTACACGTCCTGAATTTCGTTGGTGATGTACTTCGCCAGCGCTACGACGCCCAGTAGGCGCAAGATATCGTGCGGGTTAGACGGGCCATCAGAGATAACTTCGCCCTTCTCGACCGTCTCACCTTCGAACACGTTCATCTGGCGATGCTTTGGAATAAGCACTTCGTAGACGTCCGCATCCTTCGGCGTGATGACCAAACGCTTCTTGCCCTTGGTCTCCTTACCGAACGACACCACGCCGCTGATTTCAGCCAGAATCGACGACTCTTTCGGACGGCGAGCTTCAAACAGGTCAGCGACCCGTGGCAAACCACCCGTGATATCACGCGTTTTCGAGCTTTCCTGCGGGATACGGGCAACCACGTCACCCAATTCGATCCTCGCGCTGTTGGCCATGGTCACCAGCGCATTGGCCGGCAAGAAGAAGATCGCGGTACCGCCACCTGGCAGCTCCACTTCCTCACCCTTGTCGTTAACCAGCTGAATAGCCGGACGGATGTCCTTACCAGCAGCCGGACGCTCTTTCGGATCGATCACTTCCATGGTGGAAAGACCGGTCAACTCGTCTGTCTGGGTCCGGACAGTGATGCCCTGATCCATATTGACAAACTTGGCCGTGCCTTCCGCTTCGGCGATGATCGGGTGAGTGTGCGGATCCCACTTGGCAACCGCAACACCGGCTTCAACCGTGTCGCCGTGTTTCACGGACAGCACCGCGCCGTAGGGCAGTTTGTACCACTCGCGCTCACGGCCCTGCTCATCGGCAACAGCCAGTGCCGAGGAACGGGAAACCGCCACCAGGGAACCGTCCGACTTCTCAATGGACTTCAGGTTGTGCAGACGAACGGTACCGCCATGCTTGACCTGAATATTGTCCACCGCAGATGCCCGGCTTGCCGCACCACCAATGTGGAAGGTACGCATGGTCAGCTGGGTACCCGGCTCACCGATGGACTGGGCCGCGATAACACCCACAGCCTCACCGACGTTGACCTGATGCCCGCGGGCAAGGTCTCGCCCGTAACACTTGGAGCAGATACCGTGGCGAGTTTCACAGGTAATCGCAGAGCGAACCCAGACTTCGTCCACACCGGCCCGCTCGAGTGACTCGACCGCTTTTTCATCCAGCAACGTACCCACGTCGACGACCGCGTTGTCCTTGTCCGTCGGCGTATAAGCGGCGCGAGCCGTAACACGACCCAGCACCCGATCACCGAGAGGAACGACCACGTCACCACCTTCGATGTGCGGCGTCATCAGCAGACCTTCGTCGGTACCGCAATCTTCCTCGGTAACCACCAGATCCTGAGAGACGTCGACCAGTCGACGAGTCAGGTAACCGGAGTTTGCCGTCTTCAACGCGGTATCGGCCAGACCCTTACGAGCGCCGTGTGTGGAGATGAAGTACTGGAGTACGTTCAAACCTTCACGGAAGTTGGCGGTGATTGGCGTTTCGATGATCGAACCGTCCGGCTTCGCCATCAGACCACGCATACCGGCCAGCTGACGAATCTGTGCGGGGGAACCCCGGGCGCCAGAGTCCGCCATCATGTAAACGGAGTTGAACGACTCTTGCATCAAGTCTTCGCCGTTCTCACCCTTCACCGGCTTGCCATCCGGACCGATAACCTGCTCTTGCGAGAGACGGTCCATCATGGCTTTCGACACTTTATCGTTAGCGCGCGACCAGATATCGATAACCTTGTTGTACTTCTCGCCCTGGGTCAGCAGACCGGACGCGTACTGGGTTTCGATGTCTTTCACTTCTTCAGAGGCCGCATCCACCAGCTCATACTTCTCCGGGGGAATCTCGAAATCGTTAAAGCCGATGGAGATACCGGAAACCGTCGCAAAGTGATAACCCATATACATCAGCTGATCCGCAAAGATAACCGTGTCTTTCAGACCGGCGTCGCGGTAGCAGGTGTTGATCAGATTAGAGATCGCCTTCTTGACCATGGGCTTGTTGACGATATCGTAGGACAGACCGTCCGGAACGATATCAAACAGCAAGGCACGACCAACGGTGGTGTCGACAATTTTGGTAACTTCGACTTTCTCACCGTTCTCGTCATAGGTCACTTCCTTGACTCGAACCTTGACGATCGCCTGCAGGTCAACCTTACCGGCGCCGTATGCCCGATGGGCTTCTTTCACGTCGGCAAAGGTCATGCCTTCGCCAACCGCGCTTTTACGATCACGGGTCATGTAATACAAACCCAGTACGACGTCCTGGGACGGCACAATGATCGGCTCGCCGTTGGCAGGCGACAGCACGTTGTTGGTAGACATCATCAGCGCACGGGTTTCGAGCTGGGCTTCCAGGGTCAGCGGTACGTGGACCGCCATCTGGTCGCCGTCGAAGTCGGCGTTGTAGGCCGCACACACCAGCGGATGCAGCTGGATCGCTTTACCTTCGATCAAAACTGGCTCAAACGCCTGGATGCCCAAACGGTGTAGCGTAGGCGCGCGGTTGAGCATGATCGGGTGTTCGCGAATGACCTCGTCCAGGATATCCCAGACCACGCCTTCCTCGCGCTCGACCATTTTCTTGGCGGCTTTGATTGTCGTTGCCAGTCCACGATGCTCAAGCTTAGAGAAGATAAACGGCTTGAACAGCTCCAGGGCCATCTTCTTGGGAAGACCACACTGGTGCAGGCGCAGATAAGGACCAACTACGATAACGGAACGACCGGAGTAATCCACACGCTTGCCAAGCAGATTCTGGCGGAAACGACCCTGCTTACCTTTGATCATGTCTGCCAGGGATTTCAGCGGGCGCTTGTTGGTGCCAGTGATGGCACGACCACGACGACCGTTATCCAGCAGTGCGTCCACGGCTTCCTGCAGCATTCGCTTCTCATTGCGCACGATAATGTCCGGAGCATTGAGCTCCAACAGGCGCTTGAGGCGGTTGTTACGGTTGATCACCCGGCGATACAGATCGTTCAGGTCCGACGTTGCGAAACGGCCACCGTCCAGCGGTACAAGCGGGCGCAAGTCCGGTGGCAAAACCGGCAGCACGGACATGACCATGTCGCCCGGCTTGTTGCCGGAATACAGGAAAGCCTCGAGAATTTTCAGGCGCTTGCTGAATTTCTTGATCTTGGTTTCGGAGTTGGTCTGGGGAATTTCTTCCCGTAGCGTTTCAACCTGCTCCTGCAGGTCAATCCCTTCCAGCAACTCCTGAACTGCCTCCGCACCCATGCGGGCGTCGAATTCGTCACCGAACTCTTCCAGGGCTTCATAATACTGCTCATCGTTGAGCAGCTGCCCTTTTTCAAGGGTAGTCATACCCGGCTCGATCACGATGAAGGATTCGAAATACAGAACCCGTTCAATATCACGCAGCGTCATGTCCAGCATCAGACCAATGCGGGACGGCAATGACTTCAGGAACCAGATGTGAGCAACCGGGCTGGCAAGCTCGATATGCCCCATGCGCTCGCGGCGCACGCTGGCCAGTGCCACTTCAACTCCACACTTTTCGCAGATAACACCGCGGTGCTTGAGGCGCTTGTATTTGCCGCACAGGCACTCGTAATCCTTGATCGGACCGAAGATCTTGGCACAGAACAGACCGTCCCGTTCAGGCTTGAACGTACGGTAGTTAATAGTTTCAGGCTTTTTGACCTCACCAAAAGACCATGATCGGATCATGTCAGGCGACGCCAATCCAATACGGATGGCGTCAAATTCCTGCTTCTGGTTTTTGAGAAGATTCAGCAAATCTTTCATCAGTAACAGCTCCGGATGGCGTTATTCTCGGGCGGGCACCGACGGTGCCCGCTCTCGCTGCCAAAAACAATTCGGCTCACTTGGATTCCAGCTCGATGTCGATACCCAGCGAGCGGATTTCCTTGACCAGAACATTGAAGGATTCGGGCATGCCCGGCTCCATACGATGATCCCCATCGACAATGTTCTTGTACATCTTGGTCCGACCATTCACATCATCAGACTTGACGGTGAGCATCTCCTGCAGCGTATACGCCGCACCATAAGCCTCAAGGGCCCACACTTCCATCTCACCGAAGCGCTGTCCACCGAACTGCGCCTTACCACCCAGCGGCTGCTGGGTAACCAGGCTGTAGGAACCGGTGGAGCGAGCGTGCATCTTGTCGTCGATCAAGTGGTTCAGCTTCAGAATGTACATGTAGCCAACAGTCACCGGGCGGTCGAATTCATCGCCTGTGCGACCATCGTACAGCACGGTCTGGCCCGTAGTACTGAGTCCGGCAAGTTCAAGCATGTGCTTGACCTCGGCTTCCTTGGCACCGTCGAACACCGGCGTTGCCATCGGCACACCCGCACGCAGATTGTTGGCCAGCGCCAGGATCTCTTTATCACTCAGCGAATCCAGGTCAACCTTGAAGACCTCATCCGAATGGTTATAGATCTCGTCCAGCAGCTTGCGCATTTCGGCAACCTTCCGCTGCTCGTCCAGCATCTTGCTAATACGCTCGCCCAGGCCTTTTGCAGCGGCACCCAGGTGGGTTTCAAGCACCTGACCAACGTTCATCCGCGAAGGAACACCCAATGGGTTCAGAACCACGTCGACCGTATTGCCATGCTCGTCATAGGGCATATCTTCAATCGGCATAACCGACGAAATAACACCCTTGTTACCGTGACGGCCGGCCATCTTGTCGCCTGGCTGAATCCGACGCTTGATCGCAAGGTAGACCTTGACGATTTTCAGAACGCCCGGGGCAAGGTCATCACCCTGCTGAAGCTTGCCTTTCTTGTCGTCAAAGCGCGCTTCGTGGTCTTTCTTACGATCCTCAAGGCCCTGCTCGGACTTCTCAAGCAATTCGTTCAGTGACTCGTCTTTCATCCGCAGCTTGAACCAATCATCCCTCGGCAGTTCTGCTAGGTAAGAATCGTCAAGCTTGGCCCCTTTCTTCAGGCCCGGACCACTGATCACTTCCTGACCGCTCAGCGCACTGGTCAGCCGCTCATAAGTCGCGCCTTCGACAATGCGGTATTCGTCCTTCAGGTCTTTGCGGTATTCGTCCAACTGCTCTTTCTCGATGGCCTGGGCCCGAGTATCTTTCTCGATGCCATCACGGGTAAAGACCTGAACGTCTATAACCGTGCCACGGGTGCCAGTTGGCACACGCGAGGACGTGTCTTTTACGTCCGAAGCCTTCTCGCCGAAGATCGCCCTCAGCAGCTTTTCCTCCGGCGTCAGCTGGGTTTCGCCTTTTGGCGTCACCTTGCCGACCAGGATGTCCCCGGCGCCAACTTCGGCACCGATATACACAATGCCGGACTCATCCAGTTTGGACAGCGCACTTTCACCAACGTTTGGAATATCCGCCGTGATTTCTTCGCTTCCCAGCTTGGTGTCCCGAGCCACACAGGTCAGTTCCTGAATGTGGATGGTGGTCAGACGATCTTCCTGAACCACCTTCTCCGAGATAAGGATAGAATCCTCAAAGTTGTAGCCGTTCCAGGGCATGAACGCGATGCGCATGTTTTGGCCCAGGGCCAGCTCACCCAGATCGATCGACGGACCATCAGCCAGGATATCTCCACGCTCTATCTGGTCGCCTTCGCTCACAATGGAACGCTGGTTAATACAGGTATTCTGGTTTGAGCGGGTGTATTTGGTGAGGTTGTAAATATCCACACCGGCATCACCTGCTTCGGTCTCGTTGTCATTAACGCGAACAACGACACGCGATGCGTCAACACTTTCAATAACGCCACCACGGCGAGCCGACACACAAACCCCGGAATCCTGGGCCACCTTGCGCTCAACACCGGTACCGACCAACGGTACTTCAGAACGCAATGTTGGAACCGCCTGACGCTGCATGTTGGAACCCATCAGGGCCCGGTTTGCATCGTCGTGTTCGAGGAACGGAATCAACGAAGCGGCAACTGATACAACCTGGCGCGGGGACACGTCCATGAAGTTAACGTTTTCCGGCGGCGTGACCGTGAATTCGTTCTGGTGACGAACAGTAACCAGCTCATCAGACAGACGCTTTTTGTCGTCCATCGCCGCACTGGCCTGTGCAATGATGTAATTGCTTTCTTCAATGGCCGACAGATAGACGACCTCATCAGTCACCTTGCCCTCAATGACCTTTCGATAAGGGCTCTCCAGAAAACCATAGGAGTTGGATCGGGCATAGGTCGCCAGTGAATTAATCAAACCGATGTTCGGACCTTCCGGCGTTTCGATCGGGCACACACGACCATAGTGCGTCGGGTGAACGTCCCGTACTTCGAAACCTGCCCGCTCCCGGGTCAAGCCGCCTGGGCCGAGCGCCGAGATACGACGCTTGTGCGTCACTTCCGACAGCGGATTGTTCTGGTCCATAAACTGTGACAGCTGACTGGAACCAAAGAATTCTTTCACTGCCGCCGCAACCGGTTTGGCGTTGATCAGGTCCTGAGGCATCAGGCCTTCGCTTTCTGCCAGGCTCAGGCGCTCACGAACCGCGCGCTCAACCCGCACGAGACCAACACGGAACTGGTTCTCGGCCATTTCACCAACACACCGAACACGGCGGTTACCAAGGTTATCGATATCATCGACATTGCCTTCACCGTTTCGAATATCAATCAGCGTTTTAAGAACATCAATAATGTCGTCATGGGTCAGAGTGCCCGCGCCGGTGCTTTCCTCGCGACGTAGTCGACGATTCAGCTTCATGCGGCCCACGGAAGACAGATCATAACGCTCTTCAGAGAAAAACAGATTATTGAAAAGGTTCTCCGCAGACTCCTTGGTGGGCGGCTCGCCCGGGCGCATCATACGATAGATCTCGACCAGAGCCTCAAGAGGGCTGCGAGTCGGATCATTGCGCAAGGTGTCTGACATGAACGGACCACAGTCCAGGTCGTTGGTGTAAAGGGTCTCAATATCCGTTACACCCGAATCCAGGATCTTAGTCACAACTTCTTCTGTCAGCTCAGAGTTACACTCAACCAACATCTCGCCCGACTTGGTATCTACCATGTCTTTGGCGAGTACGCGCCCGTAGAGATACTCGGTTGGCACTTCGAGCTCTGTCAAACCAGCTTTTTCAAGCAGTTTGATGTGACGAGCGGTAATTCGACGGCCTTCTTCGACGACGACCTTGCCCTTCTTATCCTTGATATCAAAGGTTGCAATATCACCACGAAGGCGACTCGGCACCAATTCCAGCTTGCACACTTCCGGCCCAATGCTGAACTTACTGGTATCGAAGAACATTGCCAGCATCTGCTCGGAGGTGTACCCCAGAGAACGCAACAAGATGGACGCAGGGAGCTTGCGACGACGGTCGATCCGAACAAAGACGGAATCTTTCGCGTCGAACTCAAAATCAAGCCATGAACCACGGTAAGGGATGACCCGCGCCGAATACAGCAGCTTGCCTGACGAGTGGGTTTTGCCCTTGTCATGATCAAAGAACACACCCGGTGAACGGTGCAGCTGGGAAACAATAACCCGCTCGGTACCGTTGATAACGAAGGTACCGTTTTCAGTCATCAAGGGCATTTCGCCCATGTAGACTTCCTGTTCTTTAATATCCTTGATCGCCTTGTTGGACGATTCCTTATCGTAAATGATAAGCCTTACTTTGACCCGCAGCGGCGCTGCGTAAGTTACGCCCCTAAGCTGGCATTCCTTGACGTCAAATACCGGCTCGCCGATGCGGTAACTCACGTATTCGAGCGCGGCGTTGCCAGAATAACTGACAATCGGGAATACGGATTTGAATGCTGCGTGAAGACCGGTTTCCCGACGACTATCGGGCTCGGATTCACTTTGGAGGAAGTCCCGGAACGAATCCAGCTGTATAGACAGCAAATAGGGAACATCCATCACGGACGGCAATTTACTAAAATCTTTGCGAATCCGCTTTTTCTCAGTATAGGAGTAAGTCATCTGCATTCCCCAGCTTTAGACCTGATACCTGGTATCAAGAAGCAACCATTTTCTGCTTCGGGGCCGATTTGCTCGGCTTACTGCGCCGTCTTTAACACGACCGTAACTGTAGGCTCAGGATTCCGACAGCACTTTGGTCCTGACGTTCCGAACCTGCAGCATATACAACAGAAAAAGGCCGGTGGCTCAGGGCCACCAGCCTACCCATGCTCAACGCACGGTTTCAATCAACAACAGCTTACTTGAGCTCAACAGAAGCGCCTGCTTCCTCGAGCTTCTTCTTGGCTGCGTCTGCGTCGTCCTTGCTCGCGCCTTCTTTAATAGCGGAAGGCGCGCTGTCGACCATTTCTTTCGCTTCTTTCAGACCCAGGCCAGTCAGTTCACGAACGGCCTTGATCACGTTGACCTTCTTCTCACCGGGACCGGTCAGAATAACGTCAAATTCTGTCTGCTCTTCAACAGCAGCAGCTTCGCCGGCGGCAGCCGGAGCAGCGGCTACAGCAGCGGCAGCAGATACACCGAATTTCTCTTCCATTGCTTCTACAAGCGCAACAACATCCATTACGCTCATTTCTGCAATTGCGTTCAAAATATCTTCGTTAGACAGAGCCATGACTTTCTCCGAAATATATAAAAATGGTAATCAACAGAATCAAGCAGCTTCTTGCTTCTGGTCTCGAACTGCCGCTACTGCACGGGTCACTTTCGTTGGTACTTCGTTCAGTGTCCGCGCAAGCTTGGTGATCGGTGCCTGTGTTGTGGCGGCCAGCATAGTCAACGCTTCGTGACGCGTTGGCAGCTTGGCAAGGCGATCAATCTGGTCTGCACCCATCAGCTCACCGCCGACAGCCAGGCCTTTGATCAGAAACGCCTCTTTCTCTTTGGCAAAATCCTTCAGCAGGCGTGCACCCGCACCCGGATCTTCCATAGAGAACGCCAGAATGGTGGGGCCAATCAACGCTTCATCGATGCACTCGTACTCTGTGCCGCGAATCGCAATTTTTGCCAGATTGTTACGAACAACCTTCAAAATCACGTTTTCAGCACGAGCCTTGGCACGAAGCGCCGTCATATCACCTGAAGTGACACCACGGTAATCAGCCATAACCACTGACAGAGCACCACCGGCAGTCTCGTTGACTTCAGCGACGATCGCTTTCTTGTCTTCGAGTCTAATTGCCACTGGATTTCTCCTCGATTTCGCCGGGTTCATCCCGGCAAACCCACATATACCCCTCACGGGGCTCCTAACGGTGTTTGGGTTCAGAGAGAACGTCTTCACACCGTCTGCGCAGGCGTTGCTTTAACCCTTCATCCGCCATTAAAGACAGAATCGGGGGCCTGCGGTCTTTGACAGCCTTGGCTTCCGCCCAGACCACAAAGCACTACCGACCAAAGACTTAAATGCTCAAAGCACTCTGGTCGATAGCCAGGCCAGGTCCCATCGTCGACGATAGGGTTACCTTTTTGAGGTAAATACCTTTCGAAGACGAAGGCTTGGCCTTTTTCAGATCTGCAATCAGAGCCTCAATATTTTCCTTGATGTTCTGAGCAGAAAATTCCACGTTACCCATAGGCGCATGGATAATGCCGTTCTTGTCAGTACGGTACCGAACCTGGCCAGCCTTGGCGTTCTTAACGGCGGTCTCTACGTCCGGAGTAACCGTGCCAACCTTTGGGTTAGGCATCAGACCACGGGGACCGAGAATCTGGCCCAGCTGGCCCACAACACGCATGGCGTCCGGTGTGGCAATCACCACATCGAAATCCATCACACCTTTTTTGACCTGTTCAGCCAGGTCGTCCATTCCCACGATGTCGGCGCCAGCCGCAGTGGCCTTCTCGGCATTCGCACCCTGGGTAAACACAGCGACACGAACGGTTTTGCCAGTGCCGTGAGGCAGTACAGTGCTGCTACGAACAACCTGGTCGGATTTCCGTGCATCGACACCCAAATTAATCGCTACGTCGACGGACTCTTTGAACTTGACGCCTTCGCCCAATTCAACAAGCAGACCCACCGCCTCATCTACGCTGTAGACGCGAGCTTTGTCGGTCTTTTCACGAATCAACTTCTGACGCTTGCTAAGCTTTGCCATGTTACAGGCCCTCCACGTTGAGGCCCATACTACGGGCGGTTCCGGCAATAGTACGCAGGGCAGCGTCCATACTGGCTGCCGTCAGATCCGGCTCTTTGGTCTTGACGATTTCTTCAAGCTGGGCGCGGGTGACCGTGCCGACCTTTTCAGTATTCGGACGACCTGAACCGCTCTTGATTCCAGCAGCTTTCTTCAACAATACCGGAGCCGGCGGAGTTTTGGTGATAAAGGTAAAGCTGCGATCACTATAAACCGTGATAACAGTCGGAATTGGCAGCCCAGGCTCCATATCCTGAGTCTGGGCGTTGAACGCCTTGCAGAATTCCATGATGTTCACGCCGCGTTGACCCAGTGCTGGGCCAACGGGGGGACTCGGGTTGGCCTTACCGGCGGCAACCTGAAGCTTGATATACGCTTCGATTTTCTTAGCCATGATTTTCTCCTATGGGTCCAAACGCCTCTCGGCTCCCCGGTTTTTTAACTGCAACAAAGCAGACACAAAAAGCCCGCGTCGCTTGGGCGCGCGAGCTCTCAGCATAAACAGCCGCTGATCAGTCCTTTTCGACCTGTCCGAATTCCAGCTCAACCGGAGTTGAACGACCGAAAATCAGAACAGCAACCTTGACGCGACTCTTGTCGTAGTCAACTTCTTCCACAACACCGTTGAAGTCTGCGAAAGGTCCTTCAGTGACCCGGACCACTTCGCCCGGCTCAAACAATGTTTTGGGCTTGGGCTTATCAACACCGCTTTCTACGCGACGAAGAATGGCCTCGGCCTCCTTCTCGGTTATCGGCGCCGGCTTATCTTTCGTACCACCAATGAAGCCGAGAACTCGCGGCGTATTCTTCACCAGATGCCATGTACCATCGTCCATTTCCATCTGAACCAAGACATAACCAGGATAGAACTTTCGCTCACTCTTACGCTTTTTGCCGTCGCGCATTTCGACGACTTCTTCGGTCGGAACCAGAATTTCGCCAAACTTGTCTTCCATTCCATCAAGCGAGATCCGCTCTCCGAGAGTGCGCATCACCTGCTTTTCAAAGCCAGAATACGCATGTACGACGTACCAGCGCTTAGCCATTGCCCACTCCTGTTACCCGATAACTCCGGCGACCAACCAACTGATCAACGAATCCATACCCCACAACATCAAAGCCACAACCAGCACAAACACCACAACAATAAACGTGGTCTGGATCAGCTCTGGCCGGGTGGGCCATACGACTTTCCGGATTTCAACACGTGCTTCTTTCAGGAGCGCCGCAAACCGGCGACCGCGATCAGTCTGCAGCGCAACAAAGGCTGCCAACAACGCGAGCACAACAAGTCCCAGCACCCGATACAGTAATGACTCGGCACTGAAATACTGATTGCCAACGACACCGACGGCAATCAGGAGAAATACGACCAGCCACTTGATTACATCGAAGCTACTGGATGAACGATCGGCTTTTGACTCCATAGGAATCAGCTTTATCCGGATGTTAAAAAATGGCAGGCCAGGAGGGAATCGAACCCCCAACCTGCGGTTTTGGAGACCGCTGCTCTGCCAATTGAGCTACTGGCCTGCACCGAAACAACTCAGCGCACTTACTTCGAGTTCATGCTCAAAAAGAGCAATTACTCGAGGATCTTGGAGACCACGCCGGCACCAACGGTACGGCCGCCTTCGCGAATCGCGAAACGCAGGCCATCTTCCATGGCGATCGGAGCGATCAGGGTAACACTCATCTTGACGTTGTCACCCGGCATTACCATCTCAACACCTTCCGGCAGCTCACAGGAACCTGTGACGTCGGTGGTACGGAAATAGAACTGTGGACGATAGCCCTTGAAGAACGGCGTATGACGACCACCTTCTTCTTTGCTCAATACGTAGACTTCGCACTCGAACTTGGTGTGCGGCTTGATCGAGCCCGGCTTACACAGAACCTGACCACGCTCAACGTCGTCACGCTTGGTGCCACGCAGCAGTACGCCAACGTTCTCACCGGCACGGCCTTCGTCCAGCAGCTTACGAAACATCTCAACGCCGGTACAAACCGTCTTGACGGTATCCTTGATACCAACAATCTCGATTTCCTCACCAACCTTGATCACGCCACGCTCTACACGGCCGGTCACAACGGTACCGCGACCAGAGATAGAGAACACGTCCTCGATCGGCATCAGGAACGGCTGGTCAACGGCACGCTCGGGATCCGGGATGTACGCATCCAGGGCTTCTACCAGCTTCTTGACAGCGGTAGTACCCATCTCGTTGTCGTCTTTGCCTTCCAGCGCCATCAGCGCTGAACCGGTGATGATCGGCGTATCGTCGCCCGGGAAGTCGTACTGAGCCAGCAGCTCACGAACTTCCATTTCGACCAGCTCCAGCAGCTCTTCGTCATCGACCATGTCTGCCTTGTTCAGGAACACAACGATGAACGGAACGCCTACCTGGCGAGACAGCAGGATGTGCTCGCGCGTCTGCGGCATAGGGCCGTCAGCGGCAGAACATACCAGAATAGCGCCGTCCATCTGTGCCGCACCGGTGATCATGTTCTTCACATAGTCAGCGTGGCCTGGGCAGTCAACGTGCGCGTAGTGACGCGCCGGTGAATCATACTCAACGTGAGACGTCGCAATCGTAATACCGCGCGCCTTCTCTTCCGGTGCGTTGTCGATCGAATCGAATGCACTGGCTGAACCCGTTCCCCAAATTTCGTGACATACACGAGTCAGGGCGGCTGTCAGCGTGGTCTTGCCATGGTCTACGTGACCAATGGTGCCCACGTTTACGTGCGGCTTACTACGTTCAAATTTTGCTTTAGACATTCGACCTTCTCCCTAATCAACTCGACCGAAACGTTGACCGGACACATTATGGAGCTCATGACCGGAATTGAACCGGTGACCTCATCCTTACCAAGGATGTGCTCTACCGACTGAGCTACATGAGCGATTCAACACTTCAAATTGGAGCGGGCAGCGGGAATCGAACCCGCGTCATCAGCTTGGAAGGCTGAGGTAATAGCCACTATACGATGCCCGCGAGCAATAAGTGGTGGAGGGGGCAGGATTCGAACCTGCGAAGCTTTCGCGTCAGATTTACAGTCTGATCCCTTTGGCCACTCGGGAACCCCTCCCGTGCGAGCACGCTTATCGCGCGCCCGTTTAAACTTAAAATGGAGCTGGCGGACGGAATCGAACCCCCGACCTGCTGATTACAAGTCAGCTGCTCTACCAACTGAGCTACGCCAGCCCACATTCGCCTCTTCAGCGAGGGCGGTATACTACGGATTTTCAGGAGTTGTTGCAATACCTTCGCAAGGGCTGATTTCAACCATTTCGAAATCTTCCTGATAATCCCGAATCCGCCTTTCCCGGACCTCGATGTTGATCGCCGGGGATACCTCAAAAACGAGGGCGTAGCTTATCTGATTACGCGGGAAGTTGGCCAGTACTGCGCTGAGATTCTGACGTTTTTTTGCCTCAAGCACTCTTTCAGCAGCGTCCTTTGACTGAAACAGGCCCAGCGAGATGGCGTTCGTGTTCTCTCCACGGGTCACGAGATAAGAATCGATACCCCGTCGCTGCAGATCATTAAACAGAGCCAGAGCCCGGTCTTCCGACTGCGGAGGAATAATCACCCAGTGCAGGGGTGGGAGCTGACGCTCCAGTTCGGAGACGGAATAGTTCTCGCCGGGCGTGCCGAGGGCGCGATAGGCGTCAAGCGCATCGGTTGCAGTATCAAACCAGCCAAGGCGTACGCAGCTTAGCCCAACTGGCTCGACTTCTCGTTCTGCTTTTTGTGCTTGGTCGCCGTCGTCTGTAATCTTTAACGTCGAAACTCTTGGGAGGTTCTGGTCGGTTGCGATCGTTCGGGTGGTTTCGGGGACCCAGAAATCCGCTGCGTACCAGAGCAGAAAGTTTGCAGTCAGCAAAGCAGATATCAACCACCTCATGAGCCAGCGCTCTCGGAGTCAATTGACGCCAGACCAGCCAACACCAGATCAGGGTGATATTCTCCCGAAAGACCCGCAGCAAGAAGCGCGCTGGCGTCACCGCCGGTACAGAGTACCCGGCTGAGACCTTGCTGCCGGCAATCGTCGGCCAGATGCCGGGCCATTCCCTGCCAAAGCCAGAGAATCCCTTGCTGAACGCATTCAGTTGTCGATCTACCCGGCCCCCCGGCACTGGCATCAACGGATTCAAACCCAATGCGGGCAGCGTCCAGGCGAAGCGATCGCAGCATCATTTGTTTGCCAGGCAGAATGTATCCGCCGATGTGACGACCGTCATCGGCCACATAATCAACAGTGACGGCGCTGCCAGCGTCAACAACCGCGAATCCACCGGCTCCTTGCTGCCAACTCGCATACATGGCATGCCAACGATCGGCACCCATTTTACTGACGTCCGAATAGGCATTCGTTAAACCACCCCGGGAACGCTCTGGCCAGTAGAAGTGGACGTCGGCCCCGGACACTGCACTCAGTCTGGCGACCAGCTCCTGGCGTTTGGATTCAGAGATAACCGTTGAGACGGCAATGCGACCAAGTTTGGATGCGTATGGCGTCAGCCCATCCAGCCACCGAAAATCATCACATAAGCTCGCGCCACTCGCGACAACAGCATACTGATCCCTGAGCTGCCATTTCAGACGAGTATTGCCCGCGTCAACAAGCAACCTCATGCTGAGGCCCGCAAGCTAATTTCACCCGCCCTGACCTTCTCGTGCACCCCATTTACCTCAATCTCATAGTTTCCTTGTTCGTCGACACCCTTGCCAATCCCCGAAAGAATTCCGTCGCTGGTAATAAGCGGCCGGCCCAGAAAAATATCCCTGGCCTGCCACTGCTGCCTAAAGCCGCCGAAACCGGTATCAGCGAATGACGCCGACGCTTCAAGGACCGATTCAATCACACAGGCGGCAACCTGATTACGCTCCCACCGGTGTTCGGGCATTGTTTGGTCAAGACTCGTCCATGCCTGCGTCACATTGTGAGTGCCGGACATGTGAACATTAATGCCAATCCCCGCCACTACCTGAACAACTCCCTCTTCCAACTCGCCCTGCAATTCCACCAAAATGCCAGCAAGCTTGCTGCCCTCAACAAAAACATCGTTGGGCCATTTCAGACCGACGGCGCTTAGACCCTGCTTTTCCAACGCCTTTGCAACAGCGAGGCCAAGCACAAGGCTCAACCCATCCAGCATGGCAAAGCCCCCCCGAAACGTCAGCCCCATGCTCAAGTACAGATTTTCACCTCGCGGGCTGTGCCATTGTCGACCTCGTCGGCCTCTACCAGCCGTCTGACAGTCAGCCAGGCAAACCAGAGTCCGGCTGGCACCATGGTGAACTCGTTGCCGGATAACCTCGGCATTGGTGGAATCAACCTCATCGTGTACTGAAAGAAAAATACTTTCACCCAGATCAGCGTTCAATGCATTCAGAACCTGATCAGCGTCTAGCAGGTCCACAGCAGAAACCAGGCGATATCCCTTTCCACGAATAGTGTCGATTGTGTGTCCTTCCTCGGCGGCCCGCCAGATCTGTTTCCAGACGGCTGTGCGGCTCACCCCCAAAAAGGACGCGAGGGATTCTCCGGAATGGATCTGGCCGTCGGCAAGGAGGCCCAATAAGGCTCTGGATTTCATTCAGTTTGGTCCGGTAAATAAATCAGAATCAGGGCGCGATTAAACACTACGGTGATTTAAAAAACAAAGGTACCGGGAATCAGTAGGCGACGCGATCCTACCGGCCAATTTTCCATACACGCAACAAAAAACCCCCGACAGTTGCCTGTTGGGGGTTATTTGGGATTAGGAGTCTGACGATGACCTACTCTCACATGGGCAGAAGCCACACTACCATCGGC
>Ga0306865_1000353_pt1 | contig 20092 bp, 15 predicted proteins | sample AntRauTorckE5431_FD_190441 | JGI IMG/M metagenome (GOLD analysis project Ga0306865, IMG submission 190441) | Saline lake microbial communities from Rauer Islands, Antarctica - Metagenome Torckler E5 #431 (v2) (version 2) | ecosystem: Environmental > Aquatic > Non-marine Saline and Alkaline >... | reverse complement strand
TTTTGGAGATGGAGATACCAGTACCGTTACTATTCCAGTTCACACTTTTACCAATAGCTCTAACACACAAGATTCTACTTACAGTATTACCTTGATTACTACAGCGGGTACGGGATGTTCGGATACGGTAGTTAAGCAGTTTACAGCCTATGGGGAACCCCTAGCTAATTTTAGAGGAATAGAAGTTTGTGAATATAAAAACACAGTTTTCAATGATTCTTCTCTTGCTGGCGGAGCTGCAATAACAAACTGGGATTGGGATTATGATGATACTACGACAGATACTTTGCAAAACCCAATCCATACCTATAACCAAGATGGCACATACAATGTCAAGTTATTAATTACTAATGGATATGGATGTAAGGATTCTATTACAAAGGCTATAGAATCATATCCAATACCATTGGTAGACTTTGACCGCGATACCATAGTTTGCGAGAAAGATTCTATTTTTATCAATAATACGACCACGGGAGCTACTCAATATGCTTGGAGCTTCGGAAACGGTAGTTTAGATACTAGAAAATCTCCAAACGCTTATTATAATACTATAGGATTTTATACTATCAGACAGCTAGCAACAAGTAGTTTCGGATGTTTCGACTCCATCAATAAATCCATTCAGGTTATTAGTGCTCCACAAGCCTCTTTTGTGCCTAGTATTGATAAAGGATGTGCTCCATTAGAAGTTGTTTTTGATAACAGGTCTATAGCCGAGTACGCTACATACTTCTGGGATTATGGTCAAGGCCAGACAAGCTCAGGGCTTTTGCCGGATACTATAATTTACGAACAAGGAAGACATGATACTACGTATTACGTCCTATTAATGATCTCTAATAAATGTAAAATAGATACTTTTAAAGATTCAATTTTGGTGCATCCTACTCCGGTTGCCATTTTTGAAACAGATAGAGACATCGGTTGTAGCCCTCTAAATCTCTTGCTTTCTAATAATTTAACATACGGCGATCCAGATTCACTTTTCTGGGACTTTGGAGATGGGTCTTCTGTGTTTACCACAACAAAAAATACATTTGATGAGCCACTATCACATTCGTTTACAACAGATAGGCTACCTTCGAAGTATACGATTTCATATATAGCAAAGAATAGATGTGGTGCAGATACTGCGTCCAAAACGATAACTGTATTTAAAAACGTAGAAGCATTCTTTAACACGGATACACTGAGAGGATGTTTCCCTCTTACCGTAAAATTCACAAACTCCTCTCGAGACTTTATCGATTTTGCGTGGGATTTTGGAGATGGTAATACAAGTAATATAAATAACCCTTCTCATACCTTTAACCAAAGCGGGACATTTACAGTCAAGTTATTTGTTACAGATAGTTGTTCTTATGACACCTTTGAGAGACAGATTTTAGTCTATCCTGAACCCAATGTTAGCTTTGACTTCATTCGAGACTCCATCTGTCAATTTGACTCTGTACGCTTTTTTAGCACGACTACAAATGTTTCTGGTGTATATTGGAAATTTGGCGATGGTGATTCTAGTAGGCTTACTAATGTTGTACATCAATATGATAGTAGTGGAATATTTAACGTGCGATACACAGCGTTTACTACCTTACATAATTGTTCTGCTTCTATAAATAAAGACGTATCTATCTTACCAAAACCTAAATCTAAGATAATCGCAACACCTACAAGCGGCTGTCAACCACTCACCGTCAGTCTAACGGCAGATAGCAGTTTTCATTCGTGGACATTTAGTAACGGGAATATATCTACCTTAAACAAGCTAAGCGAAACATTCTTAACTGCTGAAACACATTGGATAAAGCTTATTTCTGAATATACTAACGGATGTAAAGACAGTACTTCTATAAATTTAGTTGTTTACCCCAAACCGCTAGCAGGCTTTGTGTCTTCTACAGATAGCGTTTGCGAGTACCCTGTGCTAGTAGACTACTCCAATACATCAATCGGAGCTTTAGGGTATGATTGGGCCTTTGGAAATGGCAGTAGATCTACCCAAACAAATCCATCCCTAGTTCTATCTAGTGCAGACATCTATAATGATACATTAATTGCATCTAATCAATTTGGATGTTTAGATACTACAATAGCTCAAATTAAGGTATATGAATCACCAAAAGCAGATGCCTTAGTTTCTCCTCTTAGCGGTTGTGTACCGTTGGAAGTTGACTTTGCTAGTCTTGCTACCAATTACCTCTACAGTACATGGCACCTTGGGAATGGTGATAGCAGTGAATCAGACAATTTTACATATACATATGATGCTATAGGTTCTTACATTCCTTACTTCATTATTTACGGCAATGCCAATTGTACGGATACCTTCATATTACCTTCTACAATTGATGTTTTTCCTAATCCGGTCGCAGACTTTACCTTTGAAATGGAAAAGGTAATTACTACATTTACTAATTACAGTACTCTTGCCAATACCTATTTATGGGAATTTGGAGATGGAGAAACGAGCATCCTCGATAATCCCGTGCACACATTTCCAAACAGCAGTATTTTTAGCACAACACTAATTGCCAGCAACAATTTTGGATGTACAAACTCTGTTACAAAGTCTATCGATATTAGAGATATCTATAATCTATTTGTCTCTAATGCATTTTCTCCGGAATTTGGTGGGCCAGGCGTTCGCTCATTTAAACCGACAGGTGTAGGCATAGAAACATACCAAATATACATATATGACACTTGGGGAAATCTAATATGGGAATCAAATAAACTACTAAAATCAGAGCCTGCAGAGGGTTGGGACGGCAATGACATGGCAGGAAATAGCATGCCGCAAGACACGTATGTATGGAAGATCTCAGCTACTTTTTTAAATGGACGTATCTGGCCAGGAAAATATTTCTCAGACGGCACAGTTAAACGTTATGGAACAGTAACATTAATACGATAATGAAAATTAGAATCCTATTTTTTACAGCTGTTGTCTTGGTCATAGGTCAAAAATCTTATGCTCAAGACCCCATGTTTTCTTCTACTCTAGACAATCCTCTATATTATAATCCTGCAGCTCCAGGTATTATACGAGGGCATGAATATAGGTTAAATTTCAGGGAGCAATGGACAGGAATACCTGCTGCCATGAGAGCCTTTAATTTCTCTTCTACTCATCAGTTACGAAATGCAGTAGGTCTTGGTTTTTTTGTAATGTCAAATGTAGAAGGAGAATCACATCTACGTACGGATAAAGTAGAGGTAACAATCGCATTTCCAATAAAGATATCTCGTTATTTAAAGATAAGTGCAGGTATCAATACTGGCTTTGGACAGAAGACTATAGATTGGTCAAAAACCGAGTTTGATGACCAATATGATAAGTATTTCGGCAAAATATACCCAACCAGTTTTGAATTTCCGGAAATTTTCCAGCGAAAATATGGTGACTTAAGCTTGGGTATAGCAGCGAAAGGTGCCCTAAGAAGGAGTAGAAATGAATCTCAAATTTATGGATCTTTAGGTATAGCTATGAAGCATGTAACGGTATTTCCCACAGCTAATTTTATAGGCAGTGATATACGTGGCGTTCCTATAAAATACATTGTCCATGGTAACATCTGGTTTTTAGATAAGACACTTCAAAAAGGGATAGCACCACACTTTAATTTTGAAGATCAGGCATTTTTTACCACTATTAACTTGGCTGCTAGAATTGTATTCAAGCCTGTTTATTATACTATAGGGGTAAGGAATAGAAATTTTAAATTTAATGCAGAAAGATTTGATAGCGTAATTTTTGGTATTGGATATACCAGTAAGGTGAATAACAATAATTCTACAAATATTGGATATACCTATGATTTTACCACTTCAAAACTACTTGGAGGAACTTACGGTTCGCATGAAATCCATATGAGTTACAGTTTTGACATAGATGGTCGCAGACAGACAGGCGGATCTAGAGGCAGACGTAATAAAAATGATATTCAATGTCCAAGCAGCTTCGGAGGTTCATCATTTTAGTATAGCTTTTACATCTGGATAAGGAACTGCGTAATAGACCATCTTTTCTTTCTTTATTATCCTATCTGAAAGAATTTTTTTAACAATGAGATTACCTCTTTTACCGTTAATCCGCATATGACATTCGTACATCTAAGGCTAATTGCACCTTTAATGCTGCTTTTAGTATTACTTTTCACTTGTTACGGATATTTCTTGTGCTACTTTTTCAGCATTATTGTTTTGGAGGAAGGCTACAGAACCAGAGATTATATTCACGAGCCATTGCAAAATCAAAGCAGGGTATCAAGGTTCTCAGGATTTAAAAACTAGGCTAACGCCTTTATCTGCCGGATCCAGGCTACATAAAAAAGACAGGTTTGGGTCAATAGATAATGAGTGTACTCTTTTCTAGATATGAACTGCTTCTTAGCTGAACAAAATAGGTGCCAGCAGGAAGCTGGTTAATGCTAATTATTTTGGTATTAAATTCACTTATTATCACTTGACCAAATGTGTTACTGATTTCTATTTCAAACTCAGATTCTGTGGTGTGTATGTATATCTTATCGTTGGCAGGATTAGGATAAATCCGTATCGGTTTTTGAATTTCCTTTTCATTAAAAGAGGATAAAGTAACGTCATCTTTTAGCACACCCCATATATAATCCACTAAGGTTTGGTAATTAGAAGTAACACGTACATCTACATTCCAGTTTGGGTTAAACACAAAATTCATCGGCGGTTTTTCATTGTATAATTCTATATATTCTGCAACAGCAGCAAGAAAATACCAGGTAGAACGTCCATGTGGTGCAAGGTCTTCGAATAACATTTCTGGTGGTATATCTCCTACTAAGGTGTTTTCGTGGCACATCAGCAACACTTTGTTGATGTTATGAAGCCTTATGTCAATTAACGGTCTAGCATTGCTAAGGCGAGTCACCAGCAATTCCATCCAATTTTGATATGAGCCTAGTCCAAATGCTCTCCAATTTGAAAATTGAGTTGGAGTAATTGTAGATGGATCTGCATTAGTGCCTCCATATCCATTCAGGTTTGGCCAGCCGGCATATAGCACATACCTTCTATTGTCATTAGATGCATTCTCTTCCCATTGGTCAATTAAATACAATAATTTCCTTTCATATGCATCTCCCATATTGGTAGTGTCTGCAGGGTCAAAACCTTGGCCATCAAAATTATCAGGCACAAATCCAACAAAGTCAATTTTTTCAGCACCAGTCCAAGTAGCATTCCATTTTGGGATATGGGGTGTACTGATTTCGGAGTGAAAATTATTAGCACGTGGAGGTACAGTCCATTGATGGAAAAATCCAAACACGGAGCCAAGTGTAGCTTTTTTGGGCAGTGTGTCAGCAGATGCCATGCGGGCAATCCAGTTGCCAATATTTGTACTTGAATTTGCGTCGTTATTTGCCGTTTCTAAATGATTATACAGGGAGTTTTTATAATAGTACATGTGAACGGAATCTATACCAGCAGTCTGAGCGAATAACGATGAAGAAACAACAAACATTAACATAAATAACGGCAAGCTTTTTTTCACCTTTTGAAGTTTTATTGTGTTTAATTGTACCGTTTCCATATTTTTTATATTTTTAGTTTATATGCCCCCTGAGAATGTGAACTCCATATTAAAGTCTCTTTACAGGATATTCACATAGGTATTTATTTGATTCTATGTATACCAAGCATCAGTAGCCCAAAAACCAAAATTAATGAAACTCCCCATAAAACATCCATCTATTTTCAGTATCTCATAATTGGAAGAGGAAACACCCAAGAAGAGGGACAGAAGTGATGAATTACGAATAATATCTATTTACCTTATTCTCTTTCGCAAAATAGTGATTTTACAAGAAATATTTATAGAAATTTAAGCTGTCCTAAGAATGGGAAGGCTACAAAAGGCAAAATAAAAAAGCGGGATAGTAAAAGTAATTTTACCGATTCCGCTTTTATAGTAGTAGTATATTTTTCTAAGGGGTGTTGGCCAGACACTTTAAGTATTTAGCAGCTCTCACATCTATCAGAACTGCAGTCAACTTTCTAATTATATTCTAAATAAGTACAAGTGAACACTAATTAATTATTGAAATACAAGTTTGGTATAGTCCTAATGTATTTCTTACCTTCTTTCAAATAATCATTGTACTATTTTAAAATCACGATTTATTCCTTTAGTGCTTTAGATGATTGCTATATATAAATCATGCCTCTGAAAAAAAGCGGCGAATTATATGCTCAATTCTACTAATTACATCTTTCCTTTTATCAATGTGCTCAGTCACACCTTCTTTAATAAGTTTAGCCAGCATTTCATCGTCTTCTTGTGAAGAAATCACAACGATTTCACACGTAGGACAGTATGCCCTTACATAAGCTACTACATCTTCTCCGATAAGCACATCAGTATCCCCAATAATTAGCAAATAGTAATCTATCAATATAATGTCTAGGTCACACTCTAATTGCATTATGCAATCTTTTGCATTTGTGAAGGATTTTATATCAAATTTGACGTCTTTATAGATGTTATCAGCACAAATAACATTTACGTATCCAGTAAGTACCTTATTTCGGCACAGATCATTTTCTATGATTGCAATTTTAATATTATTGTTTTTCATACTATTTCGATTCAGCAAGTACAATACTATCATTATGCCACATCTACAAAATGCTTCTAATCAGAATTTTAAACAAAAAAAAGAGATCATAATTTTTCAATATGAAAATAAATGTTCAATTCGAAAAGAGAATTAGGTTGCTTTTAGCCCTAGGAAGACTCTTTGAGCAATCGATACACTGTTGTTTGCCCTATATCTAGTTTTTTAGATACCAGCTTTGTGTTATTGTTATATTTCTTCATAAACACATTAACAAGTCGTTGATTGTATTCTCTCATTGTGATGTCTTGCCCTAGCAATTCAGATAAATGTTCTCTACTATCTATACTAATATCATCGGCTTGCAGGACTTCATTTACAGACATAACTATCGCTAATTCAATTACAGACTTTAGCTCTCTAATATTTCCCGGCCACGCATAAGAATCTAGTTTATTCTTGGCTTCCTTTGAAATATATTTATTAGGTAAATTATTTTCTCGACAAAACAGTGTAATGAAATATTGTGCCAACAAAATCACATCTGATGGCCGTATACGCAAAGGCGGAAGATGAATTGGAATTCCCTTTATTCTATAATATAAATCATCTCTAAACCTCTGTTCTCTTACTTCTTCAAGAAGATCAAGATTAGTAGCTGTTATTATTCTGCAATCTATTCTCACGGCACCAGTTCCACCTACTCTCACCAACTCCTTTTCCTGCAGGACCCTCAATATTTTAGCTTGAATGTTAATATCCATTTCACCGATTTCATCTAAAAATAGCGTTCCTCCACTAGCCTCTTCAAATTTCCCGATTCTTCGTGCAGTTGCTCCAGTAAATGCACCTTTTTCATGACCAAAAAGTTCACTTTCCACTAATTCTTGGGGAATTGCTGCCATGTTCACAGGCACAAATGGTCCAGCCTTGAACTTAGAATTAAAATGAATTGTCTTGGCAATCAGCTCTTTACCTGTACCTGTTTCTCCTGTTATTGAAACATTAATATTAGTATCTAATGATTTCTCTATAATACTAAAAATATTCTTTATCTCAGGGCTATCTCCTACAATGCTGTTGAAATTATAGGATTTTTGAACTTCTTTTTTCAGCTTCCTGATTTCGCTTTTCAAACCCCTACTATCTTGTATGTGCTTTATGCTTTGAAGCAGTTTGTTGCGAATGTCCTTCTCCTTTACAAGATAGTCAAAGGCTCCTTTTTTTAGTAAATCTACGGCTGTCTCAATATCTTCTTGTTCTGAAATTATCAAAACTTCTATCTCCTCATTATGATTTTTAATTTTACGTAATAGCACATCGCCTTTCGTATCGGGCAATCGAAAATCTAATGAGACTATATCAGGATTTCTTCCAATCTGTCCTAAAAACTCTTCTCCAGTCGCAAAACTTTCAACCCTAAAATCAGGATTAGACTCCAAGCTATGTACTAGTAGCTTCCTATACCATTCATTGTCTTCTACTACAAAAATTAAAGTGGAATGTGTTAGCATTTAGTTTTCTTCAAAAGTATTTGTGTTAAAGTATAACTATAGATTTATAAAAATCAATAATTTATTTTATTCTTTTTTTGCTAGCTTTTCCTTAGCTACTTCGGATATACTAATAACTTCTAATTCTACCAATGCTACTGATTTAGTTATCAGCGATATTTCAACTTTCTCACTTAGAACACTTCGTTCAAGTTCTTTTAATAACCCATACAGTTTGGTAGCCGAAATATGTTTGCACGGGGAAGACATTTTATGAGCATAATCTGCTATCATTTCCATGTCTTTCCGTACTATTCCTTTTTTCAAACCTATTAGGCCTTCATTCATAGATCTTACAAACGTCTCTAGCATATCGATGAAGAAAAGATGGTCCCCTGCACACAGTGCTGCCAGTTCTTCAAAGTCCATTATGCCTTCTTTCACTTTAGAGTCGCTAGGGTATTTTAACGCTGTTGAATCTATAGACGTAGTATTGGTAACTCTAATTATTTCTCGTATTAAATTGGACTCCTTGAAAGGTTTAGATATAAAACCGTTCATACCTACTTTCTTGTACCGTGTTTGATCTTCCTCAGATGTTGCAGCACTTATAGAGATAATAGGCACATTAGATGTATATTCTATAGCACTACCTCGTATAATCTTAGCGGCTTCTATTCCATCCATTAGAGGCATGCGTGTATCCATCAACACTACATCATACCTATTTCTAGTAGCTTCAACTACGGCCTCTTGTCCATTTTCTACTTCAGTTATAGCTGCACTATACCTATTCAAAATAGAACATAAGAGCTTCCTGTTGTAAGGTTCATCATCAACTACTAAAATGCTTAAATCACTTAATCCTACTTTTTCTGAATCTTGCTCTCTAATTACATAGACATCCTCCTCATTTCCTTTTAGAAACTGTAACTTTATTTGAAAAGTAGTGCCCTTATCTACACTACTTTCTACATTGATGGTACCCTTAAGTATTTCTACTAACTTCTTTGTAATGCTTAAGCCTAAGCCTGTACCACCAAATTTTCTTGATGTAGAAATCTCAGCTTGTTCAAATTCATTGAAAATTATGCTAAGCTGTTCTTCTGTCATACCTATTCCAGTATCCTGAATTTCAAAAGTCTGTGATTTCATCAGCATTTACTTCAAGTGCACTTATTTGTAAAGAAACAGAGCCGAATTCGGTAAATTTAATTGCGTTGCCCACTATATTAATCAATATTTGATTCAGCTTATGCGGATCTCCAATTAGTATTGGAGGCACATCGGATAACACTTTATAATTCAATTCGACACCTTGTTTTACTGCCTTAGGCTTAAGTATCTGAATTAAATCTTCTACAAACCCATAGATATCAAATGTTCTTATGTCTAATTCTACTTTTTTGTTTTGTAATTTGTTATACGTGAGAATTTCATCAACGACATGAAGTAAATAGTCCGATGAACTTTTAATTATTGAAATATATTCCTCCTGTTCAGAGGTCATTTCGCCCTTGTACAATTGATCAACAAACCCTGAGATAGCATTCATAGGTGTCCTTATCTCATGACTCACGTTACTTAATAATCGTTCCTTGGTTTCAGACATTTCTTGAGCACTCTTTGTCGCACTCTTTAAACCCTCTTCGTATGCTTTGACAGATTTATTATATTTTAGTCTAATAACAATAAATAATACAACTAATAAACCAGTACTACTAAAAAATAGTACCATTTGTTGATTTATAAACCGGACATCATTTGCAGCTTTTTCTACTCTAGTAGCTAACCTTATTTTTTCGCTTATTTCAAACTGTACAATTAAAGAATCAATTTTTTGTGTAATTTGAGAATTGGCAGTAAGTATTTTAAAATCCTGATTTGTTTGGCTCTTATCAATTTGTATACTTTGGTTCTTTATGGTTTCTATTGTTTTATCTAATGAGGATATCTGGTTTTTATCTTCTAATTTTTTCTCATACGCTACAGACTCTGAATAAGCCTTATTGCTTACGAGACGTTTTATAAAACCCATTCTAGTTCTGCCGCTACTGTCATTAGATTTGGATATTTCAGCTTCATTGGTTGAGTTTTCAAGATTATAAAGCACCTGGTCTAATGCCTGATCAACCCTATATTCATCTTGAACTATTAAATACTCCTCTAATATTCTAAACTTTTCGCCAACTAATGAATCAAATAAATCAAATCGAATTTTATTCTCATCTGTGAGGGTTTCATGAACATCGTAGAGTTGATTCATTTTCACATCTGAACGTCTAATGATAGAATAATAATCTGTTAAATTTTGTTTATTCTTGGTTAAGCTGTAAGTCTTGGCATTATTACCAGCTAATATAATGAGAGTTTGTAAATTTTCTATTTTGATTAAATTATCAAATTGTGAGGAGGCGTCAATTTGGCGAACTACGGTAATCATGCGATAGTAGCTGATACTGCCAATTATTAATACTAGTACAAGTAATGAAATCAAAATGGAAACAATGAAGTTGGAATATATGGTTCTTTTATTTTGCATTATTTGTTTTGATTTTGATTTTAACTTGACCTATTTTTTTGGGAGGCTACAACATCACTTTACTTTTTTTCATTATTTAAATTAGCAAGAGTTAACTAGTAACTCCAAATGAGAATTAGTCGCAAGATTAAAATCATTAGCAAGAACTTCTTTCTTGGTTCTGTTCAAAATCGGATTACCGACAAAAATAAACTTCATTGTATCTAAGAAACCTAAAAAACAAGTCGCTGTAGTATGACTGAAATTTCTAAAGGTACTAATTAGATAAAAAAACAATTCTCTGTTAGTCCTTTCACTGGCTAATGCATTACGAGTACTTGAAATGTACATACCAGATACTACCCAGACCTCATTGCAGCTTATTGCTGGTTGCAGACCTACATACATATGGATGCAGGATAACCTGGTATTCGTTTCGGAAGTGGCACTAGAATCTGCATAGTATTAATACGAACTTACTTCTGTGGATGAAAAACCTAAAAATGCGATTAATACGAAGGAAAAAAAATGGTCAACTTTTTTCATAATATCCAAATTTTCAAATGTTTAACAACACAAGATTAGGCTTTAAATGTTCTAAATCTTTATAAACAATGATTATCTGTGTTTCCCTTCGTGCGATAAAACCTACTTCTAGACGAATAAGTCCAGATTTCCCAAAAAAATACAATAAATATTCACTTAGGTGAAATACTATTTGCTTGTTCTGTTGTAGTACAAATTATCTATTGATTACTTTTACTACAGTAGCTCCTTTAGACGTAGTTAAACAAACAAGTTAACTCCCTTTTGGCGAACTACTTAAGTCTTACTTGTCAAATGCATATTCCATGTTTAAACATCGCATAAAAAATGGTTCTGTAAGATGATAGATCCTCTTCGTTTGGTGCAGCCCAAGCATAGCATCCTTTCTCAAGCTATTGCTTGCTGTGGATTTTTAATTTCTAGCCCTTAGAAGTAACCTTCACAATTTTGAAAACGCAGGATGATAGATCCTCTTCGTTTGGTGCAGCCCAAGCATAGCATCCCTTCTTCAAGCTATCGCTCGCCGAGGATTTTTTATTTCTAGCCCTTAGAAGTAAACTTCACGGTCTATAAACAAAAAATCCCTCCACTTAAAGTGAAAGGATTCTTTTTGTGACCTCGTCAGGATTCAAACCTGAGACCTCTTGAGCCGTAATCAAGTGCTCTATTCAGCTGAGCTACGAAGCCATATTTAGATATTTATTTAAATAGTTATCTCTCTACTTTTTTCCCTTTCGAAAGTGCAAATATAATAACCTCTATTATTCTACAGCACAAAAAAATTATATTCGTACTACTATTTTGAAACTATTCAAATTTGCATCCATAGACGTAGGCTCCAATGCCGTTAGATTACTATTTACCAATGTATTCGAAACCCCTGAGGGCCCCATTTTTCGTAAACTTTCGTTAGTGCGTGTACCTATACGGCTAGGTGAAGACGCTTTTATCCTTGGCAAAATAGGTGAAGAGAAATCCGATCAGCTCATAAAAACTATGCGTTCATTCAAACACCTTATGAATGTACATCAAGTACTAGACTACAGAGCCTACGCTACCAGTGCTATGCGTGAGGCTAGCAATAGTCCTTTTCTAATTTCAGAAATAAAAGGGTACGCTGATATAGATCTAGAGATAATAGGTGGCCAACAAGAGGCCGATACCATTTCCTTTGAACATTTACCAGACTATATGCCAAACATAGACAGAGCGGTATTCATAGATGTGGGTGGAGGTAGTACAGAACTTACGTATATAAAAAATACTAAAAAAATAGATTCTATTTCCTTAAAGATAGGAACGGTCAGAATACTGCATAATGCTGTAGACTCCACTTTATGGGATCAGATGAAAGAATGGCTAGACAAACACCAACTTCTAAAATCAGGTATACCGATACTAGGAACCGGTGGTAATATCAATAAAATCCTCAAAATTCTTAGAAAGCAACAAAATGACTACGTCATTAATACTGCTGATCTAGCAGCTTTCAAGGCAGAGTTAGATGCTGTAGACTACAATGAACGTATTACTCGATTCGTGCTAAATCCAGATCGTGCGGATGTCATAATCCCTGCTTCTCAAATCTTCCTCACGACTGCTGACTGGCTAAGTGCAGAGCAGATATACATTCCTAAAGTTGGTCTATCAGACGGTATAGCAAGAGCACTCTACGCCAAGCACAAAACAGAGTAAGAATAGGTCAACAGTGATGAACAAACTAACTATTAGCTACGTTTCCTATTCTCATAGTCTTTCACCTCACCTATCAGTTTCTTTGTGCACCACTGGGAAAAACGCTCTATCAATAGGATACCACTTAGCAGTGATGACTTCATAGTTTTAATGAAAAACAGTTGAAGCTGCTTACCTACAACTTTTACTTTTGGTAACACTCTGCCACCTCCCCTACTTTTAGCTTTGGGTTTCGTTTTAATATCATTATCGGTAGGCCTATTCTCACTAGGTAATCTTAAGTCTTTAAACTCATCTACTTCTAGTTCTAACATAAAATAGTGAAACGCTTTCTTTAGCTTATCTACCTGATTTCGCCATTGACTTATACTTCTATTTTCCCCTTTTACCCATCCTACTACTACACTAAAAGTAGCTGCTAACTCGTACATAAAGTACTGTTCTACTGTGATTCTTGCTTCCATGTTACTTAACCTTTACTTTATTTAACTCCTTTATCTGTGGCAATATTATTGTCATAATACATTGATTTTATGCTAATTAAGTAAAAATTGTACTGCTTAATTTTCTCGTAAACCACTTGAATTAAGCTAACTTAACTACTTAATTAAGCTTAATATTTTGCTTAATTCCCTTATATTTGTAAGTATTACCAGTGTTGCTCAGCAGTAATATATCACCCCAGCAGTTGCTTGCAGATTTTGTATCGAGCTCGCTATCTCAGGCACATCACGTGTACTGTATAGCTAGATTTGATAACGATACTATTCTCATACATACCGAAAAAGGAGAGTTTACAAATTCGCTTCCTACTTCTCTTGCTCATTTTTTAAACTCTAGCAATACAGGATGGTATTCCATTAATGAAACTCCTTTTAGTAAAAAACAGCAAATAGGTCAAACGCTATTAGAAACCGAACTGGAGCGAGACCATCTACTTCTGAGAAATATTAAAATAGACAACTGCACTATTTTTCTTTTAGTACAGCTAAAGCCTTACGGAATATCTAAGAATAAACACTTGCTGGCAGGTGAGAAAATACAGTTCGAACGAACCATAAGAGGATTTATAGACGGGCTGGTTCATCTCCGCAGTAATGACAAGCACATTCTAATAGATATAGCGAAAAGAAATCAAATGGCTTCTGTTGAAATAACTGAAACTAAGAAGCAACTTAGCATCCAGAGCCAAAACTATGAAGTAGCCATAAGTCAGTTTATACAGCTTATAGTCAATAAACTTCAAGACAAGTACGAAATAGAAATACATATGAGTCGTGAATTTGTAGATGAGCTCAAGGAATATAGGCTTCCATTTGACCAACTAGAGCCTAACTTGGAACGACACGTGCAGATAGAGTTAAATCTAGCCCTAATCCAAGGTGAACGTGAACTAGTCCTCACTCCTGCTCACCTAACTAGCTTTGCGAATAGTTTTAAATCAGTAGTTTATGCGAATGAAGATGAAATGCAACTGGGTAGATATGCTAAGACTTATAAACTGCTGGATAGGTACGAAGCATCAGCAAATATTGCTCAAGAAAAAGGACTAAGTGTAATAGGCAAAAACATAGGAAATCACTGCTCGCCACCTGTGAGTAATGCGAGTATCACCGATGCTTTAAACAAACACGCAAAGAAGATTTTCGAATTATTCAGTAAATACCCAGACCGCTGGAATACCATCCGCCATAACTTCCGTTCTATAGCCAATGTTATAGAAAAGGAAACAGAACGCCGGAGAGAAATCGCATAGAAACTTCACCTTACCTTCTTGTAATTACTTTAAGTTATTTTCCTAGAGTATGTTATCCTCTGTATCTTCGTTTGACTCATAAAAAACAAATGACACGAATCATAGAAAACCTAGTATTTAAAGGTGGAGGAGTACTGGGGATAGCATATGCAGGAGCTATAGAAGCCTTAGAAAAAGAAGGCATCCTTAGTCAAGTAAAACGCACAGCAGGTACATCTGCAGGTGCAGTGGCAGCGGTACTCATTAGCTTAGGCTACTCCTCTAATGAAATAGTAAAAGTATTGGGTAATACCAATTTTAAGAAGTTTCAAGATGATCTGAATCCCCTAAAACTCACAAAAAAATATGGACTTTACAGAGGAGAAAAGCTACTGAAATGGGTGCAAGATATAATACATCAGAAAACAGGAAACAAAGATCTCACATTTGCAGAGTTAGAAAATCAAGGATATAAAACACTGAAAGTGTTTGCTTCAGACCTCAATACTACGTCTCTTACAGAATTCTCTTGTGACAAAACTCCCAATGTAAAAATAGCGGAAAGTATCCGTGCCAGTATGTCCATTCCTCTTTTTTTTGATGCCTGGAAGTTTCCAGACGAAAAGCCAAATAATCACATCTATGTAGATGGCGGAGTACTCTATAATTATCCTATTACAGCCTTTGGCGACTTAGATAAAACTCTTGGTTTTTTCATAGACATAAATGAGTTAGATGATGGACTTGACTTCAATGATGTCAGCTCCTACCTCAAGCATCTTTTCCGTACCGTACTCAACGCACAAGACGTAGACTTCTTCAAAACCTTAGAAAGTGATAAAACGACGGTTATAATTAAAAATAAAGGAATCGCTATTACTAATTTTAACCTAACCAAAGAGCAGAAGGATGTTTTGTACCTAGAAGGAAAGAATGCCACGCTCAATTATTTCAAATCTTGAAGTAGATTTAACACATTTTTAAAACAATACTCTATGGATGTACTTCACTGTAGTACATTCGCCAAAACGTATACAGATGAAAATTAACGGACACTCACACCTGCTGCCTTATCCAGAGCAAATACCCAAGTTCATGAAAGACAAAGAAATCTTTTGGATAGACAGCGACCGTAAGTTTATGCGACAAAAAAACTGGTCCAGGCCTATCACTGCTGAAAGCTTTTTCTTAAATGAAAAACTCGAATGGATGGATGAAAACAAGATAGACCATGCTGTAGTACTTAACCTCTCACAACTATACGGCAACGGTCTGACTCAGAGCGATATGAGGCAAGCATTGAGGTTTCAAAATGACTTTAATGCTGAAGTGCAAGCAGAAAACAATGGACGGTTTACCACAGGTTTTGTAGTGCACGCTGGATTTGTGGAGGGAGCTCTATGGGAAATAGAGCGGTGTGTAGAAAAACTAGGAATGAAAGTACTCTGCCTACCTACTCACTATCTGAATACCGCCGGTAAATGGAAGGTGATTTTCAATAAAGAGACAGAACCTATACTCGAACTAGCAAATAAATATAAGCTAGCTATCGAGGTCCATCCGTATGATGGAGAAAAATTTATAAAGCTAGAAGATACCTCTTGGAGATTTCACGTAATATGGATGCTAGCTCAGTGTGCAGACTCCTATCACTTCTATACGCTAAATGGATATTATGAAAAGTATCCAGATATCAGAACGTGCTTTGCACACGGCGGACAACTAAATCATATTAATATTGGCAGAAGAACCCAAGGTTTTGACGGTAGACCAGACCTCTTTGAGGGAATGGAACGACCACGTAAGGCTGTAGGTCATCCTAATATATACTTTGATACATTAGTACATGACACTATTTCCTTTGAGGTAATGCTCAGAAGACAGCAGTCTACAGACCAGATAATAATGGGTCTAGATGACCCATACCCTTTAGGGGAAATGGAAAGCGAAAAACAAAGTAGTTATCCAGGTAAACTGCTGGATCTAGTGCTAAGGGACGGTCTAATAGACCATAAACAGCACGCTGAAATATGGGAGAATAATGTAGTAACTTGGCTTTATGGCAAGGATACACAAGCATTTTATGATAGAATAAAGTCTTAAAAATATACATCGCAAGAGTAAACGTGAATAACGCTGAAAAGACTAGAGGCACATTTGTATAAACAATAAAATATGGCGGCACAACACATTGCAATCATCTACGGCGGTAAGTCCACCGAACATGAGATATCCATTCGCTCTGCTAGGAACATCGCAAAAGCGATAGACAAAACGAAGTACACGCTCGCTCTCATAGCGATAGCTAAAGACGGATGCTGGTACGCTAAATCTATAGAAGAGCTGAACGCAGAGACTGTGGTAAAGCCTTCTGAAAATAGACTAAGCTTGCTACCAGGAGCCAATACAGGAAGATTTCTCAATATAGGAACTGGCAGAGAGCTACAAGATATTACTGCTATTTTTCCAATAGTGCACGGCACTGGTGGTGAAGACGGCAGCCTACAAGGCTTACTCAAAACGATGAATATCCCATTTGTAGGACCTGGAGTGGTAGGATCTGCACTATGTATAGATAAGGATGTAGCAAAAAGAATACTCTCCGAAGCCGGCATAGCAAACAGTAAGTTTCTAACTTACCATACCTCAGAACGAAGTGAAATAACCTTTGAAATAGCACAGGCCGCACTAGGCGTGCCTATGTACATAAAACCTCCAAACTTAGGTTCTTCTATAGGTATAAGTAAAGTCCACACAAAGCAAGAATTTGATTTAGCCATAGATGAGGCACTCAGGTACGATAGAAAAGTACTCATAGAACAAAGCATAGTAGGCAGAGAAATAGAATGTGCTGTGCTAGGTAATGCGGATGCAAAAGCATCTCCAGTGGGTGAAGTAGTGACCAATGAAGATAACCACACTTTCTATGACTATACCGCTAAGTATCTAGATGCTAACGGTTCTGTGACTATGATACCTGCCAAAATGGACGCAGCATTACAAGACAAAATACGAGAAACAGCTATAAAGGCCTATAAGGCTCTCAACTGTGAGGGTATGGCTCGAGTGGATGTATTTTTGACTCAGCAAAACGAAATAATCGTAAACGAAGTGAACACGCTGCCTGGTTTTACAGATATCAGCATGTATCCAAAACTATGGGAAGCAGGAGGACTGAGCTATGCAGACCTCATCACAGCACTGATACATCTAGCCATAGAGCGAAGTATAGACGAGAGCAAAATGCAGACGAGTGTGTAATAAAAGAATGATTGAGTAATTGAAATATTAAATGACAGAATGACTAATGCTGCTTCAATTACTAAAGGAAATATCAGAAATAGGAATACAACTAAAGCAAGTAGAGTTTAGTGCTGCCCAGATCTCAACTAAATGGTTAGGTAATGAACCCGCAACTAGTGAAGACATTGCCTTACTGGAACGCAGATTGGGATTACCTCTACCTGATGATTATATTAACTTTCTAAAAACAACAAACGGCTTTAGTCAGTTTTCGGTTGTCGATTCTGGCTTTAATCAATCTAATGAGGTTGATTATCTAAGAAACAGACTCCCAGAAACATTCAAAAGTTGGGTAAGTTCGGACTTTACTGAATTTGAAACAACTTTAGGTTCCGCCATTATTATAGGAGGTATTGAAAATGATGAACAGCAATTTCTTCTTATTCCACCTACGAATACATATGAAAAATGGAGGTTTTTGGAATCTGCAAATTGGGCACTTGGAGAAACAGAGTATACCTCAATACGGCATTATTTAGAAGAGACTTTAGAATTAGTAACTAATGATTAAATTTTACTAGATGAAGATGCTTCAATACCTCACAATAAAACCCACTATTTATAGAAATTAGTCCTGTCCTTATAATGGGAAGGCTGCATCAGCTCCTTTATCCGTTCAAATATGTCTAACTATTAGAGTGCACAGTGTTCATATGTTACCATATTACGCATAACAGATTGGATTATGTTGTCTAAAATTGTATTCCATGATACGAATGAGCATTAAAAATACGACCCATCTACTCGCCGCGATACTAATTATATCTACCATGGCGTGTGTACCTGCTAGAAAACTGGATGAACTTCAGGTGAAGTATGACCAGCTAGACAGTGACTACAGCCTACTAAAAACCATGAAAGAGTATGGTGACACTACCCTAGCAGAGCTAAAAAGTAAGTATACTAAACTTGAGGCTGAATATACGGATGTTGTCTATAAGTGTGAAGAACAAAAGGCTGCATATGAAAAAACAGAAGCCTCCTATAAAATACTAAATGAGAACTATAAAAATCTAGTAAATAGTAATGAGAACACTAAAAAAGACTTACGCTATGAGCTAGAGAGACTAGATAAGGAACTGGATATTAAAAAAGGTGAACTTTTTGCAAAGGAAGCCAAACTGGAAGCCCAGCAAACTGAAGCTAATAAACTAAAGAATGATTTAGAAGCACTCTCCACTTCACTAATAGAGCGTGAAAAAAGAGTAAATGAGTTGGAAACTAAACTCGTAGCACAGGAAAAAGCAGTCACAGATCTTAAGAATAAACTTACAGAGTCACTTATAGGATATAAAAATAGTGGCATAAGTGTGGTAGAAAAAGAAGGTAAAATCTATGTATCCTTAGACAATAGTCTACTGTTTGCTTCTGGCAAGACAGACATAGACTGGAAAGGAAAGACTGCATTACTCAAGGTCGCTGAAAGTCTCCAAGACTTAGAAGATTTTGATATAGTAGTGGAAGGGCACACCGATAATCAGGCCATGAATTCTTCCACTATAAAGGACAATTGGGATCTTAGTGTACTAAGAGCCACATCAGTAGTGCGGTATATGACTACCGACGGAAAAATGGATCCAATCAAGATCATACCAAGTGGACGCAGTAAATACGTGCCTGTAAATGCTGAAGACACTAAGGAAGCTCGTGCAGAAAATAGACGTATAGAAATCATCCTTACTCCCAAGCTAGATCAGCTAATGAATATTATAAAGTAGTCCTTATACTATTTACAGAAAGTGCATTGCCAGTGGTAGTGCACTTTTTTTTTGTAATTTCGATAATATCACTAGAAAAGATTTCTTCTAATCATAATGTATAAAGAAAGTACGTTCCATTCTGTCTGTTGACTTGCATAAGACTTAAACTCACTATACGTACCTATACCTTCAACGTGCTGAACACCTTGATCTAAATACTCTGTACGCCTTACATCCATTAGTCTATCAAAATCTATAGAAAAACTACTCCACCTAATCTCTGGCTCTAACATTATTTTCTCTCCTAATTGCACTCTGTAACTAGCTGATAATGAATATCCTAATCGAGGCCTAGATACTATAACACCTGTTATTCTGGGTCAGCTGTATTTTATGGGGAGCTAGGCAAAAAGCTTACTTAGTCTAAAGAGGAAAAAGTCAGTATCAGATACGCCTCTAAGGTTAGCCCTAAAGAGCTTTATTTTGGAGTTAAAAGACTCCGC
>Ga0306865_1000352_pt1 | contig 20136 bp, 13 predicted proteins | sample AntRauTorckE5431_FD_190441 | JGI IMG/M metagenome (GOLD analysis project Ga0306865, IMG submission 190441) | Saline lake microbial communities from Rauer Islands, Antarctica - Metagenome Torckler E5 #431 (v2) (version 2) | ecosystem: Environmental > Aquatic > Non-marine Saline and Alkaline >... | reverse complement strand
TGATATAGAGCGTATCAAATGCTAGTATAGTAGTAGCCGATGGGTTTAGGTTAACTATCTTTTGCTGGGTATAGAACAGCTCACCAGAAGCCGTCAGTAAATCGAACTTTACTAAAATAGTACTCTGTCTTATTGCACCGTAATTTATGACTCTAGCCACAGGCTGCAGCGGTCCTCTACGAAGTTCTACAGTATCGTTAGGCTGAGGAGTAAATATTTGATCTACGGCAACATCATAATCTTTATAAAAATAAAAATCTACATCGTCACTGTTATTATCCTGTACACTATCTGTACTCAGCAGTGCTATCACTTTTAGATTATACTCACCCAGCCTAAACTTACTTATTTTACCAAAACTGACTGTCACAGTATCACCACTAGCTAATGATGTAATAGCTTCATGGGTATATTCCAGTTGATTAAATTGATTTCTCACCTCACCACGCACTACGAAAGGACCTTGGTTTTGATACCCATAGTTAATAATCTTAGCCTTCAACTCTAGGGAGTCCGTAGGACTGTATAAAAAGCTATCGCCTCGCATAGGCTGGACTATTTGAGCTATAGCGATATCATTAGCTACTTGGAGTCTTGGCTGAATATTAAAATTATAATCGTATCCAGGAGAAAATGGGATCCAGCTAGTATCTCCCGCAGGTACGGCAAAATAGAACGCATCAGGCCTGATGGGTGATTCATCTTGATAGCTGAAGTTTACATTAGTAAAGGTAGGTTGTCTTATTCCTATAAAAAAGGCATTAGTCACTTGGATTCTAGGCAATACTGACATTATAAATGTCCCTGCCACTGACTGAGTAGTATCAGATATAAATAACTCATTACCAGGCAATCCGTTTGCACCTACTTCCCAAACTCCTAGCTGAAATAGCCTTCCACCTCCCGCAAAATCAACTTTAATCTGGTTGATGTAAGAAATACCTTTCACATAAAATTTAGCAACGAAGTCTCCTGTACCATTTCCCCCAATGCCTATACCCCCATTATTCCCTCTAAATGGGTCCGAATGAGAATATTCATTGTAGTTTACAGATCGGATTTTAGTCACAGAGTTATTAAAAGTATCATTATCGACGTCTATTTTTACCTGCAAGTTTTCTGTCCCAATCTTACTAGGAGAGTACGTATCAAAATAGACAAACTGCTCTTCAAAAGGAGCGATTTCTGCAACTATAACACTGTCCTTATAGGTATTTACTCCACTCACATTAAGGTATACCTTCTTATTACTTACAGTATCTTTTCCTACATTAACTATTACAGCCTTGATACTGTCTGGCTTAGCCATAAGCAGCGGTACCTTACCCAAGGCATATAAGCGAATCGCTTGTAAATCTTCCGAGTGATAAGGATGGTATATTTTTAGGGTAGGGTGTATAGAAGTATTAGAGGTAGTGATACTATCCACTCCAGAGGTACTGGTACCATACCTAAATTTAACTTCATGGTCATTTACAAATCCTGGAACAAAAAATCGAGTCTCCACAAACCAATTCATAGTAGCTACCTGATTAGTTCTCTGCGTGTATTCTACTAAAATCTCCAGATTATTTGTACCTCCTGTGGTATCCCAACCCATAGGAGAAACCAATGGAAAGATGATTTCTTTGGGTAAACTACCGAACAATTGCTTGGGGTTAGCATCATATATGAGTCGCATACCATTACTCCTACTCTCTAGTGCCCAATTAAGTGCTGCAGAATCAAATCTACTGGCAGAGGTAGATTTGATAAAAACACGAAGATTACAGTTACCTCTTAATGAATCAAAAGACCTATGTCTAAAAGATATGGCGTATATACTGTCTCCATGAGACAGACTATCCAAAGAAGCTTCTGGATATATAAAAGCGAACCGGCTATAGTAAGCAGGAAGGGTATCCGTGCGTAATGGCCCGAAGTTACCACTTATATTAGACCCATCTCCAACGGTAGTATATTGAGCACTTGCCAATGAAGAAAAGGAAGTTAATAAAAGAAATAAGCAGTACCGAAAAATCATATTGCACCAAAAATAAAGAATAATGACCGAAGACCTATCTTATCTTAATTTATAGTGTAAATTTATGCCATAAAATGACAAAGTATTACGCACTCTCTATAATCGCCATTCTTCAATTTATAACTTCTTGCGGGCAAAAAAAGACGACTAAAATGCATCAACATACCAATGAATTAATTGAAGAAACTAGTCCATATCTCATTCAACACGCTCACAATCCAGTAGATTGGCATGCTTGGAATGAGAAAAACCTAGCTAAAGCAAAAGAGCTGGATAAACCACTTCTCATTAGTATAGGCTACAGCAGTTGCCACTGGTGTCATGTGATGGAGCACGAGAGTTTTGAAAACGAGGAGATAGCCACATACATGAATGAGCATTTTTTCTGTATCAAAGTAGACCGCGAAGAGCGTCCTGATGTAGACCAAGTATATATGACCGCTGCTAGAATCATAACTGGAGGAGGAGGATGGCCTCTTAATTGTTTTGCCTTACCTGACGGGAGACCTTTTCATGCGGGCACATACTACCCTGCTGCTGACTGGATCAGACTACTACAGTCTGTAGATCAAAACTATACTGGTAAAAGAGATAAGCTAGAAGAATACGCAGAGAAACTAACCGCAGGTATCTCTCTCCAAGAAACGGCCATAAGTGATAACACTTCTCAAAAACTGGATGCTAAAACACCCTACCAAATGGTAGAAAAATGGAAAGCAAATTGGGACATGAAGGAAGGTGGAATAGATAGAGCCCCAAAATTCCCGATGCCTAGCAACTACAATTACCTACTGGACTATAGTTTTCATTATAGCGATGATTATACAGATAGTTTCATACAACTAACCCTAAAAAAAATGGCTTATGGTGGTATTTTTGATCAAATAGGAGGTGGCTTCTCCAGATACAGTGTTGATGCACTTTGGAAAGCACCTCATTTCGAAAAAATGGGCTACGACAACGGTCAGCTACTCACTATATATGCTAAAGCATATAAAAGATTTAAAGATCCACTGTACCTAGAGATCATAAATAAAACGGTCAATTGGCTGCAGCGAGATATGCTAGATCGAAGTGGAATGTTTTATGCTGCGTTAGACGCAGATAGTGAAGGTGAGGAAGGTAAATACTACGTGTGGACTACCTCAGAAACCAAAAAAATACTCGGAGACAACTACGATTTAGCACGTGTTTACTACCAAATAGATGGCAAAGGAAAATGGGAACACGGCAATAATATACTGCTAAGAGAACAGAGTGCCGCTGATATAGCTAGACAATTTAAAATGACCACCACAGAACTAGCACTCCAAATAGACACAATAGACAAGAAACTACTTGAGGTGAGAAGCAAGCGAATACCGCCAGGGTTAGATGATAAATCTCTAACCGCATGGAATGCTCTGATTATAGCAGGACTATGCCAAGCATATAAAGCAACTGGAAATACCGACTATAAAACACTTGCAGTCAATGCTATGGATGCCCTTCTAAAACATCAACTTACTGCGAAGCAAGTATGGCATACGTATAAAAATGGTAAATCTACCATAAATGGCATGTTGGATGATTATGCGTTTGGAGCAGAGGCATGCATCGCTATTTATGAAATCACGGGTGAAGATCACTACATATCCGCTGCTAAGTCTATTACAGACAGAGCTATAAGTAAATTTTACGATGTAGATAAAGAACTTTTCTATTTTAATGAAGCCAATGAACTTATAGTACGTACCTCAGAAGTACGTGATAATGTGATACCCGCCACTAACTCTGCTATGGCTAACGTGATGCACTCATTAGGACTTATCTATGGTGAGACCAAATATCTCAATATCTCAGAAAACCTGATAGGTAAAGTACAGCAAAATATGGTCGCCTATGCCGGTGGACACAGCAACTGGGGACGTGTTCTACTGAAACATACTCTACCTTATTATGAAATAGCCATAGTGGGACCAAAATCAGAAATACTAGCCAAACAACTAATGCAGCTAGACCTGCCAAATGTACTACTAGCATACACCACTACTGCCTCTGAAATCCCACTAATGAAAGATCGGTTTAGCAAAGGTAAAACCAGCATATACGTCTGTGAGCGAGGAGTATGCCAGCTACCAGTGAATACAATAGCCGAAGCACTTAAAATTATTGAAAAATAAGTATGGACTAAAGTGTTCAAAATAGAAATCGCCCTTGTATCAGACAAATTTCATACTAGCATATTGACAAATACATTTTTTTTTAGTTCGAGGGAAAAATATTAATCACTATTAGGTAGCTCCTTCGACAGTACTCCAGATAGAATCCATTACAATTTCGCACCAGAAGCAGACATACAATTTGTAACAAAGAAATGGCTGTAAAAATCTGTTTTTATGCGACATGTTATAGTTGAATTGGTACCATCTCCACGCAAATTAAAACATAAACACAAACTAGTTAAAGCAGAATGTAACCATTCACTAGCAACAGCATTTAACGCTCTGATAAATAAAACTTAATGGTCAGCTACTACCGAAATATGAATACTCGCCGCACATACAATTTAAAGGAATGGCAAAACGAGTCCCAGGTAGGCTTATAGTAGGAAATACTCAAGGAAAAATACCGATATACTATTCACTACTAATGGAGTTTTAGATTTACTGTCCTCTTCCCTGTGCCATTATAAGCACAGTATAGATTAAGATTTTAAGGTCTAAGACTAGTGAGATATTCTCTAAGTACAGCAAATCGTACTGCAGTCTTTCTACCATTTCCTCTACATTTTCAGCATAGCCGTACTTTACCTGACCCCAAGATGTAATACCTGGTTTTATCTTCTGCAGTCGCTTGTAATGCGGTGCTTTTAGCACTATTTGATCTATAAAAAACTGACGCTCAGGCCGTGGGCCTACTAGACTCATTTCACCTACCAGCACATTCCAAAACTGAGGAAACTCATCTACACGTGTTTTGCGAAGAAACTTACCCATTCCAGTAATGCGGGGATCATCTTCTTTACTAAGTTGAGGACCGGCAGCTTCTGCATCCACTTTCATACTCCGAAACTTAATGATATCAAATGCCTGACCTCCGAGTCCTATACGCTCCTGAGTATAAAACACAGGACCTTTACTGCCTAATTTTACCATTAACCCTATAAATATATAAAATGGTAAACCTATAGAGAGCACAAGTACAGAAGTGATAATATCAAAACTCCGTTTAACAAACTTCTGCCACGGAGGTAATACATTGGTTTCTATTTCTATAAGTACAGCTCCTAGTACATTTCCTATCTTTACCATGCCCGCTAGATGTTGATATAGATTAGGTATGACGCGTATCACCACCTTCTCTCCATCTAAATTAGCTATGATATCAGCTATATCTTCTTTTTGATACTCTTCAGTAGCTATCACCACTTCTTGAATACCACGATCGACAATTATCTGTGGGATATCAGCCTTACTGCCTAATCTGGTAAGATCTTTGATATTAGGTATCTCACCATTGATATTCACATATCCCTGAAAGAAATGTCCTTCTGATTTAGGGGCAGTAGAGAGCTCCGTATAAATGGCACTAGCTCTAGGTCCAGAACCTACTAACAGCGTCTGAAACCCTATCTCTCGTCTCTTTATCTTGTGAGCGATGCGGGAAGACAATACCATCCTGAAAAGTGCAGTAGGAAAAAAATGCAATGTAAATAACACTGCAAGTGACTGGTAATAAGAGTTATATGCAGACACTTCATCGTCTAGTAGTAATGTAAAAAATATAACTAGTACTCCGAGTATACTCGTAGTAAGTACCTGTAAAAACTCCTTTACTCGACTCTTGCGGTATACGCTCCGATATAATCCTATAAGTGCGTGTAGGATTATCCAAAATGAAGGTATAAAAAACAACCCAAGATACAGCTTAGAGTCAGACCATACGTACCTCAGATAGTAGGGATTAAATATACCATCTACATAACATTTTCTGAATACGAAAAACACTCCCCAAGCTACAAGAGCAGCCAAGAAATCCAGTAATACGTATTTTAGTATGAGTTTACTCCGATTCAAAAATGAATAAGTTTTATGTTATCTAAGAATAGTTTAGTACTGCTTCCTTGTGAACTTTGAGTATAGAAGAATACTTTAAACTCAGCGTTTCGAAATTCAGGATTATTGACATCTTCTTTTAGACTGACATAGGCCTTCTTCCACTGCATATCCCCGTCATCATCCACTGTACTAAAAAAATTAACTATAGGTATTCCCGTTACTATTGGGCTATTGATAGGATATATTCCTGCTACAAATTCAGTATTGCACTTGAAGTTGATCTCTAGATAAATATCCTGACCTATTCTTGGTAGATCAAACTGATCAACTGATGAATTTTCCCACCTTTGAAAACCATTGCCTATAAAAGTCTCTCCACTTCTTGAATTATTAACACCATCATAGTTATATACATCCTCAGGATCTTCTGTGATCTTAAAAGTATCCGAAGTAGTACCTGAGCCACTTCCTGTGAGTGATATCGAATTATCTTCAAAGTTTTCTAACCAAGGAAATGTAACTCCTTCTCTATAACTGACAAAAGGTTGCAGCGTATCTACCTCAGAAGGTATAAGCTCCATAGTAACCTCATAGGCTTCATAAAACGGGTATACAACTCTATCGGAGTTTAACCCATTTTTCTTAATCCCAGCTAAGACTGTCACCACACTACTGCCTGAGTGTAGTACAGGAATAGTAGCTGGCAACTCAAAGGTACCTACCTCCTGACCATCCACAAAAACCCAAGCGTCAACTATGTCGTCATTATTATCTCCCTGAGTGCCATCTGAACTTACAGACACATCAATATTGGCTATGTGTAGATAAGCTGGAATAGGTTCCGCATCATCACATCCGCTAAAAAAAATCACACAGAGGAAAGTCCCTAGAAATCCTAGAGATACTGTTATGCGTTGGTAGTAAAGTTGCGTTCTAATTGTTCTTTTATTTTATCCGTCACTGACTGGAGTTGCAAATATTGTGAAATACCTGAAATAGGTTCCACATTATTCTGGATGCAATGGTAAAACGAATTTATCTCTTTTTCTATCATAGAAATATAACCGTCGCTATCTTTGGCTTGACGATAGGTAGTTTTCACTCCCCATTCTTCACCTGTACCCTCCTCATCACCTGTGTTATTTTGCACTTTGAGTAGCTGATTTACATAGTCTATGCTGCAGTACGTATTGTTTTGAAATACTTTAGCTTGATGCACTTCTTTGTTGGATATCTTACTTGCAGACAAGTTTGCCACACATCCATTATAAAACTCTATACGTGTATTTACCACATCAGGGTCTTTATAATACACTCCTACCGCTGTACTATATATCGACTTTACTTCAGCATTAGCTATCATAAGCGTCACATCTATGTCGTGCAGCATAAGGTCATCTATCACACTCAGCTGAGTTGATTTTTTATTGAACTTTACAAATCTACTACTCTCCATTATACGAGGAGTTAAATCATACTTAGCAAGGTCATCATAGAAAGAATAATACCGCTGCTTTTGCCCTATCTGTATCACAGATCCTGACTCATATGCTAGCATCTCTAGGCTGCGTAATTCACGATTAGTACATAATCCTGGTGTCTCAATGTACAGATTTTTGCCGTACTTGATTACCATAGAAAGAGAAGCAAAACTAGAGTATAGAATATCGAAAACTAACACGCTATCTACCTCAGGAAGCATATCCTCTAAAGAGTCATAAGACTGAAAACTATCTGAAACAAGTGAATCGTAACCACCTACTACCGTGAGGGTGTCTACTGCCATTAATTGCTCAAGCACCTTAGACGAAAAATTTCCTACTCCTATGATTCCAATTCTCACTATTTACCTCTTTTTTTCTGAGTACGAAATACGTTGTAATTTTTTGTCAACCAAAAACATTGATATTTGCTGCGTACTTAAAACTAAACACTTGCTACAGGATACCTACAAACTTAAAGGCAAGCGAGCTCAGCTCGTTTCAGAATTAAAATCTCTGGGCATACACGCTCCTAACGTCCTACGTGCAATAGATGCTGTACCACGGCACTTTTTCTTCCCAAAAGACTTCTTAGACAAAGCCTATGAGAATATAGCTTTCCCCATAGAAGGAGGTCAAACCATCTCTCAACCTTTTACTGTAGCTATGCAGACACAGCTTCTGGATATAAAACCAGGAGATAAAGTACTAGAAATAGGCACGGGAAGCGGATACCAGAGTGCTGTGCTCAAAGTCATGGGTGCCCAAGTGCATAGTATAGAAACAGTAGAACAACTGCATACTACGGCAAAAGCACTCTTTAAAAAACTAGGCCTAGATATTGCATCTATTTACGGAGATGGCTCTAAAGGTCTCCCAGAGTTAGCACCGTTTAATAAAATAATCCTGACGGCTGCGGCTCCTAAGCTAGTGTCTTCTTTAACGGCACAATTAAGCATAGGGGGAAAATTAGTAGCTCCAGTAGGAGATTTAGCTGTCCAAAAAATGATACTAGTAACACGGAATGGTGATAATGAATACACAGAAAGCAGTCACGGAGATTTTAATTTTGTGCCACTTACAGGAAGCAATGGTTGGGCAATTTAAAAAATATACGGTACTTTTTCTTTTATTGATAGTAGGCAATAACACGTTTGCCCAAGAATACCTAAAGATACGAGCAAAAAGAGGAGATGGGATCTCAGTTTTACTGAATCGGTATAATCTAGCGGCTCACTCTTGTAACATAGATACCTTTCTCACTATCAATAAGCTTAACCGTACCGATCAGCTGCAACTAGCTAAGGCATATAAAATGCCTATCTATGTGTATGATTATAATGACGTCAGTATCCGTACAACTATCCTTACAGATGACTTTGATCTCGCTGTATACATCCAAGAATATAATCAGGAGCTAGCAGATGACGGGATAAGAGAATTTGATTATACAATAGATAAGGTACTTTGGGTCCCTGTACACGCTATATACTGTACGGCAGAATCTGAGATAAAAAAGATAAACGCTGTAAAAGCAAAAGCGGATAATAGCGATCCTAGTCTCACTTCACACACAGAAGAAATAGACCAAGAAACTACCGCACCACTCAGCTGGGCAAACTTTCCCATTTTCGGTAAAGAACACGAAAAAACACCTATTTATACAAAAAAACTGGAAGGTCAAGTTTACTATCTCATCAGCGGACACGGAGGACCAGATCCTGGGGCTATAGGCAAAAAAGATGGACACATATTATGCGAAGACGAGTATGCTTATGATGTAACGCTTCGATTTGCTAGAGACTTACTCCAACATAGTGCTATAGTGTACCTTATAACCAGAGATGATGATGGAATACGGGATAAGGAATTCTTAGAAAGCGATAAAGACGAAACGGTCTGGTTTAACCAAAGTATCCCTCTAAACCAAGCAAGACGCCTAAAGCAACGATCACGCAAAATAAATGAGTTGTACGAAAAACATCGCAAGGAAGGTGCAACTATCCAACGCGTGATAGAAATACACATAGACAGTAGATACGAAGAACAAAAGGTAGATATATTTTTCTATTACTATCCAGGCAGTGAGACTGGCAAAGAAATGGCAATAGAAATGTATCGGACCATCAAGTCTGAGTATGAAGAGCATCAGTCTGAGAGAGGCTACAGAGGAGTGGTAAGAAGCCGTGACCTGCATACACTAAGAGAATGTAAACCACCTGTGGTATACATAGAGCTGGGAAACATCACCAATGAGTTTGACCAAAGAAGACTGCTAATAGTAAACAATCGTCAAGCTATAGCTAACTGGCTTACACAAGGTGTACTAGCTAAGAACGGGCAGTAGATTGAATAATGAACTCTAAAGAAAAACTGGCAGACTATGTTCTAGTTAATAGAAGTGCTGCTAAACTACCTGATTTGGGGATATCACTTATTTCTGAAGGCTATGACAGTAGCTCCCTGAATATTCTAGCAGGAATGAACGAAAAGGACAATGTACATGAAATCATTCATTATTTTGACGCTAGTATAAGAGAACTCACAGTAATTATTCCATCAAAGATAGAGGCTGCTAGAATATTATTAACTCATTATTTAAATGCAATAGTTAACACACCTACAAGTGCATTGAAAATAATGAGAATAGTAGACAATCAAATTTATGATTCAACTAATTGGGTAAAGGAACTTAAGATTAGTGATACAGATTATTATTTGGGAGAGGAATTAGGACTTCACAAGTTATATTCTTGGTACGGAGAACTACAAGATCACGAAGGGCCTGGATTGACTGCTGTTTATACTGATAATTCTGGAGCTGAGCACATATACGATTTACAATCAGAATTAATCAAAGAAGCTCAGAAATGGTTAGACATAAATAACCCCTAATCCAACTTAAGTACCGCCATAAACGCACTTTGAGGTATCTCTACGTTACCTACTTGTCGCATACGCTTCTTACCTTTCTTCTGCTTTTCTAGTAGCTTACGCTTACGCGAGATATCTCCACCATAGCATTTAGCGGTCACATCCTTACGCATAGCTCGTATGTTTTCTCTAGAGATTACCTTAGCACCTATAGCTGCTTGTATAGGTATTTCAAACTGATGTCTTGGGATTAGCTCTCTGAGCTTTTCACATATCTTTTTGCCAAAGGAATAAGCCTTATCCCTGTGTATTACCGCACTCAGTGCATCCACTACCTTAGCATTCAGCAAGATATCTAATTTCACGAGGTGAGACTGTCTATATCCTATAGGATGATAATCAAAACTAGCATATCCCCTACTTACACTTTTCAGTTTATCATAGAAGTCAAATACAACTTCCGCCATAGGCATCTCAAAGGTGAGCTCTACTCTGTTGCTTGTAAGATATACTTGATTTATGATGGCACCCCGTTTTTCTATACAAAGTGTCATAATAGCTCCTACATAGTCACCGGCAGTGATTATCTGGGCGTTTATATAGGGTTCTTCTAGCCTATCATAGTAGTTAGGCTCAGGTAGATCTGTAGGGTTATTTACGATGACTATATTATCTGGTTCTTTCTTTAAGTATGCGTGATAACTCACGTTAGGCACCGTAGTGATCACGGTCATGCCAAATTCACGCTCCAGTCGTTCTTGTATAATCTCCATATGGAGCATCCCCAAGAATCCACAACGGAATCCAAAACCAAGTGCAGCAGAACTCTCCGGCTCAAAAACCAAACTAGCATCATTTAGTTGCAGTTTACCCATTGAGTCTCTGAGTTCTTCAAAATCTTCTGTATCCACTGGAAATATTCCTGCAAATACCATAGGTTTTACGTCCTCAAAACCATCAATGGCAATCTCTGTAGGCTTACTGGTCAAGGTAATGGTGTCTCCTACTTTTACTTCTTTAGCTTCTTTAATACTACATATGATATATCCTACGTCACCAGTTTTTACAGATTTTCGGACTTCAGGCTTTAGTTTTAATACACCGATTTCCTCAGCATAATATGACTTGCCCGTATTCATAAACTTTATTTGATCTTTTTTATTTAGCTCACCATCTATGATTCTAAAATAAGCTATGATTCCCCTAAAAGGATTAAATACTGAGTCAAATATCAATGCCTTCAATGCACCTTTTGGATCTCCCTTCGGAGCAGGCACTCGATCTATTACTGCATTTAGTATCTCCATCACTCCCATACCTGTTTTACCGCTAGCTGGGATTATATCATCTCTATCACAGAGTATGAGCTCTTCTATCTGATCTTTTACTTCTTCTGGCTCCGCTCCTGGCAGATCCATCTTATTAAGAACAGGAATTATAGTAAGATCGTGATCTAAAGCTAGGTATAGATTTGATATCGTTTGTGCTTGGATCCCTTGAGCCGCGTCTACTATAAGCAGAGCACCTTCACAGGCGGCTATACTTCTACTGACCTCATAACTGAAATCTACGTGGCCTGGAGTATCTATAAGATTCAGCGTATAGTCCACGCCATCTCTATTGTATTTCATCTGGATAGCATGAGATTTTATGGTAATACCGCGTTCACGCTCTATATCCATATCGTCGAGCGTTTGCTCTTTCATTTCTCTATCAGTGACAGTACCTGTAATCTGTAGCAGCCTATCTGCTAAAGTGCTCTTACCGTGGTCTATATGAGCGATTATACAAAAATTTCGGATGTTCTCCATTCTATTGCAAAAGTAAGTTTTTTACTGCGTTACAAACACAGTCTATTTGAAAAGAAACAACTTACTTCACTACAAGTTTTTTAGTAATTCTGCTAGCTGTGTCTTCCTCTATTAACTCGATTATATACACACCTTTCTGTAAACTCGTTATTTGCCCTTTAGAGTTTGATACATAATTCACCTGTTTCCCAAATATATCGTATAAACGAACGGTATGTTTTTTTGCATTAGTTATGGTAAAACTACCAGTACTTGGGTTAGGATAAATAACAATTTGTGCTTGATTTAAACTAGGTACACTTAATACACACGTAGAGTCTTGATAAAAAATCACATCAAAGAAATCGGTATAGTCAGGACAAGAGGCCTGTCCAATTGCAACTACTATTATTCTAAAGGTGTCTCTAGCTTGCCCTGGGACGAATGTGATATCCCCTAAAGATATATTGCCTACTGTAACTCTACTTGCATTATTAAACGTATTCGCAACAAACCAAGCTAAACCGCCATTATTCTCAGCTGTAACAGTAAAATTACGACTAATTGGTACTCCTGTATTCACATAACAGAAAGAGTCTTCAGCATCTATTTTAAGTACAGGAGCTTTGTCTATTACAGTGCTTGTAGAGTCTATATTACCGCAACCAGTCAAAGGATTAGTATACTTATAGTATACTGTAATGTCTACCCCGTTGACCGTGGAACTGCTTGGGCTAAAAGTATCAGATAATATTAAAGCAGGACTATGCGTGGTAGTCCAAGTTCCTCCTATGGGTGAAGCCTCAAGCAAAATGTTTGACTGACTTTCACAGTAACTCACAAAAAGAGGCTCAAGTGCAAGTATCGGCAGTGGGTTAATTATCAAAGATGTATCCTTAAAAGTAGGACAACCACTAGCAGTATGGGTATATCTGATTCTCCAAGAATTGGGAGTCGCTGAAGAACTGACTAATGGAGTACTCAATAAGGTATTGATGGTATCGCCATCAGAGATCCCTCCTAGTTCTGATGGGTTTCTAAATAAAGTACCAGAGGAAGTATCTAGCACACTCCAGTTTCCCTCTTCCAAATTGACATTCATCAGATTTTTTAATGAAATCCTACCCTCATTTAAACAGATATCTCTACCAGAGGAAAATGTAATCTTGGGTACTTTATAAATAATAATATCTACCGTATCCAAAGTGCTGCACCCACTTGCATTAGTATATGAAAACTCTAAGGTACTTGTATCACGATAATCATTTTGAACCGCGTAATCAGGCTCATCAAAATTAAGCCACCAATCTGGATAAAAACTATAGCCTCTGGTTTCTAACATATTTGCAGTAAACTTATTAATAGTCGAGTTAGAGTCTAAGCATCTCCAAGTAGAGGTCCCTATCGACGTATTAGCTGGACTAAGCACTACATCCTTATCTAGCCTTATGGAGCCTATATCCTGGCAATACGACCGACTTTGTAGTCTTGTAAGTGGTAGAGCATTTACTGTGATTATCAGAGTATCTCTACCTATACATTGAGTAGATGGATCTTGATAAGCATAGACTAAGCTTGATTCAATGTCAGTAGCAGGGGCGACTATTAGACTGCAAGCTTCTGCCGTATTAAATGATTTGCTACTGTCTACAAGATAAGAATTTGTTAAAGTACTCCAAAAACCAGTTATACTAGGAGTACCAGCAGGAGTTATTATCTTATTATTAAGTAATATAGGACCATAATCACAACACACACTCTCATCATCTCCTACATTAACAACAGGTGGCAAATTCAAGGTCACATAAATGGTATCATAAAATGTAGCAGTAGTATCTTGAGTCTTTAATATAATTTCTCCGCTCGCAGAGAAGCTAGCCTGAGTAATTGCAGAGCTAGGTGAGCTAAAGGTTGCCACAGAGCTAACCCACTCATATGAAATAGGCGTGCCAGTGACTATACTGTCTATTAAAAGTAACGTAGCATTAGTACACGCATTTCTATCTCCAAGCTTAATACGCACATCGAGCTGAGCTTGAGTGCCAAAAGCAGAAAGGATAAGTAGACAGGATAATAGTTTTTTCATGAATTTTGTATCGTTGTAATAGTTAGATGCTAAAGACCTCAAACGGTTGCATTTAAAAGATAAATCAAAGATAAAAGAATTTTAAAACTACTAGTCAAAGTAAAGATCTATTTACGGTAATATACACTAATTACTAAATCAAATACCAACACATATAAATAATTAATACTCACCTTATTGCATGTTTTAAGCTATAAATTTTATTTTTGCGGGCTTTAAAACAAACAACTAGAAATCAAAAACTAAAAACTCATGGAAAAAATGATGATTTACATGCCGATAGCTATGGCCATAATAGGTCTACTATATATGGTAGTGAAAAAAGGCTGGGTAATGAAACAAGATGCTGGAGATGGCATAATGAAAGAAATATCTGGTCATATATATGACGGTGCTTTAGCGTTCTTAAAAGCAGAGTACAGACTGCTTGCCATTTTTGTGGTGATAGCTAGTGTAGTACTTGCAGGTGTTTCGTATTTTGTAGAGTCTACTCATATTCTTATCGTAGTAGCCTTCATTATCGGAGCTATATTTTCTGCTTATGCCGGAAATATGGGTATGAAAATAGCTACTAAGACTAATGTAAGAACAACGCAAGCAGCCAAGACTAGTCTTCCAAATGCACTTAAAGTGTCTTTTGGTGGAGGTACAGTTATGGGACTTGGTGTTGCAGGACTTGCAGTTTTAGGACTTACAGCATTCTTCATAGTCTTCTATCAATATTTTATGGGTGGCGTTTGGACCAACTCTAGTGACATGACTGTAGTGCTAGAAACACTAGCAGGTTTTTCACTAGGAGCAGAGTCTATAGCACTATTTGCTAGAGTAGGTGGTGGTATATATACTAAGGCTGCAGACGTAGGTGCTGACCTTGCAGGTAAAGTACAAGCTGGTATTCCAGAAGATGATCCACGTAACCCTGCTACGATAGCAGATAACGTAGGAGATAATGTAGGAGACGTAGCAGGTATGGGAGCTGATTTATTTGGTTCATATGTAGCTACAGTGCTTGCTGCTATGGTATTAGGTAACTATGTGATAGCAGATATGGGTGGATCTATTAAAGATGCATTTGGAGGAATAGGACCTATCCTATTGCCTATGTCTATTGCTGGTATCGGTATTGTTATATCTATCATTGGTACATTCTTAGTAAAAATATCTAGTAATGATGCTAAAGAAAAAGATGTTCAAAAAGCATTGAATATAGGAAATTGGGCTTCTATAGCTCTCGTAGCTGTTGCTTGTTTTGCCTTGGTAAAATGGATGCTTCCTCCAGTTATGCAAATGAACTTCTTTGGTGAAGGTCTTCAAGACATTTCATCTATGCGAGTATTTTACGCTTGTTTAGTTGGTTTAGTAGTGGGAGCTGGCATTTCTGCTTTTACAGAGTATTACACTGGTCTTGGTAGCAAGCCAGTTATGAAAATAGTACAGCAATCAAGTACAGGAGCAGGAACCAACATTATCGCTGGTCTTGCTACGGGTATGATATCTACATTCTCTTCTGTTTTGTTATTTGCAGCTGCTATATGGGCATCTTATGCTCTCGCAGGATTCTATGGTGTAGCACTTGCGGCATCTGCTATGATGGCTACTACTGCTATGCAGTTAGCTATTGATGCATTTGGTCCTATAGCAGATAATGCTGGAGGAATTGCCGAAATGAGTGAGCAAGATCCAATTGTAAGAGAGCGTACAGACATATTAGATGCAGTAGGTAATACTACTGCGGCTACTGGTAAAGGATTTGCTATTGCTTCTGCTGCATTGACATCTTTAGCACTTTTCGCTGCTTATGTTACTTTCACAGGTATAGATGGTATTAATATATTCAAAGCTCCTGTTTTAGCTATGCTATTTGTAGGAGGTATGGTTCCCGTGGTATTTTCTGCACTCGCTATGAATGCAGTAGGTAAGGCAGCTATGGAAATGGTAAATGAAGTAGTACGTCAGTTTAAAGAGATACCAGGATTAATGGACGGTACTGCTAAACCAGAATATGCTAAATGTGTAGACATTTCTACCAAAGCTTCTTTGAGAGAAATGATGTTACCAGGTGTTCTAACTATTGGATTCCCCATATTAGTAGTACTTGTAGGAAAGTTAGTCTATCAAGAAGACAATGCACTTGTAGCAGAAATGCTAGGTGGTTATATGGCTGGTGTTACTGTATCTGGTGTGCTTTGGGCCATCTTCCAAAACAACGCAGGTGGTGCATGGGATAATGCTAAGAAGTCTTTTGAGGCAGGAGTAGAAATAAACGGTGAAATGACATATAAAGGTTCTGATGCTCACACAGCTGCTGTAACTGGAGATACAGTTGGAGATCCTTTTAAGGATACTTCAGGCCCATCTATGAATATCTTAATAAAGCTAACATGTCTTATCGGTCTTGTGATTGCTCCTATGTTAGGCGATCATATGGGCACTGAGGACCATAGCTCTACAAAGCCTGTTTGTACTCCATCAGAATTAGCTGCTCACGTAACTACTTGTGCTAAAGAAGGAGCAGATCATACTGCTTGTTTTTCTTCTGATGTAAAGCCTTGCTGTGCAGACAAAGATGAAAATAAACTAGCTGTGGTGTCTACTGGTGCTGTATTAAGTACAGAAGTATCAGATGCCATAGAAGCTGTCTTAAAAGTATCAAAATAGTTTTAAATAATAATTTCATATGAGCAAGTACATCCTACCAATCTCACGATTGAAAAGCAGCGTAACAGCTGTTGCAAAAGGATTTGCTTGCTTTTTTTTATTAGTCATTACGACAGCATTTCAAGCTGCTGAAATCAATACATTGCGTCCACGTGAATCAGATGAACACAATAAAAGGCTAATAAGTCTTCAATCTGATGAGTTTCATGCTTTCACCAATCGTGTATACAGACAATTAAAATATTCAGCTGGTCAAGATTCAATTAATGAAAATGTGCTGGCTCTTGCACTCAGAGGTTATATATACCTAAAGCATACTCAAGAACTTAACTCATCTCAATACCTTACAATTATTGATTTTTCTAAGTATTGCAATATGAAAAGAATGTGGGTTATAGATATGGTTACAAAAAAAATCGTATTTAATGAATTAGTAGCTCACGGAGCCAAAAGCGGTGACACCTATGCTAAATACTTTAGCAATAAGCATAGCAGTAATAAGAGTTCACTTGGTTTTTATACCACAGGTGGTCTATACCAAGGAAGTAATAATCTATCACTTAAACTTAACGGACTGGAAAAAAAATTCAATTCAAATGCTTTCACAAGAGGAATAGTAATACACGGAGCAAGCTATGTCAAGAAAAGTATAGTAGAAAAAAAACAACGTATAGGAAGAAGCTACGGTTGTCCTGCCGTTTCTCAAGAAATAAATAAGCTATTGATAACGACAATCAAGGGAGGAAATTGTCTTTTTGTATACCATCCTACCCCTTCCTACATAGAAAACTCAAAACTAGTGAACGCTATTCTCTACATTACTGTGGAAGACTTAAGCATATAATACTTTATTTCACACATATTTGTGTTATCCATAAGGTATGACACTGAATCTTAATTTTATTCTCATCTGTTGCTTTCTTTTTTTACAAGCGTGTGAAAAACAAGAAAGTGTAGTAATAGACAGTGGTATTATACTTAGTCAAGACTCTATGTGCACTCACTTGGCAAAACAATTCAGCAGATGGAATTCGCTGGTCTGCCAAGACGATCTGAGGTATATGGATACACTCAAAACATTTTATAAAAAAAGAGAATACAAGCCACTGTGGTGGGATGCCATTACTGGCGACAGTGCATCATGGTCAAACTTACAGCTAATTTTAGCACACAGTGAGAGCCACGGCATGGATTACAGATACTATCAACTACCTCTAGTAGATTACTATAGAGGAGCACTGGATACTATGACAGACGCTCCAATACTTTACCGCCGAATAGCTGAACTAGAATTAATTATAAGTAATAACATCTTGCGTATGTATGAAGATATAGCAAATGGTCGGTCACAACCCAAACAAGTCTACGGCTATACCTATATGCTTCCATTAAATAATAAAAAAGATTTAGACTTCGAAGCCTTTCTTACCGCTGGAAACAAAAACAAGATTATCGACAACTTGCATATAGCAGATACTACATATAATGAATTACAAAAAATACTCATCTATTATTTAAACAAAAAGATAGCAGCTGAGCATAGTAAAATAAATTTCAGTGAATATCCCAAAATTTCTGTTGGAGACACAGTACCTATATTACCTAAAATTTTAGCTAAATTAAGAGAAAAAAATCTCCCAAATGATAAAATTCAAAATATTGAAGATACTACAATTTATACCCGAGAAATTGCTAATAATATAAAAGAGATACAGGAGCAATATAGCTTAACGCCTGACGGTATTATGGGTTATAAAACCTATAAAATAATAAATGCAAGTCCTGAAGACAATATAGCTCAAGTAAAAACAAATCTGGAGAGACAACGATGGTTTACTAAACCAGTAAAAGGAGCATTCGTTTATATTAATTTACCTATTTACGAGGTAGATATGCATTGGGAAGACAGTATGAAAACCACGCGAGTATGTATAGGTAAAAATTTACCCGATAACTATGATGCTTTGGTGCAAGAATATACAGATAGTGGATGGCTCTACAAACTGCCCAAAAACATGGAAACCCCTCAAATCGCAAGTGAAATAACCTATATGGTCATTAACCCTACTTGGACTATCCCCTTTAGCATAATACGAAACGAAATGTGGTGGAAACTCATAAGAGACCCAGCGTATCTAAGTAGAGAAGGTTATAAAGTGTTTAGAGGAAAAGAAGAAGTAAATGGAGATACTATACAATGGGGTAAAATCAATAAAGATAAAATACCCTACCAGATTGTACAAAATCCAGGACCCCAAAATTCACTTGGAACCGTAAAATATATATTTAATAATCCTTTTTCCATCTACTTACATGACACACCCAGCAAGAGTGCATTTAAACGCACTCAACGAGCAGTAAGTCACGGATGTGTTCGATTACAAGACCCTATCCTTTTTGGCGAGTATCTGATGCAAAACTGTGATAGTAGCAATGCGGATGACTTCAGAATTAAGATGGGGTACAAACCGAGGGACTTAGACAGACTAAAAGAATATGATCCAACTGATAGTACTGCTGACATACAGAAACTTTTTGAAACTACGATCGTACGACTAGAAAAACCTATGCCATTATATCTTGATTATCGCACAGTATATTTTGACGCGGACTGGACACTACACTTCTGTTATGATATATATGATCAAAACAAACTTATACTACAAACAATGAACAGGTAATAAAAAAACTACCACAATCTAATTTTTTTAAAACTATAAGAACATCATTATAACTTACTTGCTCAGTTTGATTTTAGTTTATCCATTAAATTGTAAGGCTCATTTGTACCTGTAACATATTTCATATATTAAAATACTAAGATTCCTCAGGTACTCTTTATCAACTCAATACTATTAACCCATTATCACTTTACTACAAAACTAAGATATAAGACGACCTCTAAACGGCTTAGCGAACAGTCCAGTTTCTTTTAAAGCTTTCCAGATATATATAGAGAGTTAGTCTAGTAGGAAGATAACCGATGGCTAAAAGCTATAGCCTTCAATCAAGCGTTTTAGTTCCTATTTCATACTAGCTATTGTGAGTAATACAATAGTCTGTAGTAGATTCTAATAGTGTAGATTAATACGGTATAGATCTGGAATGATAAAGATGAGGGTTACTGATAAATATGCTAAAAAAAAGGCACAAAAAAACCCCTCGTTGTTAAACGAGGGGTCTG
>Ga0306865_1000351_pt1 | contig 20176 bp, 17 predicted proteins | sample AntRauTorckE5431_FD_190441 | JGI IMG/M metagenome (GOLD analysis project Ga0306865, IMG submission 190441) | Saline lake microbial communities from Rauer Islands, Antarctica - Metagenome Torckler E5 #431 (v2) (version 2) | ecosystem: Environmental > Aquatic > Non-marine Saline and Alkaline >... | reverse complement strand
GTCTTGCAGATTTGATTCAACTGATGCATACGACAAAACAGAAAAGTATTTAAGTATTAAAAATAAAGTATTTATCGCAGTACTTTGAAAGTCATTTATTTTGATTTCGCTGTGTAATAAATATAAAATTATTCATAAATAACCTTAGTTATTAATACCTAATTAAGGTTATTTCATTTTCGGGTATAAGGGATAGGTCTTCATTATTAAAGGCATTACTTTAGCTAATTTTCGCTAAAAACTCATTATTAATCGATAGAAAAGTTAAAGTTGAGGAAATAGCTTGAAATATAGATTATTTCTAAATCTTCCAAAACAATTCATACATTTAGTCTGTTAAAATTGCGTATATTGCGGACTAATAGATAGAAAGTTGGTTTAACAAACTATTTTTTGGCGGTCTTCTAATGTGGCATCAGCGTAAATTTCCACTTTATTGCATCTCAATAAATTACTAAAATACCAATCTACACTTGTCAAAAGTCACAGCAATCAAAAGTCAATTTAGCGTCTAAATCGTAAGGTTTAGATACTAAAATATTGTATTCTATAATCACAAAATAATTATTACAAATATGATGAAGGAAGGTAAAGTAAAATGGTTTGATTTGGAAAGAGGTTATGGATTTATTAGCCCGTTTGGAAAAGGAGAAGATGTATTTCTTCACATTACAGACATCCAAGAATCAGGATACGAGACAATTCAGAAAGGCGAATATGTTGAATTTGAAGAGAAGTCAGGAAAGAATGGAAAAACTCGTGCAATGAATATCACGGTTTTCGAATATGTTTATGATTAGCGAGGCTGTCTATTTTGGGACGAATCCTTTAGTGAAGTATTCCGGTTATAACAATCTGGATACCTTTAATTAAGGCTTAGAAAGCACTTTTAGGGTCTTTTCTAAGCCTTTCCTAACGGATAAAATATTAGACAATAGATATATTCAATTTTAAGAGAAATTGTATTTCCAATATATTCACATTGATTTTTATTTGTTCCTCCAAAAGTTTTAGTCATACCGTGTTCTAGTAAAACAAATCACATCCAGACTAATTAAATACTGATTTTGTTAATAAATAAAATAACTGCAAATCGGTATTTATTCGGTTGATTAATCATCAATTGAAACTTTTCACAAATCATCAATAAGATTTTTAGTTTTATTCAATTCATATAAAACTGAATAAAGATTTCACGAAAAGGCGTCAACAGTCGGCTTCGATCATTAAAATGTTATTGCATTTGGATGTTAGTCTTTGTTTGGTACAAAACAATTAAAGTAATGTTAATTATTGAGGTAAAAGATAGTGAGTCAATTGACAGAGCATTAAAAAATTACAAACGTAAAGTGCAACGTACAAAATTAATCAAGGAAGTACGCCAGCGCAAACACTTTGTAAAGCCATCAATTGATAGAAGAGAAGAGATTCTGAAAGCAACTTACATACAAATTAAAGATGAGCGAGAAGCGGAATAAGTAAATGAAGTCTTTGATGAACCTCGTTATTTTCGTAAAATACCTAAATCTTGAGGTTTATCAGAGATGATTTAATATAAATAAACGGTTTTTTTTTGTAATTAAAATCTTATATTATGGAAGCAGAAGTAATAATCGTAGATGAAAAGGTTAAAAATGCACGGGAAAAAGCCCTAAAATGGGTAGAAGGTAAAGGATTTAAATCCATAAAAGCATCGTTCGCAGAAGATTATAATGACCCCAAATCATTCGTCCGTTCATCAAACGGAAATAGTATCGCTCCCGATATTACAGCAGAATCTTCAACAGGAAAATCATATTTTGAAATTGCTCAAAAAACGAGTAAAAAGCAGGCTTTAATTACAAAGTGGAAATTACTCAGTCAATTGGCACAAAGCAAAAATGGGCAATTCGTTATTTTTACACCTCATGGTCACAAAAGTTTCGCTCAAAATATTGTCGAAAATCACCATATCATAGCAAAGTTAGTCGCTATTTAGTTTATTAACGATTCATACCCTCACCTTGAGTGAAGGTATGAATTTCTATTTTTACCTAAAAGCTAAGTTAAAACCCTAAATCCACATAATTCCTAAGAATTAATTAGAATGCTAAATATCGCTATTACTTATTTTGGGTAAACCGTTTAAAACCAACAACTGTGTGGGAAAGCAAAGTGTAGCAAAGGCGGTGCCGTTTGCCCTACGAAATTTGTAATATTAAGATGGTAGCTATTCAAAGTATCAATTTCCCTGTAGTAATAACGTGAGAATTTTATTGAATTTGGTACAAAAATTACAATATTTCTGGCTTTAAAAAAAATGATTTTTAGTCTTATAAATTCTTAAACAATCGTCTAAAATTTCCATTGGATTAATTATGCTTAAAATCAATTTTAAAGGACAAGAAATTAATTGTGTTGAAGGTGATAATCTCCGAAAAGTATTGCGACAAGCAAACCTTACGCCGCATAATGGGGGTGCAGATTGGTTTAATTGTAAAGGAATTGGCAGTTGTGGAACCTGTGCTGTAAAGATTAAGGGCGAAGTTTCCCCGTTAACAACCGTAGAAAAATGGCGTTTGAATTTCCCACCTCATAATATCGAAAATGGTTTACGCTTAGCTTGTCAGTGTTTTATTTTGAGTAATTTGAAAATTGAAAAATATGACGGATTTTGGGGAGAAAACGTATTGTAAGGTCGAAAAAACTAATCCTTCCCCTCATTTTAAAAAAAATAGGAGGTAGATTTATTGGCTCTTTGACAATTTCTGCACGTAGCGACTACTTTAGCTTCCGAAAAGTCTCAAAATCCTTGCGGTAGCTAAAGACAGCCGTTACGAAAATCTCAATTTATTCGAATTTTGCAGAAATTGTCAAAGAGCCGATTTATTTCACTATCAAAATGATAGACCTTTCGGTTTTTTTACTCATTCATTATCCTTATTTTTACCCTTCAATAAAAAATACCTTTATAAAAAATGACAATTACAATAATAGGATTAGGATTAATCGGTGGTTCGATAGCCTTAGAACTACGCAAAAGTAGCTGGGCAGAGCATTTCATTGGCGTTGATGTCAACCCTGAACACGCTAAAAAAGCGATTGAATTGGGTATCGTAGATGAAACAACTGACCTAAAATCTGGTGTAGAGAAAGCAGATTTAGTGATTCTTTCAGTTCCAATAAATGCAACGCAGTATTTAGTTCGTTCGATTTTGGATAATTTAGGGAAAGATGCAATTTTGATAGACGTGGGTTCTACTAAAAGTGGAATTTGTGATGCTGCGCGAAATCATCCAAAACGAGGTAATTTCGTGGCTTGTCATCCTCTGGCAGGTACTGAAAATACGGGACCAGAAGCAGCAATTTATGACTTATTCGGCGGCAAAGTCAATATTATTTGCGAATATGAATTGAGCCACGATTGGGCATTCAAGCAGGTTGATATTTTATTTTCAGAAGGCTTAAAAATGCGTAACGCTTATATGAATCCTATCGAACATGATAGGCACATTGCATATGTTTCGCATTTATCGCATATTTCTGCGTTCACGCTGGGGCTGACTGTTTTAGACATTGAAAAAGACGAAAAACATATCTTTAATATGGCGAGTACGGGTTTTGCATCTACGGTTCGTTTGGCGAAATCTTCTCCAAAAATGTGGACTCCGATTTTTGAAGAAAATGCAGAAAATATTTCTTCTGCATTAGCATCTTATATTCAACAATTACAAGAATTTAAGAAGCTGATTGATAATAAAGAGTTTACAGCGATTTATGAACGAATTGAAGAAGCCAATGATATTAGACGGGTTTTAGATGGTATTGAACTGAAAAAAATTGTTTTGATGTGACGATTTTCTATTATTAATTAAAAAAAATAGGCGACCACTTTTTTGAAAAGTCATCGCCTATTTTTTATTTCTAATTAGAAGAAATTACCCCATATTGGTATAAAACGCCTGAACGTCATCATCGTCATCTAATTTATCCAACATTTTTTCAATATCAACCATTTGTTCGTCTGTAAAATCGACTGCCTGTGTTGGAAAACGCTGCAAATTTGCTTTATCAATTTCGATACCTCTTTCCTCAAATCCTTGATTCATTGTACCGAAATCCTTATAATCGCCATACGCATAAACCGTATCATCATCAATCTCAAACTCTTCCAAACCTGCGTCAATCATTTCCAATTCAAACATTTCTTCGTCAAAATTTTCAGGTTTTACGAATTCAAAAACAGCACGGCGATTGAACATAAATTCTAACGAACCCGTTGGCACTAAAGCGCCTCCTGCTTTATTAAAATATGACTTTACGTTCGCAATAGTACGAGTTGTGTTATCGGTTGCACATTCCAAATAAATCAAAATTCCGTGTGGCCCTTTGCCTTCATAACTGACTTCGGAATAATCCTCCGCATCTTTTCCCAACGCCCTTTTGATTGCATTATCAATGTTATCTTTAGGCATATTTTGCGATTTTGCGTTTTGAATCGCCAAACGCAATTTTGAATTCGTTTCTGAATCAGGGCCACTTTCTTTGGCTGCCATCTGAATAGCTCTCGCCAATTTCGGAAATATCCTTGACATGTGCGCCCAACGCTTCTCTTTCGCCGCTCTTCGGTATTCAAATGCTCTTCCCATCTTATTGGTTAATTTATTGATTAGTTAATTCATTAATTAGTAAAACCGTTGTTGGTTTAATTTTATGCGAAATTATCAATTTGAATCGTGAAATAAAATGATGTTTTGAAAAAAATGTATTTTTTTTAGTTTTACCGTAGATTTTCAGCAATTTTCATTACTTAGCAATTTAGTATTTGAATTTCTAATTGCATTTTAGGTTTAAAATTTTATTTAGCTTTACGCTTAATGTTTGGCGTTAGGAAAATATTTATTGCTAAACGACCTTACACGAGATTATAGATACTTTGCATCAAACCGCTGACTCCAAAAGCTTTTATTTAAACAATAAAAGTTTGGAGTCGTTGCTAATAATGCAATCGGTATGGATTTGTTTACATGTTTAGATTTAGCCATTCCAAAAATTCACGAATGGGCATTTATAGAAAGTAGAGGTAAATTAAGGGTGTCGGACGCTTTTGAAGCGTCCGACACCCTTAATTATAACGATAGCAACCAAAATAATGAAATTACTACAAGATAAATCAACACGACTTTTTATTTTCCTCGGCGGATTTTTTATTGCTAATGCAATAATTGCGGAGTTTATTGGCGTAAAGATTTTTGCTTTTGAAGGAACTTTTGATTTAGCGCCTTTAAATTGGAATCTATTTGGACAGGTCGGCTCTTTGAATTTTACGGCTGGCGTTTTGCTTTGGCCAGTGGTCTTTATTATGACCGATGTCATTAATGAATACTTTGGTACGAAAGGCGTTCGACTGTTATCGTATTTGGCGGTTGGCTTGATTTCTTATGGTTTTTTGATGGTTTATGCTACTATTTCATTAGCTCCTGCGGATTGGTGGGTTGGTTCGGGTGCGGAAAATGGTGTTCCTGATATGCAGGCAGCTTTTGCCAGTATTTTTGGTCAAGGCATGTGGATAATTGTCGGTTCATTGGTCGCTTTTTTAATTGGTCAATTAGTTGACGTTTTGGTTTTTCATCGCATCAAAAAAATGACTGGCGAGAAATATATTTGGCTTCGGGCAACGGGTTCTACTTTGATTTCTCAATTTATCGATAGTTTTGTGGTTCTGTATATTGCCTTTGTAATTGGCCCACAACATTGGGAAATAGGTTTATTTTTGGCAGTTGGAACGGTGAATTATGTGTATAAGTTTATCATGGCAATTTTGTTGACACCAGGGATTTATGCAGCTCATTTTGTGATTGATAAATACTTAGGACACGAGGAGGCGAAAGCGTTGAAGCTGGAAGCGGCGAGCGAGTGATGTGGGTTACGGTTGCGAGTTGCAGGTTTCATCGTTTTGGTGTGATTAGAATGCTTATTCTGCAGGTTTCTTTATTATTTTGGCGTATTTTTTTTGCCTTAAAACCTCAAAACGTTGTCTTTTTTTTAATTTAAAACGAAAAAAATGGATATTGATAAAATAAGAAGAGATACGCCTGGAAGCGAATTTGTCCGACATTTTAATAGTGCTGGGGCTTCGTTGCCGACGCAGCAGGTTTTAGATGCGACATTGCAATTTTTGAAACAAGAGGCTTTGACGGGCGGCTATCGTTTCGCAGCTCAACAGGAAAAAGAAATTAATGAATTTTATACGGAAGCAGCGAAGTTAATTCATGCAAAACCGACTGAAATTGCGTTAACGCAGAGTGCGTCTTCGAGTTTGAGTTTGGCGTTATATGCAATTCCGTTTGAAAGGGGCGATGTGATTTTGACTTCGGAAATTGAATATGGTAATAATTTTTTGAATTACTTGAATTTGAAGGAACGCAAAGGGGTGGAAATTCGAGTTTTTCCGATGGAAAAAGATGGTCGTTTTGATTTAGGAAAGTTTGAAAATTATATTGATAAAAAAGTCAAATTAATTGCGATTACGCATATTCCAACAAATAGCGGTATTGTTTTTCCAGTAGCAGAAATTGGGGAAATTGCTAAAAAGCATAATATTTTATATCTGGTTGATGCGTGTCAATCTATCGGTCAATTTCCGTTCGATGTGGAGGACATTGGTTGCGATTTTTGTACGGCAACGAGTCGCAAATATTTGCGAGGGCCTCGGGGTTTGGGATTTTTGTACGTTCGAGAATCGGTGATGGAAAGTTTGTCGCCTGTATTTTTGGAAATGTTGTTTGCGGATTGGCAAAGTGAAACTGGTTATCAATTGAATCGATCGGCAAAAATGTTTGAAACGTGGGAAAAGCCTTACAGTTTAATGGCAGGTTTTACGGCAGCAATTCGTTATGCGAATGATTTGGGCGCGGTGAATATTTGGGAACGGGTGCAACATTTAGCGGTTTATTTGCGAAAGCGATTGGAAACCGTTGAAGGTGTGACGATTCACGATATTGGAACGGTAAAATGTGGCATTGTGAGTTTTACGAAATTGGGTATTTCTCCTGAAAAATTACAACAATATTTGCAATCATTAGAAATTAACACGTCGGTTTCGGGTCGTTTTAGTAGCGTTTTGGATATGGATAATCGAGGTTTGTCGGCGGTAAATCGGGCTTCGGTGCATTATTTTAATACAGAATGGGAAATTGAGTTTTTGATTAATGCCGTTACTCACATTGATTAAACCTATGGGGTTTTGAAAACTCCATAGGTTTTTTTACGATTGTATGAAAAACCATATTATTTATTATTTGACCATTAAAATCATTAATTTTGCGACTTCATTGAAAAATGAATAAAAAATTACGTGATTCTATTTAAAATCATTCTACAAACTATAAGTAATAATTTTCTAATAAATTAGCATTTTAAGCGTGAAGGCGTTTAGTTTGTTTTTTAATTTCAATTAATTGCTAAAACAGTTTTTAACAAAAAATATCAATAATGTCTAAACAGATTTTGTTTACCATCTTGGCTTTTATTATTGCAAACAGTGCATTTGCCCAAAAAGATGAAACCTTATTTACAATTGGCAGTACGCCTGTATCCGTATCAGAATTTGAATATATTTATAAGAAAAATAATGGTACAGATGCGAACTTTTCGGAAGCATCTTTAAAAGAATATTTAGATCTCTATGCTAATTTCAAAATGAAGGTGCAACGTGCGAAAGATGTGCAGTTGGATACGATTGACGCTTTAAAAAGAGAGTTGGCAGGTTATCGTCAGCAGTTATCTCGCAACTATCTGACGGATCGTGAGATTATGTCAAGTTTGACGGAAGAGGCTTACGACAGAATGAAAACAGACGTGAGTATCAGTCATATTTACGTTAAAGCAGCAAAAGATGCAACGCCTACGGATACGTTGGTTGCTTACCGCAAAATTCAAGAATTATACAAGCAATTGCAGACGGGAAAACGTTTTTCGGCTTTGGCAAAAGAGGCTTCTGAGGATGGATCTACGAAAGACGAAGGTGGTAAAATTGGCTATATTACTGGTTTACAATTAACTGGTTTTTATGAATTAGAAACAACGGCTTACAACACGCCTAAAGGAAGTTATTCTAAACCAGTTCGTACTCGAATTGGCTACCATATTATATATGTTGATAATGTTCGCCCTGCGAGAGGTCGCATTGAGGTCGCACACATTTTGGTACGTGTGGCGGATAAAGCGACAGAAGAAGCAATAGCACAGCAAAAAATCAATCGGTTGTACCGTGATTTGCAAGATGGTTCGGAATTCGAAAGTTTGGCAAAATTGGAATCAGAAGACGAAAGAACAGCGGATAAAGGTGGCTATATCGGTTACATTACAATTGGTCAATATGAAGGTACTTTTGAAGAGGCGGCTTTCAGTGTTCAGTCAGATGATAGTTATTCTCGTCCATTTCGGTCAAGCGTCGGTTGGCATATTGTCAAAAGAATCAGTCACCCAGGTTTAGAATCTTATGAGGATATGAAAGGGCGTTTGCAAAATCGTATTCGTCGAGATAATCGTTTTGAAATTGTTCAATTGGCTTTGATTGAGCATATTAAAAAAGATGCTAATTTCAAAGTTGTTGATAATGTTTATAATGATTTTATGAACAGTTTGGACGAAACATTTTCAACGTATCAATGGAATCCGCCTGTAAATGATAATGGAAAGCCTTTATTTTCGTTGGGTGGCAAGACGCATACTTTAGGTGATTTTGCACTTTATCTGAAGCGTTCGGCTGGTAACAGAGTGAAATTTAGCAAAGATAAAACGCCTCAACAAGCTGGTATTAATTTGTTTGACGAATTTGTTCAGCAAGAAGCGTTGAAGTACGAAGAGGCAAATTTGGAAGATAAATATCCTGAATTCAAAGCGTTGATGCGGGAATATCGGGAAGGAATTATGTTGTTTGAAATCACGAAAAGAGAGGTTTGGGATAAGGCTTCACAAGATTCAGTTGGGTTGCAGGGTTTTTATGAAAATAATAAGTTAAAGTATAAATATGGCGAAAGAGCAAAGGTCATTATTTATAATGTTAGCACTGATGATGAAAAAGTATTGGCTAAATTTCAAAAATTAGCTCGCAAAAAAAGTCCTCAAAAGGTTGCGAAAAAACTGAATAAAGTCCGTGAAGTTGTTACTTTTGAAATGGGAACTTACGAAAAAGGCAAAAGCCAAATGGTGGATGCTACGCTTTGGAAAAAGGGTATGTTGGGCAGCGAATGGAAAGAGGGTGAGACTAAAAAATATGTAAAAATCGAAGATGTTTTGCCAGAATCTGTCAAACCTTTGGCTGATGCAAGAGGATATGTGATTGCAGATTATCAAGATGATTTAGAAAAAAATTGGCTTAAAGATTTGAAATCTTCTTATCCGCTTCAAGTAAATGAAGCGATATTCAAAAAATTGATAAAATAAGATAAGGTTTTAGGGGATGCAGCTTTGAGATTTTAAGGGAGACCGATCAACAACGATTTTTATACAAAAAAAATCGTCAAAATGGTCAAAACCTTAAAACCTCGAAGCTTTAAAACCTTGTTCCTTACCTATGAACTTTTAGCGAATTGAAAATCATAACAAAATATATTGTTTTAGTTGGTTGTGCTTTTATGCTTTTCAGTTGTGGCAAAAAAGAAGCTGTCACAGCGGAGCAGCCGTTAGCAACTGTTTTTGGAAAGTCATTATACCCTTCTGATATTGCAGGAATTATGGGCAGTGGCGTTAGTGCTAAAGACAGTGCGATAATTGTCCAGAACTATATTGAAAGTTGGGCAAAGGAGCAGTTGGTTATTGCTATTGCGGAACAAAACATTCCTGATGATTTGGATGTCAATAAATTGGTGGAAGATTATCGAAAATCATTGATTCGATATACTTACGAGCAAAAATTGGTAGAACAACGTTTGGATTCTGTCGTTTCGGAAACGGAGATTGAACGGTATTATAAAGCGGCTTTGGACCAATATCAATTGGATAAAACGATTATTCAAGGTTCGTTTATAAAAGTCATTAAAGAAGCACCAGCACAAGATAGTTTGAAAATTTGGTGGCGACTCAAAAATGACGGGGACAAACAAAAAGTTGCGGATTATAGTCGAATGTATGCGGATAAATTTTTATTGGAAGATAGTACCTGGGTAAGTGTGGACTACTTAGCAGCCGAATTTCCAATTAGTTCGTTACGAGAAGGAAGTTTGACAAGCAATATGGTAACGACGACGAGTGATGAAAGTTATAATTATTATATTCGAGTGACGAAAGTCGTTCGGCAAGGTCAAATTGCACCGCTTTCTTACGTAAAAGAAAAAATTATTAAAGTCATTCTTAGAAAACGAAAGTTTGAACTTTTGGATAATATGATTGATGAATTGTATAAAAGAGAATTGGACAAAAAAAGTGTCATAATTTATTCAGAGTAATTAGTTGATTAGTCATTCGTTGATTAACGAATTATCAATTTACGAATGACTGATTAACGAATTAATAAATCAATTAATGAAGTATTTTTTAGGAATTGTATTGGCTTTAGGCTTTAGCCTAAATATGCAGGCTCAAATAGAAGAAGTCGTTTTAGATAAAGTTGTAGCAACGGTTGGCGATCATATTGTCTTATTATCGCAGGTAGAAGAACGGTATCGAGGTTTGGATGTAAAACCCGAAGACGCTCGCTGTAAGATATTAGACCAAATATTAGTCGAAAAAGTGCTTTTGGTACAGGCGGAACTGGATAGTGTTGTTGTCGATGATTCCGAGGTTGACGTTCAGTTAGATGCTCGGATTGACCAAATTATGAGGATGATGAATTATGATCGAACTCAGTTCGTCGCTTATTATAATAAAACACCAGAAGAGGTCAAAGAAGATTTTCGTGAGGACTTGCGCAATCAATTGGTTACGCAAAGAATGCAATCAACCGTGATGCAAGGTTTGAGCGTCACGCCGACAGAGGTAAAGGTATTTTATGCTCAAATTCCGAGGGATAGTTTGCCTTATTTTAACTCTGAGGTAGAAGTTGGTGAAATCGTTATTGCTCCAAAAGCAAATGACGGGGAATTGAAAGCTGCCAAAAATCAACTGGAAGGTATTCGTAAAAGAATTGCTGACGGAAAAGAGGATTTCGCAAAGTTGGCGAAGCAATACTCTATGGATCCAGGTTCAGGAAGAAATGGCGGTGAGTTAGGTTGGGCAAAACGGGGTTCGTATGTGACGGAGTTTGAAGCAGCAGCTTATAAATTAAAAGAAAATGAAATTTCTCCAGTTATCAAAACGGAATATGGTTTCCATATTATTCAATTGTTAGAGCGTCGTGGTAATTTGGTGAGTTTACGTCATATTTTGATAAAACCACGAATCACGCCACAAGATAAACAATTGGCACTGCATGAGTTAGATTCTGTTCGTACAATGATTACGATTGATTCTTTTCCATTCGCTTTTGCAGTTGCGGCGTTTTCATCTGATGATGTTCAGAGTAAAACGAATGCAGGTTTAATGATTAATCCTGCAACGGGAACGTCAACTTTTGAAGTTGCGGATTTGGAGCCCGATATTTATTTTACAATTGATACAATGGGTGTCAATGATGTTTCCGCACCAATGTTTTTTCGAAATTCTCAAAATGGTGAGGAGTTGTGTCGTATTATTATGTTGCGTTCACAAACAGAACCGCATCAAGCGAATTTGAAAGAGGATTATTCCAAAATTCAAGCGGCTGCCGTTAATCAAAAACAAGCGACTTACCTAAGCGATTGGGTCGATGCAAGGGTTGCAGAAATGTACATTCAAATCGCTCCAGAATATGATTGTAGTGTCTTAGATAAGTGGCGCAAGAATAGTAGAATTAGACCGTAATGAGTGTTTCGAGTTTCAAGTTTTCGTTCTAATATTTGCTTACGCAAAACGGTCAGACTCCCAACTCGAATGCTTAAATATACGTTAAAAAATAAGTTCAAAATTTTAGATACAAGTAGCATTTTGTAAACTTGTGGAAAAGGTGACATTAATAATGTCACCTTTTTATATATTTGTAAAAATTTAGAATGGTTTTTATATTTTTGGATAACAACAACAAATAATCAGAACGACCATTATAATAATCATTAATCATAAGCGTATATTTAGCATTTTTTTTTGGGGTTATAAAATGATATATTTTTGAATGTGTAGCCTTACTACGGACAAAAAAAATATGGTAGTCAAAGCAAAATAAAAGCAAAAAAGATACATTTACAAGCCAAAAATAAAACTTAAATATACCTTAAACTTCACCGAACTAATAAACACAGTATGAATTACAAATCGGACGTAGAAGCAGTAGATGCCTTGGCTCAGTCGTATAGAGATTTATCGAAAGAAATTGGAAAAGTAATCGTTGGACAAAAAGATGTCGTAACAGCAGTGATTATTTCTTTATTTAGTAATGGTCATTGTTTACTTGTAGGTGTTCCAGGATTGGCAAAAACACTATTAGTAAGTACCATCTCAGAGGTTTTAGATTTGGATTTCAAACGGATTCAGTTCACACCGGATTTAATGCCTTCAGATATTACCGGCTCTGAAATTTTGGATGAAAATCGTCATTTCAAATTTAATGAAGGGCCCTTATTCGCAAATATCGTTTTAGCAGATGAGATTAACCGTACACCGCCTAAAACACAGGCAGCTCTTTTGGAAGCAATGCAAGAAAAATGTGTAACGGTTTCAGGCGATATGCACAGATTACCGAAGCCTTTTTTCGTATTGGCAACACAAAATCCTATTGAACAAGAAGGAACGTATCCTTTGCCAGAGGCACAGCTTGACCGTTTTATGTTTAATATTTTCTTAGATTATCCTTCTTATCAAGAAGAGGTCGATATTGTCAAAAAAACGACTTCAACAAATCCTGTCGAGCTAAATAATATCGTTTCGGCGGAGCAAATTTTATTTTATCAACAGCTGCTTCGTAAAATTCCAATCGCGGATAATGTATTAGAATATGCGGTAGGCTTAGTTTCAAAAACTCGTCCAGGTACAGACAGAGCAAGCGAAACAGTCAATAAATATATTTCTTGGGGCGCTGGTCCTCGTGCTTCTCAATACTTGGTTTTAGGGGCAAAATGTCACGCTGCAATTAATGGAAAATACTCGCCAGATATTGAGGACGTTCAAGCTATTGCAACCTACGTATTGCGTCACCGTATCGTGAAAAATTATAAAGCAGAGGCGGAAGGCGTTACAATTGAGCAAATTATTGAATCTCTATTTTAAATTGAATTTAAAAGATTCGGAAAAAGTCGGACGCTTTGAAAGCCTGCCTCGCCGTCAGACAAGCGTCCCCTCTTAACAAAAAATAGTGCTGACGAGGTTTTAACCTTGTTAGCACTATTTTTTTATCTGATGCTTTTTTTTCAAAAAGAAAAAGGGTTTTTACGCAAGGCTATAAAAGTGATGTACCGAGAGAGCGTCAAATAATTGTGATTAAACAATAATTTGTAACATCATTTAATAGTTTTTTTATAAAAACCCTTTTTTAATCATTACCTCAACACATTGACGATTTTCATCGAATCCACTGTGCTGAAAAAAATTGAAGCAAACTATCGGGTTACTTTTAACCCAATTTTTGTAAAAAATTCTAAAATAATTAGGTAATTCGTGTTAAGTTAATTGCCTAATATTTTTTTAAGATGGTGTAAATCTTATTTCCTTTTTATTTACTTTACAAATATAGGCGTAGATTTCCGCTAAAAAAAATGACTTTCTTCCCTATTATTTTAACTCGTCATTTGATGGTTTAAAGTATGAATTTCATTGATTTAGCGTTTCTTAGTTGGAGCGTAATCTATCCAAATCCGTGTGCTGCAACTTTTCCGACGACTTTTTGATGATAAAGATGCAGCACACCGATTATTCCAGAATACACCTTAATTTTAATATCATATTATGAATAATTTAGAACAAAAATTAAAAACAAAAAAGCCGAGTGAAAAATATTTTTCACTCGGCTTTTTTGTTTTCTAACCCTTTTCTTAATTCAACCGCAATTCTACATAAACCGGTTGATGATCAGAAAATTCAAAATGCTGATTAATCGTTTTCACTTTTTCAACTTTTACATTTGGTGAAATCAAAAAGAAATCAATCAACGTTGTAAACGTTTTTCCTTCTTCATACACTTCCGATGATTTCCGATTCGTCGGTATCAAAGGGTCATGTACCCAGACCCAATCTTCCGGCAAATAATCCATATCAATACTTAAAGTTTCGTACTCCTCCCCTTGTCCTGGCATCAGTTTATCAAAAGGAAAATAAGGCGGACACTGATTCCAGTCCCCTCCAACAATGACATAATTTCCTTTTTCATATTCAGCAGTAATATAGCTTTTCAAGTATTCCATTTGTTGTAATTTCAATATACCACCTTTATCATAAGCAGAATTATGCGTATTAATTACGATTAATTCTTTCCCATTTTTAGTATCAAACCGATTGACCAAAAAACACCTATCCAATTGAAAAACCCGCATAGGCCAACTATAATTACCAGGAAACTGATAGCGAGTTGCCTCTTTCGGTTGATATTTGCTATAACTCGCCAAACCAGATTCTACTTTCCCCAACGTATTCCAAAACTGAAGAACAGGCAAGGGAACTCGTTTAACTTTATAATTAGCCGCAAAAGTACCAGCATAATTCGGTGCTTCTGCTTGTAACATTTCGTATTGATTATTATGATAACTTCTTTTGGAAGATTTATCTACTTCTTGAATCAAGTAAAAATCAACCTTTGTATTTTTAACGAAATCCGCCATTCCTTTTTGATTATTATCCGAATTTTCTTTTGACGGGATAACAGGGTGACTCGTACTCAAAGTACCGTTCGCATCATAAAAAAAAAGGTCTTTCGCACCCAAACCACCGAAACCGACATTCCACGTCACTAATGAAATAATACTGTCTTCAATTATTTTTTTTGGCGAAGTTCCTGTAATGTCAATGGTTATTTTTTCCTCAGGTTGATAATCGGTCACCGTTCCATGAAGGATAACAATAATGACATACAAAAAGAATAAACCAATGATTCCAGCAATAATTTTTAATGTGTTTTTTAATATTTTCATACTTTTTTAATCTTTCTATATATTTTTAGTAAAATACGCTTACAGCTAATCTCGGTTTAAAATTATTCGTAATATGAACGGTTTTCCTATAAAAAAATGACCAGCATATTTTTTATAAGAAAACCGTTATTTATTTATAAAGAAAACCCTTTTCTAATCCTTACAGGGGTAAAATTACCAAAAAAAACACCATAAAAAAGCCAATTTTTTAGTGCTTTTTAAACGCAAAATATTTTGGCACATTTACCCTTATTCTTTCCCTCCTTCCGCAGCTTTTTTAGCCGCCTCCAACGCTGCCAATTCTTTTTTCGCCGCTTCTACTTTAGCTAATATTTCTTGTAATTCCTTAGCTTTAAGCGTTTTAGCCACTTTCACACGCTCATTTTCTGCTTGAATTAATTTATGAGTTTGTTCTCTTGCTGCACGTACCTCAGCAGTCGTTTCTTTACGAATTTCCAACAATTCGTCATTACTACTCTCTCGCTCCGCTTTTACTTCATTCGCAAATTGCACTTTTTTCGCTTCCGTTTCTGTTCTAATTTTTACAATTTCCTCTGCTGATTTTGTTATTGCATCTGCCACTTGTTCCGTTGCCTTAGTTCTTGCCGTTTTAATTTCTTCATCAGAAGATTTACGAGTCAAATCCGTTGCTACTTGATACTCTTTCTTTTTAATTTCAGAATTTTCCAGTGCCTGAGCTACTTCCGTTGCTGCTTTTTCACGAGTTTTCGAGACTTCCATCGCCGCATCTGCCTGAGCTTTTTGCACTTTTTCAGCTGCTACCTTTTGAGCCTCCAAAATACTCAAAGACAAACGTTTCGTTTCTGCTGCTGCATTTTCACGAGCAACTCTCACCTCTTCTGCTGACTTTTGTTTCGCCGCCGAAATCTCCAGAGCCGCCTTTTCTCTTGAGGTCGCTACCTCTTCCACAATAGTTTGACGAGTTGCTGCTGCACTTTCACGAACTGTTTTTATTTCATTCGCCGTTTCTGTCTTCGTTTTGGCGATTTCATCCGCCGCTTTTTTCTTAGCTTCCGATACCGCAATCGCTTCATCACGTTTTATCTTTTCAGATTCCTCCTTAACTCGACCAATTTCGGTTGCTGCGGCTTCCTGTGCTTCCCTAACTTGTGACGCCGCAAAGTTTTTCGCTTCACTAACTTCTTTTGCAGTTACTTGCTTTGCCTCACTTTCTTTCGCTTTTGCATCCGCTATTTTTTGAGCCATTTCCGACTGAATTGCTGTAATTTTAGATTGAGCAGTTTCCTGTGTTTTCGAGATTTCCGTAGAGTATTGCGTTTTCACTTCTGACGCTTTTGCATTTGCTGCGGTAACCTGTGCTGTTGCCGTTTCTTGTGCTTTTTTCACCTCTTCTGCAGCCCTTGTTTTTGCTGCCGCAACCGCCTCCGCAGACGCTTGTTTAACTGCTGCCTCTTTAGCCCTAAATTCAGTGATTTGAGCAGCCGTTTCTTCTTGAATTTTCTTTAATTCTGCATCAGACCTTTTCTTAGTTTCCTCAATTTCTTTAAGAATCCTCTCTTTTTGCTGCACTGCCGTTTCGTTTGTCGTTGCGACTTCGCGCGCTGCCGTCGTCTGAGCCTCTTGAATTTTTTCCGCCGCTGCCTTTCTGACAGCCACTACCTCGGCCGAAGCCGCTGCTTTATCTTTTTTACCTTGTGAACGAATCACGTTAATTTCTGCATTTTGAGCCGCCCGAATATTTTCGATTTCCGCATTTGCATTCTCTCTTTTCGTTTCGACCAGTTGACTAATTTCAGCGATTGAAATCGCAGCACGTTTTTGCGATTCCGCGATTTCCAACGCAATCTGCTCTTTTTCCTTAGCTGCACTTTCTCTTAAATCAGCGACCATTGTAGCATTATCTTTCTTAACCTTAGCCACATCTTCTGCTGCTTTACGACGATTTTCCGCAAGGTTAATAGCAATCTTTTCTTTTTCTAATGCTGCATTTTCACGAGAAATTGCCACCTGTTCAGCCGTTTCTTCTCGCACTCCTTGAATCTGCTCAACAGCCGTTTTTTTCGTCTTTTCAACATCTTCAAACGTTACCTCTTTTTGTACTTTTGCCTGATCTCTCGCATTAGTAATCGCTACGGCTGTTTCTTCTTGAATTCGAGTAATTTCAGTCGAAGCATTTTCCCGAGCCGAGGATAACTCATCCTGATACACGACCAAAGCCTCTTCTAATTTAACCTTCGCCTTTGTAATTTCATCCGTTGCTTGTTTCCGAACCGATGCAATTTCCTCTGCCGATTCCAGACGAATATCTTGAATTTTTTGAGCTGCATTCCTTTTTGCTTCCGCAACCTCTTGTTGCAACCGCTCAATTTCCGTCTTTGCATTTATCTTAGCCTCTTCGATTTGTTTCGTCAAAGCAGCCATATCTTCCTGAATTTTATCTTGTGCCTTTTTACGAGATGCCAAAACCTCGTCTGCAATTTCTTGTTTCTTTTTAGCAATATCCTCATTTGCTAACTCCAACTCCTTCGACATATTAGCGTTAATCTCCTTACGTTTATCTTGTGCTTTTACGATCTCTTCACGCAACCGCTGTTTTTCATCTATTAATTTTTCTCGTAATTCACCAAGCTCACTATCATTTAAATCCTCAATAGGTGCAGTACGATTTTGAGTAGTTACTGGGCGAGCCGTTCCCCCTCCACTTGTCGTTCTGTCTGCCGCCCCACTCGTGCCACCTACCGAAGTAACCGGCTTAGATGAACTGCCAGTAGTACCCGTTCCATAAACTCTACCCGCAGGGCTATCTTTTACTTTTGCCTTATTTAATTTATTGTAATAACAACGAGTAAGACTCAAAAACTCTGATTGACGGCTGGATTGAACCGTTAATTTTTGCATTTCATTCGTCGTATTATTTTTCAAATAAATCGTCGTAATAATAGATTTTGACAACCATTCTAATGCAGATAAATCCAGCTGCAACGTATTCGTATAAACAGGAACGCCTGCCTCTTGCTTCATATCTCCAAAGTCAATAAAGCGATATCCTCGGCGTTCTTTATTATTATCCATAAAAATCACCTCATTATCTTGTTCTAATGTAATTCCGCCTCTTGAATAAAATATTACTTGAACGCCTTTATCTGCATTCACAATTTCTAACCCATAGCTAATACCGCCACGAACAACTAAAACCTGCCAACGACTTTTCAACATATGAACGTCTGCAAATTCATTTTCTTCTTGAATTGAACCTGAGCAATTTTGCCCAAATGAAGGGAAAACAATTAATAATGTAATTGTTATAATTAATAGTTTGTACAGCGTAGCTTTCATAATTCAATATAAGTTTGACGATTAAATTTATTGTTTTAAAATTATGAATTAGTCACCATGAATAGGTAGCAATTTTTAGATATCTATTTATAGATTGAATAATTCAGAATCAACAGATTATGATTTTTTTATTACTGAAGTAAAATTATCAAATTTACCCACGTAATTGTATAAAAAATAGAATTTTTAAGATAAAAAAATCATACCATCGATTTTGTCTTGACAATATAAAGTTTTTTATTAAACAAAAAAAAATAGGTTTCAACATGAAACCTATTTTTAATAACGAATAATCTTTGGCTTATAATAAATTAAAACCTAATATTTAACAATTTCTGACTTAATTTTGATTTTTTTGTGCCAATAAATACAATACCGCCATCCGAATTGCAACACCATTTTCGACCTGATTTAAAATAATTGAATGCTCAGAGTCCGCCACATCGGACGTTATTTCCACCCCACGATTAATCGGCCCAGGGTGCATAATCACGATTTTTTTATTGTCAACCTCTTCCAAAAGTTGTTTATTAATACCATAATACTGTGAATATTCTCGAATTGATGGAAAATATTTAATGTCTTGACGCTCCAATTGAATCCGCAAAACATTCGCCACATCACACCATTGCAAGGCTTTTTTTACATTATATTCTACCTCAACACCCAGCTCACTAATATATTTCGGAATCAAAGTCGGTGGCCCACAAACCTTAATTTTTGCACCTAATTTTTTCAAACAAAAAATATTGCTCAACGCTACTCGGGAGTGCATAATATCGCCAAAAATGACAATTTTCTTACCTTCCAAATCGCCCAATTGCTCTCGCATCGAAAAAGCATCTAACAATCCTTGTGTCGGATGTTCGTGCGTTCCGTCGCCAGCATTAATGATATTTGCTTTGATTTTATTGGCTAAAAACATTGGCGCACCAGGTGCAGGATGCCGCATCACAATCATATCTACTTTCATAGATAAAATATTATTGACGGTATCTAATAAGGTTTCTCCTTTTTTTACAGAAGAACTTGATGACGAAAAATTAACCACATCTGCCGAAAGCCGTTTTTCTGCTAATTCAAACGAAATTCTCGTTCGAGTAGAATTTTCGAAAAACAAATTCGCAATCGTCACATCACGCAACGCAGGAACTTTCTTAATCGGTTGATTAATCACATTTTTAAACTGTTCCGCAGTTTCAAAAATCAATCGAATATCTTCAGGCGTGATATATTTAATGCCCAATAAATGTTTTGTGCTTAATTCAGCCATTCCTAAACTGTTAATTATTAATTGTGAAGTGTTATCTATTAATTGTTAATTAATTAAAAATCAATTACTTCACGTCTAATTTTTTAAATTACGTTTTTCAAATTATTCCAATAAATATTTAATACTTAAAGTCCTATTTCTCCGGCATCAAATACACAATATCTTGACCGTGAACAGCTTGCCACTCCACTTTCACGTAGGCTTTATCCAGCGTATCGACATCTAAACCCACATAATCTGGATCAATCGGTAAGTCTCGATTGAATCTTCGATTAATCAAAACCGCCAATTCTACTTTCGCAGGTCGCCCGTAATGTTGAATCGCGTTCAGAGCGGCATTCACCGTTCTCCCGCTGTACAAAACGTCATCTACAAAAATGACCTTTCTTTGTTCGACCACAAAATTCATTTCATTCGGATGCGGTACTAAAATCGTATCTCGACGACGAAAATCGTCCCGATGAAAAGTGAC
>Ga0306865_1000350_pt1 | contig 20183 bp, 18 predicted proteins | sample AntRauTorckE5431_FD_190441 | JGI IMG/M metagenome (GOLD analysis project Ga0306865, IMG submission 190441) | Saline lake microbial communities from Rauer Islands, Antarctica - Metagenome Torckler E5 #431 (v2) (version 2) | ecosystem: Environmental > Aquatic > Non-marine Saline and Alkaline >... | reverse complement strand
GAAAATTTATAAATTTTCGTGAAATATGATAATCTACATTTTTCTTTTCGGTAATATTTAGATTTATTGAATTAAAAAACTAACAATTTTTTAAACCCCAGCATCTTTGTCGGCGTCTTGCTCAAATAGTTGACAAGCAAACATTCAATCTATACTTTTTTAGTTCTCTCTTTTTCTCACACGAACACGTTTCAGTGGCTTTGCTTCCACCCCTTCCTATTTTCTTGTTTGGATCTAATCTGTCTAAGATATCGATTTTATGTTCGGTCAATGGGTTGTTGGTTTTCGCTGGTATCGTGATTAGATGGTTTTTAGTCCAGTTGGGGTACAAGATTGAGTTTAAAAATTTCTTGGGTGCTGATAAAGTAGAGACAACGTCGCCACTGCTTCTAATGATGTATTCATTGTCTTTTAAGTTTGCGTTTTTGTAAGCGGGATTTAATGATATACAATTTTCAACTTTATCAGAACATAAATTATTTACTATTATTCCCGATTGGGAATGTCCAACCAACTCGAATTTATAACCTTTGTATTTTTTCATTGCTCCATTATACATTTTAACAGCGGTCTTATATCTTGGTGTTAATTTATAAGCATTTGAATTTACACCATATACTATATTTGGTATCCAGTCTGCCCCTAAGTTCTCTTTACCAGTTCCACGAAACGAAACAATAACTTTCTTCAATTTAGAGTTCGTGTATACCTTACCATAAAGGTTTGATAACTTTGTGTCTAAAGTATAATCGTTTATTTTGTTAGGTGCTGGTTCTAAATAACTAGCTTCAAGAAAATTCTTGAGTTCATTTGTCTTTAGGCTTCCTCCTTTAAACTCAGGAAGGTTTTTGTCTCCTTTTATTTTTTGTTTAAGTTTTACTTGTTTATTTAAAACAGATTTAGGTATTTCATCTAGTGTCAATGGGGTCTCTTTACTAATCTTCTTGGTAGGTCTTAAAACTGGATATTGATTTGGTTTCGCTACGTTCTTCCATTCTTCGAGAAACCAGCGTTCAAGGTCTCTTTCTTCGCCATCTTCTTTATATTTACCACCACGTTTCTTGTATTCTTTCACTATTGCTCCCGAAGCGTAAGCAGATGGCTTTTTGTATCTATTCATAACATCCTCTTTTACCTTATCGTATAATACTTGATTTGTTGGCGTTGGCATATATATATTAGGAGTTATTTATTTGTAGCTATTAATTTAAAATCTAATAAATTAAAATCTAACAATAATATATATGAATTCCTTTTTGAAATCTATATTCGAACAACGAGACAAACCAATTTCTGAGTCTAGCCAAAAACTATACGCTAGAAACTTGACTAAAATGAATGATGGTGAGGAGGTTACCCATTTGAACTTTTTAAAGAATATGAAGCACGTATTAAGCATTATTGACGACTACAAACCAACCACTCAACGTAGTTTTATCATTTCAGCTTGTGTTGTTCTAAAGAATACAAATGAACCCCTTTACCAACAATATTATGAATTGCTTAGTAAAATGAACAATGACCTAAAAGTTAGAACAGAAAAAACAGAGACACAAAAAGAAAACTGGATGTCGCAAACAGAAATTGAAGATAAATTGAAATCATTAAAAGTAAGTAAAAAAATAACCAACAAGAAAGAATACACGCAAATGCTTCATCATCTCATTTTGTCTCTATACGTTCTACAACCACCTCGGCGGAATATTGACTATTGTTTGATGAAAATATCGAATGATATGACGGATACAGAGTTTAACTATTTGGATGTAAAGAATAAACAATTCATTTTTAACAACTATAAGACTGATCACAAATATAACTCGGTTGTAATTGACATAGAAGACGACTTGATGAGTGTAATCAATAATTACCTAAAACATCATCCGCAGAAAAACAAACTGAAAAACAAGAAGTATAACGTCCATTTTTTAGTTCATAGAGATGGCGATCCAATTGAAAAGTCGGGCGAAGTTACTAAGATATTAAACAGAATATTCGGTAAAAATATTAGCTCTTCGATGTTACGCAATATTTACTTAACTTCTAAATACGGGTCTATGATGGAAAATTTGAAAGATGATGTAGCCGATATGTCAACCAGTGTAGACGTAGCTTTGAATAATTATATTAAAAGTAATACTGAAAAATAATACATTTCCATTAGGCAATATATTATTCGATTAGACTGCCATATGGTATGAACCGCCTTTCATTTTTCGATAAGCAGGACCGGCTTTTTTTAGAGCATCTCCGTATTTTAATCCGTTTTGTTTAGCAAATTCTAAAACAAACTGAATCCATGCACTGGGTTGTTTTTTTGGTTTTCCAGCTGCCGAAAGTGCTAATCCAACGGCTGGAGCTAATTCTGGTGCAACCAACGATGTACCAGTCATAATAGCACCTTTTACGGCGGGATTCTTGACAGCTTTACGTGTTGTTTTTACAGCAGACGAAACACCTTTGCTTACATCTTTTAGAAAGTTTCCACCTTCTGACTTCTCACTTATGATACCTTCTTTCTCAAGAAGGGCTAAATGTTTTTTAGATGGCAATGTTTTTCGCTCTCGATTGACATACTTCTTAAGTGATTCTTTTGCTTTGTCCAGTTCCGATTTTTTACCTGAACCAGCCATCAATGGTGCGACCTTCATACCAACGTCGGCGACTTTACCCGCTATATCTAATCCGTCATTGATTCCTTGTTTAAACCCAGTTCCAAAATCAGACCAAAAACCGGCTCCGTGAAGTAATTCGAGCTTCTTCAATCGTTTTTTGTTGGCTGAGGTTAGCGGTAGATGTTCAACCACTTTTCTCACTACTTCTTTGTCTAATTTACCACCTGAAATTCCTACAAGTGGACTAGACACAACATTCGTATACTCCATATAATATCTATTGAGATAAAAAAAATGTGTTGGAGACTAAATGCTTACATATATTTGGAGAGCCGAGAACCGCCAGACGTTGAATACGACGACGTTTTTGCTCCACCAATGGCGGACTCTACCGCTGAGGCTACTCCTTTACCGATTGCTCCTTTGTTGCGTTTTAGCACATCGCCGAGAGCGGTCACGCCTTTCTTCATAAGATTACCGCCCGACATAGCTTCCACATCTTCATAATCAATTTTGGAAGTTCCTTTTTCTTTCGCTTCTAATACTTCTGATTTGGTTAGTAATCCACTCATCGTCGCACTCGATCCCCTTTCAGTAATCATTACACCACCATAGTTCGCAAGAACACAAAGTTCAATATTGGCTAAGTCCGAGTTAGCAATACCTTCCATTGGTTCTGTAGTCACAATCGCTTGGAAACCAAATTGTCCAAGACTAGAACTCGAAAGCATATCGCTCAATCCTAAATCACGAACTGGATCGATGACGATAATACTTCCTAAAGAAGTGTATTTCGCTCCGTTCCCAGATCGAACCACGCCACGGAACTCATTCCAAGTTTGTTGAGAACCATTACGGCGAGACATTTGGTAAAGCGAATAAGCATCCATTTCAGATAGAAGTCCCGCTTTGTTGTTGAAAGTGATATTAACTTGAGAGATTGGGTAGCTGAGGTTATTTGACCAATATGCTTTTTGTGACCGATATTGAGGGCGTACCACAAGGTAAATCTTGTCAGGCACTTGACGCATAGAAATGACGTTCGTCATAGCCCCATTTACACCTACACCATCCGACGGAAGAGAAAGGGTTGTTTTGTAGGCTACAAATTCGTCATATGGAAGGATATTTTTAGCATTGAGTTTTGCATATTGGGATGGATGAAGACTAATATACCGAGTCATAAGTCGGGCGTCATCTTTCAAGAAAAGAGTGGACGCCTGAGTTCCAAATTTAACTCCACTCGAGAAAGACAATACGAGTTCTTTGTTTACATTAAATACATTCTTAAAGTCATTGTATTGAAGCACAAGTTCGAGGTTGTTAATGCCTAAATAAGACGACTCTTCTTCTTTAAATTCAAGAGTTGGCATTCCTAATATGGGTTCATTCACATCAAGAGAGATTTCTACATAATAGGTTGTAGCAGCAGTCAAGTTAGCTCCTGAGGCAACCGCAACACCAGCACTTGTGTAGACAACGTAACTGATGCTAGAGTCGGCACGACCAGCGGTGTCGCTGTCTTTTTCGGCAGATTCAACACCAGCACCCCACGCCGAGGGTTTGTTCTCCGACATAGCATCGACCGCTTTGGCGTAATATTTGTCTACCATAGATGGAGTAGTTTGGATGTGTTTGCTTAAAAATCGTTGGTGATATTGTTTCGTTATAACGTTGAGAATATCCGCCGATTGAACCGAGACTTTAGCATTGTTAAGGGTAAGGGATGCCGATTGAAGTGCTTGATTTAAGGGGAAAGCGGATGGTACAATTTGTAAAGTATCGACATTAAATGCGGTTGTGCCTACAGTTAATTCCATAACACATTGGATCGTACCTTGGACACGAAGGTTGCGGTCTACAAGAGTGTTTTCGCTTGGGACATTGACATTGAAAAGGGTAGTGGACGAGCTGTTCGAGTTAGTAGGGTAGCCTTGGACCACGCTCGAAGCCGGACCATCTTTCACCGCAACTTGAACATCGCTGGTGATACGACTGATACGTGGATCTTGGACTAGAAAGGTAGAAAGTTCGCTAGACATTATATATTGTAGAAAGATAAAAAAAATAGCAATTAGCGATTAAACTTCTTCTACATTAACTTTCTAAATACCAATTTTATACTAAATGTTCCACCCGACGATATAGTGATTGGGATTAGTGAGCCGTCTAATTTACTTCGGTAATACATTTCAATATTGATATTGGATAATTCGCTTTGGTTTCGCATATTAATCCATCGTGGGTAAGATGGTTCGTAAATGACCCCGGGGATAGGTGTCCCTGCCTTAAAATCTGAGAGTTCAAGTTCTACGATGTTGCTAGAACCGCTTATGGTTTCAGACCCGTTTTGAAAACTATGGTTTGCGGATGTATTGCTACTTTGAACCGGTATCGTATTTGAAGTCACCACAATAGACTCTACTGGTGACCAAGTATCGAGAGTAGAATAATCTTGAAGAACCGATATATAGTTGACCTTTACCGATGCTATAGTTCCGTCGGATTGTGGAGGAAAGACTTGGTTCTCGGCGACATTGCCGAAGTCACTCATTTTTATTTTATAAGCATTTGCGGTCACCTTTGTGGTCATAGTCTCAAATGTAGTTAGTTCGTGTGTAAATGGTAGCGAATTGAAGAGTCTATAAAGCGGTTTATTTAAGTAAATATTGACTACATCGCTGGGGGTGTCATCGTTAAATGTCAATTCGGGAGCATTTAAAAACACTAAACCAGTATCTTTATCAAAAATGAAATAAGGCATGTCTGTCCCTATATCCTTTGATTGACTAAACTCCAGTAGAGTTTTTTGAAGACCAATAAATGCTTGTTTCACCGCTTCGTTGACTAACACGAAAAAAAACTCATAGTTGTACAGATTGTAATACCCTGAACGATAATCAGCATATCCACCCTTGAACCTTGGAGGCGTTGTTCCGTTGGTTTTGTCTTGGGGTTCAAAGTAAATGTGAGCAGTAGAAGCGTAACCACCATATTCGAGGGTGATACTGTATATTGTTCGGTTACGAATGCTTTCATTCGTATCATCCTCGGAGTATTTTATCGTTGGAATAAACACTGGCAATGTCTTCAAATCCACTTTAAAGTTGGCAATGCTCATATCGTAGTTTTCACAATTGGTAATTAGCGGAGAAGTTCTGTCTTCATTGAACACAAGGTGCGGTTCGTGGTTAAAGTCGCTGTTACTATCTATATTATTTATAAGACAATTCAGATACACGTATTCCCATCGTGACATTATATATATTATCCTATATAAAAAATTTAGACCAACATTGTTATAACTTCATCGAGCGGTCGTTTTACCTTTTTCTGTTGCTTCTTGATATAAGAGACAAATTGCTTGTTGTCCATAGTTTCTTTTAGAAAAGTAGCAACACGAAGGATACACCAACGTCCACACGTGTTGATGCCTTCCATTTCTTGTTGTAGTGCGGTTTTGTTATACATAAACTTGTCTGTTGGTTTTATACTTTTGATAATTTTTCCTAAATCCTCGGACCAGTTGTTTCCCAATTGTTTGTTCATATAATTTGGGATAAAGTCAAGTATTGATTTAGGGCTGTCGGAATAACTATCAAAATATTCGAATTTGTTATCGTTCCTAATTAAAGCAGTCCAATGACCCTGATTGTATTTGGATTCGGTCAATATAAAGCAAAAATCTATTCGATTTGGGAGTAAATCGTAAATATGTTGATATTTTTCAAGATTAGCGTATTTGACGATTTTACAATGTGGGAATGCTGACTCTAAATCAAAGTTGGTGACAAAGTAATTAATAGCGTCAACATATTGCGATTTCTTCAATGTGTTTTCTGTAAATTGTTTCATTATATATTATGAAAATAAAATATACGCCTAAATATATATGACTTCTGTGTATAGTTTGGATGGAAATAGCGTGTTTGAAGTCGCTAAACGCTTTGAGCGTTTAGGCATGAAAGAATTGAAAAAAACACCCGACGAGACAATAGCGAGAATCAAATCCGGTCAAGACACTGGTTCGTCTAAATGGTTGAGCGATTTCAACAATCTGTATGGTTTAGCAAATCAACTACAAGTAAAGACAACACTACAACAAGGGGATCAGTCGTTCTTGAAACAACAACTTGAGGCTGAATATACACAATACAAACTGGATAATGTTGATACTAAAGAAACAGTTCAAAACCAACTATCTGTAAGTCTTGAGAAGGGACTAACAGACTTGAAAAGTATAATGGAGGCAGACGTGGAAGAGATAAATAAAGTACCCGACCTAATGGAACGACGTTTTCTAATTGAAATTGCTCTTGATGTATGGAGCAAAAAGTTTGCTGGTGCAGTAAGAGGCAGTAAATATAAAGCAACACTGAAAGAAAACCTTGATTTTATCAAAAACCAACAAATGGCTCTAAAATTAGGGTCACCTGATGTTGCTCAACAAAATATCATATATAAGACACTAAGCCAATCAGACTCAACCATTGCGAATCTTCTTCAACAAATGACACCACTTACTGAATCATTATACAATACATTTAAAAGTAAACTATCACAATGGACGATTGAAATCGATAGCGATTTACAAGAAGCACTTAAAGGTGACGCTCAAACCATAAAAGAGAACTTCAGTGTATCGTCTGCTTCACCTGAGATATCTAAGTATGATGTCATATTCAAGCGACTCCAAAAGAAATATAGCGAATTAAACAACCTCATTCAGAATATGGGTTCAACCATCGATAGCCGATCGTCCATTAATTTAAACCCAAATGAACCGTAGGGTTTCGCCCCCACACGACGGATTTAAAAGGGCATATCCCTTTATTATTTTATGGTATATTATATAATGAAGGAATACAATAATGCGGTAGCCAGTATCGGCAAACTAATGTCTCTCGAATCCAAAGTGAATGTAGTAGGTTCAGCGTCTATCAAAAAATCAATCTATTATTCGGATTATGACTTATTTGAAAACGTTAGTGGTAAAAGCGATACAATGATTTATAACCATTTTAAGAGCGTATTTGAAGTGGTAAAGCGGTCAGACAATGTAGTCATTACAGACTTTAAATGTGGTGAAAAAAATGGTGTTTCGTTACGCTGGACGTATGAAGAAATCAAGAACAATAATAATCAAGGGGTTAGTTTTGCGGAAGCGTTACGACATAAGTCGATGATAAAAATGGACATTGTGGCTTTAGTATCGGGTCGATTTGTTGAGATTACAGAAGTATACAACATTTATTTAGATGGAGAACCAAATATGTCTATTATGACTCTAGAAGAAATCGTTGAAAATATTAAAAATGAATACGCTATGGAAGTTCGAGACGGAAATTATATGAAAGCATTAAAACGAATGTTTAGTTTGTTAAAACTTAAAAACGAAGAACCACAGAAACAAGAACTTTTGCTCGAATATTTCAACTCACCCAATGGTCTCATATACCGATGTAAGAGTGATTTAGAGACGATGTTGTTGGTGTTGGATAGTTCAAAGTTTAATTTAACAGAAATACGTGAAAGTCTACAACTTCTTAAAGAAACTATATCCGCTTTTCCAGTAGTGAACGATTTAGAAGAAATAAGTAAAAAGAAAAAGAAGAACGAAATGAAACCATTATTAAGGAGACAAATTAGAACACTGAAAAAAAACATCAACGAACAAGCCAAACGATTCATTTCACAAAAAGGACTTTAAACTTGTTTGATGTATTGTAGTTGTTTTATCTCGTAAAATAGTTTCGGATTAGTTCTTTTTAAGTAATTCATTATTTTGGTTATTTCAATCATAGATATTGGATTATTTTAGTTAGGTTTATATTACTTTTCATAGAATTATATAATCTAATCTTTATATAATGTTGAATTTCGAATCCGTTGGTAATCCTATTGCTAAAATTATCGATAAAAGGAATACAAAGAAGGAACAAATTGTTTATTTATCCGATCCAGAGCTGGATGGCGAAGTTCGTAACGGATATACCACAATTGATTTAGAACCACACCAATCATTTCAGCAAGTTGCAAGTAACAAAGAACGAGACATATTGTATATAACTGGTGCTAGTGGAAGCGGAAAATCGTATTATAGTGCCGAATACATAAAACAATACATAAAAAAGCATCCGAGAAATGAGGTTATGTTATTTTCGTCGGTTGGTGATGATGCGGTATTGGACAAAATAAAGAAAGTGAAGCGGTTTAAAATACACGATGATGACTTTGTTGGAGAACAATTTTCAATCGACGATTTTAAAGATAGTTTACTCATATTCGACGACGTTGATTGTATATCAAGCAAACCGATTTTAAAGAAAGTGTATGAAATACTAGACAAAGCACTCACAACAGGAAGGCATACTGGAACGAGTGTGGTTTACACGACGCATACGGCTTGTAACGGCAAAGCTACCAAACTTATTTTGACCGAATCGCATAGTGTAACCTTTTTTATGAATGCGATGGGGGGGAAATCTTCAAAATACTTGTTGGACTCTTATTTAGGACTTGACAAGAAACAAATTGAAAAGTTGAAAAATGTCAAAAGTAGATGGACTACTATTATGAAATCATACCCGCAACTGGTTCTCACACAACGAAAATTGACTTTTAGCAAGGATTTATAAACACGTAACCCTTTTTTTTATCTTAACTTAGTATATATGAGAACTTTAAAAACGCTTCGTGATGGGTGTATTGATGGAGGTAAATTGGTTGAATATGAAATGGTTGAAGACACAAACGAACATACAGGAACTACCACTTTAGAAGTAGCAAAATACGATAGTATGCTTGAATCAGGTTTTTATTTAATTACAGGAGAGATTGCTTTTGAATTTAAAACAGATCAAGCGTATTTTCCTTTGTCGAATGTTCACGAGAAGTTTGCCTTGAATTATACTGACCAAGATAGTACCATCCAAGAAATTGTTTTAGACGTAACGAATTCCTTCGTCTCGACTACTCCTACGACATCTAACTACACAGCGGGTAAATATTACATCAATAAACCAATTTATATTAATGATAATGTAGGCGAGTTTAATTTGGTTATGGGAGCATCCGAATTTGATGGTGTTTCTGAACCCACAGACTTTACCGGAAGTGACACTTCAGATTTTTCTTCCACTTTTAAATCTATGGAATGGAGCGATGACTTTACGTGGAATGATACGTTACTAACCAACACAAACACGACTAGCGGAAATGTTATTGAAAGTTCTTTAACTACTTTTACTTTAGATACATTTGACATAGCTTCCGGCAAAGATGGATCCATATTTAATGCCCAAGTTCAATTTCAATGCTTCACAGAAAGTGGATTTTCAGATGCTGGTGTTTCCGCTGGACCAGTGATTGAATATTCCGCATTGGGAGCGTGTCATCTTATATTGTTAAAAGACGGAGTTGAAATAAATCGTAGTTCCATTGCGTCATCCGAGAGTGGAGATATTGTCGGCGTGTATAAAGCTCCTCTCAGTATTAATTCACGACTTGATGCTGGGTCTTACGAACTTCAAGCGTCGGGATGTGGTCTATACAGCGGTGGTGCTAGGGGTCATATTGGGAATAAAAAGGGTATAGTCAATGTATTGGTTAGCAGAGCGGGAAGTGGCTCTAATAATACATACAATACCGAAGATTCAGCACTCTCTTATGTGACTTTGGCAGAGCCCGTCTTTGAAGAAGTAACGATTGGCGGGACAACCGCTGAAACGGGGACGTATTTATACCAATCTATATCGAGTGGTGTAGGTAATTTACCAAACTTCAAATTTCTTGGGGACGACTCTTCCATTCATCTTCGCCGTATTTTTTAATTGAATTATAAATTAGAATTAAAATGTAACTCTAATTTATATGTATGAACTTACTCTAGACGAGCAGTTTATGATTTTTTGTATTTTGGACGACATTAATCGGTTGTTTTTTTATGATTAATCGGTTGCACGACGCTTATTGATATGAAGCAATCCGTCGAGTTCATCTATTCTGTGTTTATATTCAAAATTATTCTCTACAAATTCATCATCTTCGTAGTCTCTCGATAAACATTGTTTGTCTTCGTTCACCGCATCTGTGAATGCTATTTCGCACATAGACCTTGTAGGTACTTTCATTGGCAGGAATATATCCATTTCTCCGTGATTGATATCGTGGCGAACTATGGATAGAATGTACATATATATTATACACAGACAAAAGTTTTTGAAAAAAAACTCTTGTATAATATATATGAATATATATGAAGTTAGCGACCCGGATATGGTGTTAAAACGAGCAAAGAACTTGTATGGAGACGAGGTTCAAATCTACTTTTCGACCCGAAAGAATAAAAAGTATATGTTGATAGATCCATATACTGACAAGAGAATCCATTTCGGTTCATCTCTCTATCAAGATTTTACTAAACATAGAGACGAGGAAAGGAGACAAAAGTTTTTGAAACGAAACAAAAAATGGAAAGATGCCGAACCGTATAGTCCCGCTTATGCATCCTATAATCTACTTTGGTGAGGTTCAATTAAATGTAAATCAATATTTACACAAACTGTCTTCGATTTTCCCCTAAACACACAGACATTATCGACTCGAACAAAATCGCCATATTTTTGTTTTAACTTCAAAAACTTTTCTAGTTGACGTTCGTTGTGAGTTTTCATTATATATTACTGATATATTTTCTTTATATGTTATTTGTCAGATATTACTTAATAGTTTATGAGGTGAAGGGTGAATCTTACATATTTTCCACATAATCTGCTTGTTTATTGTAATGTTCTTTACTGACGATTAGCATAACTCCGCTATTGATTTCATCTGCTATTTTTTGAAATTTAATATGGTCTTTTATTGCTTTTTTTAAAATGCTTTTATCATGTATTTTATACACACGTAATACGTCGCTTATATTATGGTAATATTTCTTGTTTTTCATTGTATGGACATCATACGATGATTCTAACAAGGCGTCTCGTGTCATTACGACCACATGTCCTCCCATAAGGGTTAATGTATCTTGGTCAATAGAAACGACATATATAGGTCTTACTGAAAAATTAACGTCAAAGTTGTTGAATTTGAAACAATCGTAGAGATATTGGCAATTGGTCACACATTGGTCTTCGACTTTATTGATTTTTTGATATTTCCTCATTTTAAGGATTATATTGGCTATAAATACTTCTTCATAGCTCATATAGAGTAATATGTAGGTTGTCTTTAAACTATCTTACTAATAAATTTGCGGACTTTGTTGTAAAGAAGTATACGTAGGTTTTTATTATCATTATCATTATTATTATCATCATCATTATTTTTTTTATCATTAGGGAAGAGAATATAGAATATATTCTAAAGAAAGAAAGGAAAGAAAAGGGGTGTAACAAATGTAACAAATAAGTAAGATAAGGTGGGAAAGGTGGGAAATCTTGCCCCGAATATGATAAAAGGTCTACATGAGGAGGTGTATAGGAGACTTTTACGAATCAGGGGCAAGATTTCCCACTTTCCCCACCAATCAACATTGACCACCCAAATCTTACTAATAAATTTGCGGAACCGGGGGACTTGGGGGACTTTTGAGGCCTCTAAGCTCTAAGATATGGGAAAAATAAAAAATAAACCAAGTCTAAAAAAAAATATATGCTCCAACCAGAATCTCTTTGAAAGTACCCCAAGTCCCCCCGAATCCATTGGTTAATCAAAATAACCCTCATTAGCATCTTCACCCTTGTCTACATATTCAATCTCTTCTTCGTCATCTCTGTATCCATTTATCCAGCGTTTTTTGTCAATGTAATCGTATACCTCTTGTGGTGATAGTTTAATAGAATTAGTCCCATGTGCTTTATACCTTGTCATAGGAATCTCCAAATCCACCAACTTTGAAATAAATGCACGTGACGATGTGGCTTTTGTATCATCTTTCAAGAACCTGTGACGTCTACAAAATCCTTCATATTCTTCAAACAACTCCTGCATAGGGATAGTAACCACTTCATCTTTCCTACCACTCACACCTAACCCTAGCCATATCTCGTTATCGTAAAATTCTTCAAAGAACAACGCCTCAATTGGGGAATATAGATTACACATTTCCTTGTAGGCCTCGGTGAGTGGACGACGCTTGATCCAGTCAAAATCGGTCAAGTTAAACGTCATAAACCATTGATATAAAGCTTGCATCATTTCAGGTTTCCGTAAATGGTTATGTAGTTGTGTCCAAAACTTTGAAGACATTTTAATATATTTGTCGGTAGTTTTGTATACCACATACCGTCTGTCTTTGGTTTTGACATCAATAGGGATAGGATTGGGTTTCTGGGTGGTGATGACAGTTCTTGCCATATTCGCAATACTGTATGGTCTCACATTCTTGGGGTTAACGGTGATGGTATCCTCTGTAATAAACGATTTAATTTTTCCTTCAAAATCAAACGTATTCTTGCCTTCGCATTCGTTTAGATTTACTAACAATTTTTTACAAAACCCTTCCGCATGGTCGCCAAAGAAGTCTGTGGGTTTAGATGAAGTGATATAATGTGTTTTGTTTAACATATTACCAATAGCATCCAACATCATATTTTTACCAGTACCTTGTTTCCCTTTAAAGATGACACAAATAGGAACTTTACGATTAGGGTCTTGGAATATCTGTGCGATAAAACGATGGAAATACATAGCGTGGTCTTCCTCTCCACCACATAATTCTTTAACCAAATCCAGATATGGGGTAATCTTCTTCTGAATAGTGTCCTCATTCATCTCCTCACCATAAATATCAGGATTAAATCCCTCAAAAAGGTTGAACACATTATCGTCTTCAATTGGATTTTCTTGGTTAAACGGAATAAAGTCCATCGTGCGATATAACCTATGTTTCACGTCATTCGTCCATCGGTCAGTAAAACTTTGTGGAACACCTTGTTGTGACACGTATCCACTCTGAATTGGTTTAAATAATTCTTTTAGTTCAGTAGGGTTCATGATTTGTGGTAGTTTATGTTTGCCATTTTGATATAAATACACTGTTTGAGGTTGCTGGACTTTACAGATGAAATGTTCCAAGTAAGTTTTCCTCAACTGATAGGTCTCTTCAGATGTGTCACCTACAAGAGAGGCACAGTAAGTTTGACTATATTCATCAAGACATTTAAAATCATAATCAGAGAAGTCGTATTCTTCTGGAACACATTCGTAATGCTTTTCCATTGGTTTAAACGAAAACTCTACTTTATACCCACTACATTCATAACAATACGACGACAACTCTTCTAATAATTCGCTGGATAAGTTGGTCGCATTTACGAGCAACCCGTCAAAACATAATGTGTCTACTACATAGTTTAATTGTTTTAACTTATTAGAAGCATTCATAATAAGGTCATCTTCAATGATTTGTAATACATAAGACAAGCAAGACGCTTTTTTGTTTTTTTCTTTTTTTAGTTTGCTGACTTCTTTAAATATGGTTGCTTCGTTGGAACTGATGCGATCAGTCAATAAAGTCATTTCTTTTTCCAATTCGCCTACCCACGAAGGCATAGGAATAGTAATGTCAAATCCATTGTCGCAACAATACTGGTTGACACACCCACCATACATCATAACCAATATGAGTTCCTTCGCCGTTTTTCGTGAAACTTTAAATGTGTCAATAATGCCCTGTAATTTATAATTACGATTAGATACGTAGTCGTCTACTTTTTCGCAAACAAAACCATTTTTCTTACAATATTGACTTAGCAATACAATGTGACAATTCACAATATCAATGTCGGTGTGTGTGTCATATACCAATGTTTCACGAATGGTCTTCTTAAAGTTTTGTAAAGACAAAGAACCTTTCGCATATTTTCTACCACGACCAATGCCCTTGTTTTCATATTCTACTAAAAATCCGCCTTTCTTGTAATCGTATTTTCGTAAATAAGATTTCAGTTGTTTTTTAATGTCATCATCTACGTCATCTTTCTTGATAAGTTGTTCCACTCGTTTTTTGTCAATGTGTTCCAAATAGTTCATCATTATATATATGAGTAAGATTTTTTTAAATCAATTTTTATAAATATATATATAAAAAATCCCTAAAGAATCAGCGATTTTTTATAGTAAGAAAACCCCTAAAGAAATAGGGAGGGGTCGATCCGGAATAAAAGGGTTTGTTGTCTTTTGAAACAATAGTATTTGGTGGAGTATTTACTTGCTCGTTGTAAATTGAGTTCTTTGTTGTTTTCACGCCATTTTTTCACATATTCACTATTTTTTGGATGAGTCATTCTTATATATATATATAGTAAGATTTTATATCAATTTTTCATTTATCTTTAATACCTTCCTAGTTAATATTTGTCTCTACATGAACTCTGATAAACTATGAGTCACTGGTGGAATCCGTTGTTTTTTTCTATATTCCTTTTGGTATGCTTTTTGGTAGTCCTTCATATCAACCAGCATTGGTCTGTTCTTATTTACAACACTATGTTCGAATACACCCATATAAAATAGCTCTCGCTCTTTTGCTTTCAATTTATTGTCTAAATTATCCTCAAGAACAATACAATTATAATTTTCGCTTTTAAATACTTCTTTGGATGTACACATACACGACTGATTTTTGTAGGTGCTTAAATGAACCGCAAGACGAGACGTGAGGTTTGAAGTGTGACCAATGTATTTTTTGTTGGTTACATTACAGCATATCATATAAATCAAATATTTCTTTGGTAGGTTGTCGAACATTATAATATATGTTTAGATTTTATTTTTCGGAAAGTTGGGATTTTTCCTAAATAATGTCACGGCGGATATGGTTCGCAATATTATGGTCAATATTGTGAGCGATTTTACACCATACTTAAAGTTCATATTCGTCCGTTCGTATTATGTTTTCGTTCGACGACAAACTGCTGTTGGCTGACATAGGTTCTCCATTCTTTGCTTTTTGAAGCAAATCGAAAAACTTCACTTCTTGTTTCACAATAGATATCAGGTTATTGTGCGATATTTTCAGATATTTTCGACGTACATCGGGATATATACTAATTTCTAACTTTTCTAAAGCATCGTTGTATTCCTTATGTAATTGTGGGTTCATTTCGGATTGGTTTCGGGCGTTGTTGAGTGTATGCGTTAAAAGCATTTGAGATTGTAAAATGACCTCCATTTGTTCAGGAAACTTCTTAAACTTAATGAGTGCCGATACGGACGCAATGACGGACGATAAAGCTATTGGAACTAATGCGACTGCATCACTTTGCCATCCCATTTGTATTTTCATAGATTCAAACATTCCCGTAACGAGAGACAAAACGATGATACATTTATTCCAGTCATCGCTGTCTTTTTTAAGTTGTTCGTGTGCCAACGACAAGGCATCTCGTTTTGATTTAAGGTCTTGAACGATTATAGATAATTTGTCTTTTTCCATATTATATATAAATATTATTCTAAATTGAAATGGTTTTTATGCGATTCTGTATCCATACATATTTGTCTGTATATTTTCTGTAGACGGTGTTCCATAAAGCGTTAGATAACCTGCGTTTCCTGATTTATATTTCACAGCTATAAGGTCACCTGCTTCTAATGGAAAAATAATACTTCTATTTTCAGACGTTGGTATAGTTATACCATTGTATGTTATACTTTTTTCAACCCCATTTCTTACATATACAATTTGTATTGCTGTTGTTCCTCCCTGATTCAACATGGTTAGTGAGTATCCAATCAAATATAATCCGGTTTCTTGAATGGTATATGCATGTCCACGATGTTGCTCAACCATTGTTCCTGTATTAGGTTTTTGGAACGAAATAGCTGGAAATCTCGCATAATCACCTAATATCAAGTTTGTATAATTAAGGTTCAAAAAACAGAGAAAATACGCACTGCTTCCTGAATTAATAGTTGAACCTACAATAGATATATTTGCCCCTGCGGTCAGAATGTCTTGTTTCGTCTCCAGTCCATCGTCCAGTTCTTGTTGGGTTATTCCTCCACCACCCTCACCACCACTCGAAGAAATGACATTATTTACATCAATCGTGATATTATTTCCCGCCGTCAAGACGTCTTGTTTTGTGTTCAATTGGGCTAGGGTAACTTCACCATCAGCACCAGTCGGACCAGTCGGACCAATAGCACCATCAGCACCATCAGCACCAGTTTCCCCTTGTATACCTTGCGGACCGGTTTCGCCTTGTATACCTTGTGGACCAGTAGCACCATCAGCACCATCAACACCAGTCGGACCAGTAGCACCATCAGCACCATCAGCACCAGTTTCACCTTGTATACCTTGCGGACCAGTAGCACCAGTAGCACCGTCAATTCCATCAATACCATCAGCACCAGTAGCACCATCAGCACCTTGTAAACCACTTTGGTCTAAATACGTGATTAGTATATTGCTTCCACGTAATAGTTGAAAAGCAGAATCAAAATTGGAATCAAATCCGATCTCGTCCCCAAGGTTTAAGTTGCTTTCTAACTCTATCGTATCATTAGCATTGAGAGAAAAATATAAAGAATTAGAACAAGACCCATAACGTACATATGCCTGATCTCTTAAGTAACAACTTGGTTGTCCTCCAAACGTTTTATCATATATTCCATTTATGCGACACCCTACTCTTATATTTGCTCTACCTTTTGATACGTTAAAAAATCCACACATAAATTCAACTTTATAATTACCACTCTTTAAAATGGTAACTTTGGAATCATCCGTTAAATTAAACAAATCTGTGTTCGTTTTAACCAGATTATCAAAAGGATTGATAAAAGAAGTTGTGTCCCCAATTGTTATCGCATCGGTTGTTACCGCATAAAATATATTTGTTGCTTCGTTGTCAATTGTTCCATTTGTGATTCCTGTAACTGATATTATCCCATCAGTAATGTCGATATTGGCTCCAGCTTCTAATGATGAACCAACTCCATCAGCACCAGCAGGACCAGTTTCGCCTTGTATACCTTGCGGACCAGTAGCACCATCAACACCATCAACACCATCAACGCCATCAGCACCCGCAGGACCAGTTTCGCCTTGAATGCCTTGTTCGCCTTGAGAGCCTTGGTCTACACTCGAAGAAATGACATTATTTACATCAATCGTGATATTATTTCCCGCCGTCAAGACGTCTTGTTTTGCGTCTAATGAAGTCTGTAGATTTGCTGTTTTCGCAATAGACAACCCACCATTTTGAATAACATTTTGTTTTGCGTTTAATGAGCTCTGTAAGTTAGCCGTTTTAGAAATAGATAAACCACCATCCACAATTACATCTTGTTTTGCGTTTAATGAAGTTTGTAGATTTGCCGTCTTGGCGATAGTTAAACCACCTACCGGAATTACATCTTGTTTTGCGTTTAATGAAGTTTGTAAGGTAGCCGTTTTAGCAATAGATAAACCACCATCTACAATTACATCTTGTTTTGCGTTTAATGAAGTTTGTAATTCAGCAATATTCGAAATATTTAAATCACCTTCTGCGATAACATCTTGTTTTGCGTTTAATGAAGTTTGTAATTCAGCAATATTCGAAATATTTAAATCACCATCCTCAATACCATCTTGTTTCGTATTCAGTTGTCTATCTACATAATCTTTACTGGTTAGTTCGTTCAATTGTGACGGGGTTTCATTACGAGTATAATAACGCTCAGACAAATTCGCTATGGTTTGATTTCCATTTCTATAGAACCCAGTTAAACCAATCGGCAAATAAGACCCCGTTGTGGCGTTGAACGAAGTTACATCATCAGGAATTCCTTGACAATCAATCATAATGATTTGTTGATACGAAAACGATGGGTTCAATATAAAAGTAGAGGCATTTGAAAAATTACAACGATATAGGTATAAAATCCCTGTGAAGTTACTGACATTGAGAGACATAATGTCGCTATCACTTATGATCATCCATTCTTTAAAAGGAATTGAACCACCTCCGCTAATCGTTAAACCACCATTTAAATTAATACCATGAAAGTAGTGTTTCAATAAATCCCCCGAAATAGTAGTCATCCCGTTTACTTGTAACCCAGTTAATCGTACACGTTCAGAGTTACTTATGGTTAAAGTTTTTGTTCCAGCTAATTCTGTGATAGTTCTATTTCCAACCAATGGACAAAGTATTCCAATATTTCGTTTATTGTCTATTACGACATCTTCAATCCCATACGAACCCGCTGATATTTTCAATACGACGGCTTCTTGTTGTGCCATAAGGTCGAGTGTTTGTTGTATCGAGCCACTTAATCCTGCTTCATTATCATTCACATAAAATGTGTTAGAATATTCGCCATCTGGAAACTCGGCACTTATGATATTGTTGATAATATTTATATGTGTTCCTGCTGTCAAGTTGTCTTGTTTGGATTCTTCTAAAGCGGATATAGAACTGGTATTTCCACTAACTTCGCCCTGTAATGCCAATATATCGTCGTCGTTAGACTCGATTTGACTTGTATGACTTGCGGTTAATAATTGTAAAGCGGATGTCTTCGGTTCTTCTGTATCCAACCTTCCTTGTAATGCTAATATATCGTCGTCGTTAGACTCTATTTGAATTGTGTGATTGGCTGTAAGTAATTGTAAAGCGGATGTCTTCGGTTCTTCAGCGTCCAACCTACCCTGTAAAGCCAATATGTCACCATCATTCGACTCTATTTGACTTGTGTGATTGGCTGTAAGTAATTGTAAAGCGGATGTCTTCGGTTCTTCAGCGTCCAACCTACCCTGTAAAGCCAATATATCATCATCGTTAGCCCCTATTTGACTTGTGTGACTTGCGGTTAATAATTGTAAAGCAGATGTCTTCGGTTCTTCTGTGTCCAATCTTCCTTGTAATGCCAATATGTCACCATCATTCGACTCTATTTGACTTGTGTGACTTGTGGTTAATAATTGTAAAGCAGATGTCTTCGGTTCTTCAGTGTTCAACCTACCCTGTAATGCCAATATGTCACCATCATTCGACTCTATTTGACTTGTATGGCTTTGAGTTAGCTCTTGTAAAGCGGATGTCTTCGGTTCTTCAGCGTCCAACCTACCCTGTAATGATAAGATGTCCTCGTCGTTAGACTCGATTTGAATTGTATGGCTTTGAGTGAGTAATTCCAAATCGTCTATTTGTGTGAATGCGTGGTTTACACTTCTTTCACCAACCGCCAAATTTTTATATATGATTACGTCTCCAACCGAGTCAATCAATAAAGCATCCCCTTCATTTCCTGCGTCAAATAAGGCGACTGGGTTCGTGTCACCATTTCCATACTGACTTACTTTTAACGCTGGACCGAATCCTTGATTGGAAATATCTAATTGTGTAGATATAATGATTTCATTATTTATAGTGGTGTTATTGTACATAAGATTATTGATATTAAACGAACCATCTAAAGTTAAATCTCCCTTAATGTGTAAATCATTTTCTAGAGACAAATTATTCATACTTATATCGGATTCTGTATTTAGATTCTCTTGTTTTTGATTTTGTAATGCTAAAATGTCACCATCATTCGACTCTATTTGACTAGTATGACTTG
>Ga0306865_1000348_pt1 | contig 20208 bp, 17 predicted proteins | sample AntRauTorckE5431_FD_190441 | JGI IMG/M metagenome (GOLD analysis project Ga0306865, IMG submission 190441) | Saline lake microbial communities from Rauer Islands, Antarctica - Metagenome Torckler E5 #431 (v2) (version 2) | ecosystem: Environmental > Aquatic > Non-marine Saline and Alkaline >... | reverse complement strand
TTTAATGCCAAAATTAAAGAGTTCAGAGCACAGTTTAGAGGTGTTAGAGATGTGAAATTCTTTCTATATAGATTAACTAAATTATTTGCTTAATCGGGACTGCTCCCCTAAAATAGTGTTTGATCCTTGATTACTTCGATAGAGTTTGTAAAGGATCTTTGCAGAATTGCTAAAGAAACCGTTCAGGCTGAAAAGGAATTGGTTGAAGAAATTCAAGAAAAATCTCCAAAATCTGCTTTAACGGAACTGTTTATCGAATTGAAAACAGAAGAGACTCCTGCGGTGGTAGAACGAATAGTAAATGACATAGATGCTATTGTAAGGGTAATAAGCTTCCCTGGATGGCAACAAACAAGCGCAGGAGAAAGAGAAGTTCAACAGGCTTTGAGAAAGTCGTTGCTGAAGTATAAACTGCATAAAGATCAAATTCTTTTTGAGAGGGCTTATGGGTATATAAAAGAATTTTATTAGGAGCCAACGCATGATCAAGCACATCGCAATCCTTTTTCGTTCGGTTGCAGCAGCGCTTTCTCGCCAAAGCTAAAAACGGAATGAATAAAATAAAAACAGCATACAACAAAGTACTATGGCGAAAAACAAGTAAAAACTCATTAGTTTTGAGACACTTGTATTCTAGACTTAGAGATTTACATATGTGATTTTTGTCTGTGTGTTTTTAATGTACATAGATTATTGATATTGGCCTACCTAGGGGATTTAAAAGAAATTGATTATTTTATAATGCTGCGACTATTTTCAATACCTTCTATTAGTATCTTCATTTTTTTTTTTTGACCTTTAATTTTTAAGTAAACTCTTCAAATAGTATCCAAATCGCATATCGGAATGTTTAGATTGAACACTAGTCTACTAATCTATGAAAATCAAAGCAACAAGTAAGAAAAAGACCATACTTTTTGTAAAAGTGTATCCAATAGTATTTATATCCTCACATCAAACTTCATGTCAAACGTTTTTATCCCTTTGAGGAAATGGCGGAAACTAAGAAAACCGAGGAAATGCCTCGGTTTTCATTGATAGGGTAGGAGTGACGTTTTTATTTTAATCGGTTCTTAATGTTGCCATTAACCTTTCCAAAAAGTCAGTATGTATAATCCCTCTTTTACCTCCATTGCTGAGTTACCTTTAATTAAACAACTTCTTTCCTTTTATTATCAAAATAGGCTTCGGTTTGATCCACTCTTCTAGGCATATTTTCAATCTTCTCATAACGGTTCTTAAACTGCGCTATCAATTTATTGAGGTCGCCTTTGGTAGCAGGTCTACTGTCTTCGTGGGTAAACAATTTTTTAAGAGCATCAGTAGCTATATTTGCAATGGCAGCATTACCAATTCCTGCAGTTGCGGTGCCTACTGTCAATCCAGATAACAATCAACATAGCCCAAACGAAAATATTCGTTTAGGCAATTATGTAGATGGTATTAAAACTATTGCAGCTATTCTAATGGAAAAGCTATAATGGTTATTTCCTAATTTTCTTTTTACTTGTTTTTTAAAAGTTTACTTATGCATAGTAAAATAAAACTTGGAGTTTAATTTAACCTTTTTAAGCGCTTTTTTCATATGTCAGAATTTGTGAATTTTCAATAATTAAGTTAAAAAATATTACTTCCCAATACAGTATCTTAATTCCCTTTGTTTATAAGGGTTTATAGGGTTTGTGTGGTACAGATGTGGTACAAACGATTTAAAGAAGGGATTTAAAATTAATTATCAAATTTATTTATTCTTTTTAAAATTCTCTGCTTGTTCAAAAATGTCTTTATAAACTTCGTCTCTTTCCACAGGTGGATAACCGTGCTCGTCTAATAATAAAATCAATCCAACTTTTAGCGCAGATTTAATGTCCTCTCGTTTACTCCAATCTGGAAATTTTGATTGCCCGTTAACCAAATCTTTTACCGCTTTAGCCAGTTCAATTAATTTATCCTCTGGATAGCGGAAATCATATTTAATGCACAAGTCTTTTAAAATGTCATAGAATGCCTTTTCTTCAAAGTCAATTCCTAGTTCATCTCCTGCACTAAATTCTTTCTGTACTTCCCAAATTAAATTAGTTAGGTGTTCTGCCATTTCCTCGTAAACTTCACTACGTAGAACATCATCTTCTTTTCGTTCATTGTACTGTTCTACCAAGGATTGCATTTTCCTTGAAAAATCTATTCCTTTTACTTTATTGACCTTCTTCATTTCTCCAATTGCTCTAGCCAACAATTGTTGAAGTAATTTTATTTTAGTGTTCGGCAACTTAATTTTGTCAATTTTAGCCAAATAATCTTCATCAAAAATATCCTGTTCACTTTCTGTTTCATCTCCGAGCTTAAAAATTTCTTGAACTCCATCACTTTCTAAAGCATCTTTTATCATTTCACGCACTCTTGCATTCATTTGTGCTGTGTCAGGTGCATTTCCTTTGGTGAGTTTAAAAACGATTGACCTAACCGCTAAATAGAAGTGTGTATAATCTCTTTCTGTTTGTGTTACCTGTTCACTTCCTGCACAAATATCATAAGCTGCTTTTAAGCGTTTTACCAATCCCATAAAACGAGTTTCAAGGTCTTTGGTTTGTTGTGCATATTCGGCAGCCATATTTAAAGCATTCAATTGTTCTAAAGGCATTCCGCCAAAATATTTTGAACTGTCGAACTTGTGAAAGACTTTAGCTAATAAATCCAAATGGTTTCTAACAATTATTAAAGACTCCTTTATGTCTTCAAAGTTTTCTCGTTCCCCTTTATTGTATTGAGCTAAAGCGAGATTCATTGCTTTTTTTATACCAATGTAATCGACAACTAATCCTTTGTTTTTACCTGCGAATTTTCGGTTTACTCGCGAAATGGTTTGGATTAAATTGTGCTGTCTAACTGGTTTATCAATGTAGATGGAATCTAAGAAAGGAACATCAAAACCTGTGAGCCACATATCAACCACAATGGCAATTTTGAAATTGGATTTTTCGTTTTTGAATTGTCTGTCTAATTCTTTGCGGTACTCTTTTGTACCAAGTAAATCGTACATTTCTTTTGGGTCGTCTTTTCCTCTGGTCATTATCATTTTGATACGTTCCATTGGTTTGATTTCCCTTTTATCTTTGTCTGATAAAACTGCTCCTTCTTCTGCGATTTTTATTTTTGCCCATTCAGGTCTTAATGCAATAACGTTTTTGTAAAATTCGTAACCAATTGCACGGCTACTACAAACAAACATTGCTTTTCCTTTAACTGTTGCTCCCTCTGAAACTCTGTTGTCGTAATGTTTTACAAAATCTTCGGCCAATTTGAGTAATCTTTTTGGGTCTCCCAAAATAGAATTCATTGTGGCAGTTGCCTTTTTGCTTTCTTCTATTTGATATTCGTTAGCACCTTCTTCGGCAGCTTCTTCGTAATACTTTTCAATTTTTTCTAACTCGCCATTTTGTAAGGCTACTTTAGCTGCTCGTCCTTCGTAAACAATTCTTACCGTAATTTCATCTCTAACGGATTCTGTCATTGTGTAAGCATCTACCACCTTTCCAAAAACATCTAAAGTTGCATCAATGGGTGTTCCTGTAAATCCTACAAATGTGGCATTAGGTAAGGAGTCGTGTAAGTATTTGGCAAAACCGAAGGTTTTCTTAACGCCTTCGGAAGTCACTTTTACTTTTTGGTCTAAATTGGTTTGGCTTCTATGTGCTTCATCCGAAATACATATCACATTGGTTCTTTCGGTCAATAATTCGGTATCTTCTGTAAACTTGTGAATGGTAGTTAAGAAAACGCCTCCACTTTGTCTGCCTTGTACTTTGCTTCTCAAATCGGCTCTGCTTTCAACACTTTCTACTGCGTTATCGCCTATAAATTGTTTAGCATTAGTGAATTGTCCTGCCAACTGGTCGTCTAAATCTGTTCTGTCTGTAATTAGAATTATGGTCGGACTTTCAAAATACTCACTTTTCATTAATAGGCGAGTGAGGTAGAGCATTGTATAACTCTTTCCGCTTCCTGTTGCTCCAAAGTAGGTTCCACCTTTTCCGTCTCCTTCAGGTTTTTCTGCTTTTTTAATACTCTCGTAAAGTGTCCGAGCCGCATAATATTGTGGATATCGACACACTATTTTTTCATCCTTTTTTGACGAATCGGGAATGTAAATAAAGTTTTGAATAATGTCTCTCAGCGTTCGCTGATTAAACATTCCTTGAACCATCGAGAACATAGAATTAATACCATCTTGGTCAAATATTCGCCTGTCCGGCTCGGACCGCCAAGCGTAATAAAACTCATAAGGTGCGAAAAACGAACCTGCTTTGTTGTTTACACCATCACTTATTACGCAAAATGCATTGTATTTAAAAAGTTCTGGTATGTCTCTTTTGTAACGAGTAGTTAATTGAACATAGGCATTATGAATGGTTGTATTTTCTTGAATGGCTGTTTTAAATTCAAAAACAACAACTGGTATACCATTAATGTAGATTATACCATCAGGAATACGTCTTTCTGTGCCAACAATTTCAAGCTGATTAACAAATTTGTAAATATTGGTGTCTGGTGGATATTGTGCTTCGGGTTCGGCAGCTATGGTGTCCAAATATGTACTTTTTCGTTGCTTGTCTAAACCTTTATAATCAATCAGTTCAATATGAATGTCTTTTTGTTTTCTATCCTCTCTTTTTAAAATGAAACCATCTGCCAACCAACGCATCATTTTTTTGTTGCTCTCATAAAGGTCTGCCGAAGAAAGCGTTTTGAGTTGCAGAATAATTGATTGAACTTCGATATTGGTTAGATTTTCCCTTTCATATCGATTAAGCAAATAGTTTGTTAAGTCTGCTTCAATCAATACTTCATCTTCGGCACGAGCAATGCTATTTCCCAAGAAATGCGGAAAATCTTCATTTCCTAAAAGCTCAATAAAAGCCTGCTCTAATTTTGCCTCCGTAAATTTCATTTCTTTGGTTTCTTCAACTTTTTAATGTCTTCCTCTAATTCTTTTAGACTTGCTTCTTTTTCTATGGCTTTTTGTTGTTGTCTAAACTTCGCATATTCTTTTCCTGATTTTTCCAAAGCTTTCTTATGTGATACTTTACCTGCGTGGGTTAGTAAATCCCTGCCATTTAATTGCAGAATGCTGTCAAGCCTTTCTATCCAATCTTTCATATACATTGGCGTTTGTTGTTGTGCCATTGTTTCTGCAAATGCCAAATATTGTTCTACCAATAAGCCTAAAAGTTTCATCTCATCCTCTTCTAAATAATTCTTGGCAATGCTTACTTCTGCTTTTTTTATGGAAACCTTACTTCGACTTAGCTCAGCACGGGCTTGTTTTTTATCATAGGAAAGCATTCCCATTAAGGGCAAACTTGCATCCACACGTCTGAACACCAATTCTGCTGCGGTTTGTTGACTGATTGCCCAAAGCAGTTTGTTTTGTACTATTTTAAAAAACTCAATAGTCTTTTCATCCTTGGTGTCATAATCTATACTGGTTGCATAGATGTCTTTTATTTTTTGATAGAAGAATTTTTCCGAAATACGAATCTCACGAATACGGTCTTGCAATTCGTTGAAATAGTTCATCGAGCTACCCGACTTAAAGCGATCATCATTAAGCGTAAATCCTTTGATGATGTATTCTTTTAAACGCTGTGTAGCCCAAATACGAAATTGTGTGCCTTGTGCCGATTTTACCCGATAACCAACCGAAATAATTACATCTAAACTGTAATGATTGGTGGCATAGTTTTTTCCATCTGCGGCAGTTGTCCGGAAATTCCGGACAACTGAATTCTCGTCTAATTCACCTTCTGCAAATACATTTCCAATATGCTCGCTGATCGTTCGCTTGTCTTTACCAAACAAAGTTGCCATTTGTGCCTGGGTCAACCAAACAGTTTCATTTTCCAAACGAACATCTATTTTGATGTTGCCGTCTTGGTTTTGATATATCAGGATTTCGCTGTTCATAATGATGTATTATTATGAGAAAAACTATATAAATAAGTCATCATTTCATTGGCAAAGCTCCTTATATCTTCTTCATTGCTACTCGTGAAAAAATGTGAATCTGGATTTAATGTTGTTCTAAACTCATGAAACTTTGATTTCACTTCTTCATTATCAGAAAATATCGCATCAATTTTTTCATTCAATGTGCCACATGGAATGCCGTTTCGCTGTATTTCATTTAGCTTTCCTATGTAAAAATGCGGGAAATATTGGCTTTCCAAAAAAGGTCTTAAATCACTTCTAATGTCATCAAATTTTTCTCTATTGATAAATGCATGAATCTTTGAAAAAACCTTTTCATAAGGTGTTTCTATGAACTGCCTACCTTCAATTCTTTGCAAAAAACTTGTATCGTTATTTTGTTCAATTTGAATAAATGAAATAGTAAAATCATCATTCATTCCTCGTTCTATGAAGTTTCGAATAAAATGTGAATAATGAGTTAAGACGATAACCTGACTTACAGTCCGCAAAGATTCTTTAATTCTATTAATAGTCTTTAATATACGATTGTCATCAAAGCTTGTAACTGGGTCATCTAAAACAATTATTGCATTTTGCTTTTGTTCAGCGGTTAAAAAATCCATTTTAGCCCAAAATACGGAAAGAGCTAAAGCCCGTTTGTCTGACTCACTAAATACTTTGGTAATATTAGAATCGTTTATCTCGACATTTTTGAATTTAACTTTTAAAAAATAGACAGGTTGGTGTCCTCTATTATCAGTCCCTCGTTCAAGTGTGAAGTTTTCACTTCCAAACTGCTTGAAGTGAAAATCAATTCTTCTATAGAATCTGTCAAGGTATTCATTTTGATTGGTAGATAATGCCTGTTCGCTCGCAGTAATCCTCGCATCAATCTCTATAGTTTCTCTTTGTTCTCTTTGATATCCAACGCATGTCTCATTCTGCTCAACCCTTGCAATTGCTCCTTTCTTAATCTCAATTTCGGCTTGAAGTTCAGTTATCCTATTTCTTATCTGAGATAAGTCTCGATATGGTTCTTTAAATAAGCGTATTACCTCTTTTATGCTGTCAATGGTTCCAGAAATTGTGGCAATACTTCTTAGATAGACATTGTGATTTTCTACCAAGCTTGAAAAATCAATCGACTGAACACCTTCATGTGGCTTTCTGTCTTTGCTATTAAAGGCAGGATTTATTTGATTAAGAGTTTGCTTTATTAAATCATTGAGATTTGTTTCACTTGTTGAATCCAATAACTCATTTAAACGCGTAGCTAAAACGATAAAACCGTCTTTATTTATTAATTGAGAATATTGCAACAAGAGAGCTTTTTTGGATGCGATTGTGCTCAATAAATTGTAGTTTACTTCTCTCCATTCATGTCGTAAATTTAGAATTCTGCTTGATATATCGGAAATGTAATCTCGGTATGCTTCATTAAAATAGGTGTGATAGGTTTCTATTAAATCAGGAGAATTGGCTAATGACTGACCACAAAATGAGCAATTTTCAGATTGATTATTTCTTGTATCTAAACCTTCTTTAATCCATTGTTCCGCATTGTCTGTTGATTCAAAATTATTTTCAATATGTTGCTGAAGTCTTGCAATTGCCGTAGAACTAATTTCAGTATATTCTCGTTCTAATAAAGAATTTGTTCTATTTATTAGGTCTTGAATATTAACTGGCGAGTCAGTTATCTGTGGAAAATCTTCAATTGATAAGATTTCAGAAGGTTTTTGAAGTCTTTGCTGTTCTTGACTAAGTCTTTGCTCTAAATCAACTAACTGTATTTTCGTTTGCTCTAAATTTATTGAAGTTGGGTCAGTAGATAAAAAAGGCAGGTATTCTTCTTCCTGCTTATCTCTTAAATATACTGGAAGAAAATTGGGAAGCGCACTTCTTTTTTGTCTTAAAAGTCTTTTGTCTTCTGCAACTTGTGTTGCTAATTGAACACCTTCTTGTCCAAGAATAAATCTTGTAAAGTTTTCTTTATTTTGACGGTCAATTGATAAGCCTGTAAATAAATTTTTGTGAATAAAATCAGAACCAAAGATGTGTAAGTTATCATTCCAGTTCAACTGCGTCCAAGTAGTATTAGAAAAAACACATTGAACTTCGCACCCTGATTGGTTAGGTCTAATAGAAATACGAGCATTTTGATTTGAATCAACAGTAGGAATTGACTTGCGGGTTGTAATTAAAGATGGCTCATTTTCTTTTAATGAAGAAAATATTTCTGTCAATGTGGTTTTGCCTTTTGTATTAAGACCGTAGATGAATGTCAGTTTTTCAAACTGAATAGATCCTCCATTTGAAAAGTCTCGAAATGTTCCAATATTTTGAATATTGTTAATTCGTTTTATCATAATCCTAATTTTCCATTATTTCAACTTCCATACTCTCCACCACACCTTTCATTAAAACAGGGCAAAGTGGTTTTATACTTTCTTTTAATTGGTCATTGATATTTTTACGAGCTTCCAAAGTATGGTAAATGGTAACTATGGCTTCTTGTATCTTAATATCTGGGATGGGTAGTTTTACATTGCACATTTCAGCCCAATCGAAAGTTTCCCTTGCACTTCCCCAAGAATTGAAACGAGCATAGCGGTCAAATTCTGTTCGTTGAAAAAACAAGTAGAGATATTCAGGCAAAAGTTCTTTAGCATCTTTTACTTCAAAAACTGTATAAGTACTAGAAACCAAGCCTGCTTCGCCATCCAAAATGGCTATCGATATTTTTTCTCCGTTTCTTGAAGTTACAGATACATATCCAAATTGTCTTGGTCTTACAATTTTGTATTTTGACAAATCGAGACGCTCTTTTTTTGACTTTGTCGGTATAAATATTTTGTTGACACTTATACCAAGCAAGTTGTCAGTTTCTAATTCCGAATTTCTTTCATCAGATTGTTGAATATAATCACCTAATGCTTTTGGAACTTCTTTTTTGATTAAATCTTCAATGTATGTATCACAAATCAATTGCAAATCTTCCAAGCTGTTTTCATACACTTTCTGGTTGGTAAGCAAACCTTTGTAGAGAGCAACGTATTTGCGTTGTTGGTTTATATCAATATCAGGAATTTCCATATCACAAAGTCTGTCCCATTCTAAACCACCTCTAACACTTGAATCACAGTAAGTCCAAGCTTTTCTGTCAAATTCATGTCTTTGGAATTCCATCATTAGAAATTCAGGTAATAACTCCTGTTCATCAATAACCTCAAAAGTTATATATGCTGGTGAAGTAATTGCAGGCTCTTCACCTGTATAAAGAGCAACAGGTAACACTTCATCTCTGTTGACGTGCATTAAATTTGTTGCAAACTGACCTTTAGATATTAGCTTGTATTTTGATAAATCTAAACCTGATTGATTGGCAACAGAAGGCATGAAATTTTTGAAAATATTTACACCTAAAAGGTTAGTAACCGCCAAATCTTTATTTCGGTTATTTACTTTTTGTATGTAATCGCCCAATCGTTTAAAGCTCATAACCCAAGGTTTTAAAAGCATTAATCAATTGGTCTTGAGATTCTTTTTCTTCTTTTAATAGCGTAGTAAAATCTTTTTGAATCCGTTTCATTTCGGTATCAAAATCAATTCCGCTGTCTTTATCTACAAACTCAATGTATTTACTTGGTACAAGTGAAAAATCGTTGGCTTTTACATCCTCAAAACTGGCAGATTTGCAAAACTCTGGCACGTCTTTATAATGGTTAATTGTTAATGGTGAATGGTTAATGTCTGCACTTTCATTAACCATTGATAATTTATCATTAACCATTGGTTCTTGTTGCCAAGCATGATAGTTTGCGGCTACTTCTTGAATATCTTCTTCAGTAAGCTCTACATATTTCTTTTCGTATTCGCTTCCCCAACGTCTTAAATCCATAAATAGGATTTCTTTTTCACGGTTTCGATAGTTTTTATAATGGTTAGTTGTTAATGATAAATTGTTAATGTCTTCGCTTTTGTTATCATTAACCATTAACCCTTTATCATTGCCCCTTAATACTGTTCTTTCCTTTTTGTTTTTATTAAGAATCCAGAGCGTAACGCTTATATCAGTCGTGTAAAACGTATTTCTTGGAATAATAATGATGGCTTCTACCAAATTATTTTCAATCAGTTTTCTTCGGATTTTGTATTCTTCGCCACCTCCTGAAAGTGCTCCATTGGCAAGGATAAAACCTGCAACACCATTTTCAGACAGTTTAGAGACCATATTCAAAATCCAACCATAGTTGGCATTGCTTTTTGGTGGAACTTCATATCCCATCCAACGAGGATCGTCCAACAACTCATTTTCGCCTCTCCAATCTTTTAAATTAAAGGGCGGATTTGCCATTATAAAATCAGCTTTTAAATCTTTGTGTTGGTCATTGCTAAAAGTATCTGCGTGTTTGTCTCCCAAGTTTGCTGAAATTCCTCTAATGGCAAGATTCATTTTAGCCAATTTATAAGTGGTTGGCGTGTTCTCTTGTCCGTAAATAGAAACTTCCTTTTTAGTTCCTTGATGGCTTTCAATAAATTTAACGGATTGCACAAACATTCCACCTGTTCCGCAGCAAGGATCATAAATAATTCCTTTGTAGGGTTCTATCAATTCAGCAATGAGATTTACGATAGTTTTTGGTGTGTAAAATTCTCCTTTACCTTTTCCACTACTTTCTTTTAGAGCAAACTTGCCTAAAAAGTATTCGTAAACTCGCCCAATGACATCTTTCCCATTGTCTTTGATTGTATCAATTTCATTTACTGTGTCGAGTAGGGAAGCAAGTTTGGTTTTGTCTAAAGCTAAGCGAGAGAAATAATTGTCTGGTAACGCTCCTTTTAAGGAAGGGTTGTTTTTCTCAATCGTATTAAGAGCTGTGTCAATCTTTAATGAAATGTCGTTTTGCTTGGCATTTTTGATAATGTAGCTCCACCGAGAAATTTCTTCTAAGTAGAACACATTTTTCATAGCGTAGAAATCTTTCATTTCTACATATTTTTCTTTGCCTTCTGCTATGAGTTCCTTTTTGCGTTCTTCAAATTTGTCGCTGGCGAATTTCAGGAAGATAAGTCCAAGTACTACGTGTTTGTATTCTGCTGGTTCAACAGAACCTCTCAATTTATCGCACGACTGCCAAAGTGTTTCTTCAATTGCCTTTTCCTTTACTACCTTTTTTGCCATTTATATCTTGTTTATCAATTCGCTTTTAAGCCAGTCAAAAGCTAATTCTTGGTTATATTCTATTCCTGTTCTTAACAAAGCTTCCATATCTCCAGTGAAATTTGGGTCTTGCTCTTTTTCTTCAATATTCATTAAAAATTCCTTTTGACTTGGTGGTCTGTTTCCTGTGGAAAATGTGGTGTACTCTTTAAAGCATTTAATAATTTGATGAACATTCAAGTCAATATTTAATCTTGAATAATCTAAATCAAACAAATCCCTTCCTTTACTTCTTTGATACAATGCTCTTAGTTTTGTACCCATTAATTCATTTATATCATAGGTTCTAATATTGGCTTTACCTTCAAACCAATTACTTTTTACTTCAAAAGGAAACTCTACCCAAGGCATCACGTTAAAATGTTCTTTACAATTGATTTCCAATTTTAAGCGCAGTCGAATATTTTCATATTCCGAAGTAAATCGGTACATCGCTTTTGCTCCGTGACCACCTATTTTAGTACTTCTTTTTTCTTCAAAAAAAGTAACCACTTCAGCAATGCGTTGCATTATCGGTTTTATCGATCCTGGTTTAACTTGAACCAAATCTATATCTTCTGAATAACGCGGCGCAGGGTTTAAATATAATTTATGAAGTGCCGTACCACCTCTGAATGCCAGATTTTCATTTAAAAATTCATCAGAAAATATGTCAACAAGAGTGCGACTGATTACTAAATCTTGTTCTACCTGTGAAAATTCTCTCCAAGGTGCATTCATCTGCCATTTTGCTATATCAGGTCTTGGTATCATAAATCACTTTCCATTTTGATATTAACATCAACTTTCCATCTATTTTCAACGGATCCTGGCTTTTCATTTGATCTTGGACTTAACAAAACCGGATAGAATTTTTCAAGTTTTAGATGTCCATATATAAGATTTGCTATTTCAGATTCTGAATCAAATTCATTCAACAAATATCCGAAACGTTGTAAGACGCTTTTTTGAGTGTACCAAGACAACAAATCTTTTGCATCTGCCAATTTAATTTCTTCAGTCAATTCTTCTAAAACAGAGAGCATTCTATTTAATCCGCCAATTTTGGTTTGATGGTAAATCAAGTCAACAGCTGTTAGGCAAGGACTGGATATATTGTACATTCCTGCATCTCCCTTTTTTGATACTATATTTTTCTTTGGCCAATTAGACACGGTAAAAAAATCAAGATTGATAGCGTTTTTAGAAATGGATAGTAAAGGTGCTTTGTTGTGAAAGACATATTCCTTTTGAATTTGTTGATGCCCAGCTCCATAAGATTTTGCTGCCGAATATAGACCAACATAATAATTACGATCTAAAAACTCAAATAGGCTGTTAACGTATAGCTCGATTGGTAATTTCCCAAATTTTGAATATCGTGGTGGAATAATCAAATAAAAATAATGTCGCAAAGGGATGATATCTCCTTTTTGTATTGCGTAAGATAATTGACTCTGTATTGATTTTTCGGACTTATTTGATTGAGCAATAAGAAGTTCTTCCCAGTTGAAAGCATAACTTTCAAATGATAATCGTTCTTTTATAAAATCAGATAGATTCAATTGTAGTAAATTTTCGAGAAATATAGTAAATATTAGTTGTTTTCTTGAAAGTTTACTAAAGTATTTTATTTATTTTCAAAAATAGGATTTAAGGTGTTTCTGAAGTGATACCCTAAATCGATTAGTAATAAAATTTCTCAATGATTTTTTAATCACAAAGCTTCCATCCATCAGATGTTTTTCTATACGGGACGGTTTTTACTATTTCTTTGGGATATTTTTTGTCGTTTTTTTCTTCAAAGAAAGCAGTTTCGTTAAAACGTTCAACTACAAGTTTAACGTTGGCAGTATTACTTTCTGGTAAGTTTTGCACCTCTTTAATCTCTTTAAATCGGTATTCGCACGTCCTAAATTTTGCGGACAGTGCTCTAGAACGCCCTTTAACATCGCCTACGAGTAATTCGTTTGCTTTAATTGTTAGTTGAATATTGAAAATTTCTGTTTTACCTCCGAAACGACTTTCAGTAGCTAAAGTGTCAATTGTTACAAGCCCCAGCTCTTGAAATTTAGAATATTTCTCCATTTTATCACCAAACCTCTTATTCAAAGTGGTGTTCACTCGTACTTCACCATAGTCAAACGTGATTGTTTTTATGGCTGGCTTTTCAGATTTAGATTCACAATCTCTTGCAATATCCGTGGCTTTGTTCTTTGTGAGTTCATCTGAACTACAAGCGGTTAGAAATATTGAAAATAGAATTGCAAATGGTATCGATGTTAATTTCATAGTTTCTAGTTTTTAAGGGTTGGGATTTATGCTATTTTTTCATCATTTTTATTAATAGAAGCAGTATAGTTTTCACAGATACGACATATCTTTTTCTCTTTACTCCGATATGAATGGAAATGTTCACGGCTGTTTATTATGACTTTAAACGGTCTTAAACACACATCACATTCGTCCACATCGAAAGTGGCGTAAAAAGTGACGCTTAAAAGCGCCTGATAACAGTATTGATTACTGTATTTGCTCAAAAAATCTTGATCGGACATAGAAAAAACTTGCTGGCCGTCGGCAGATTTCTCAAACTCCCAATAATCTTGAAGCATTTGATCGGAATTGGGTATAGTTTGGTTTTCGTTACTATTTTTTATTTTCTTCATAATTGCGCATAAAAAAAGCACAGAACTGAACCTACAAGCTTTAGAGGTATCGCCAGACACCTATCGACCAAGTAAGAACAGCCTGTGCAAAGCACAGGCGTCTTAACAAAGATTTGGTCGATTTCAAAAACTGGCGATTTTCTAAAACCTAATCAGAGCTAACGCTTATATATTTTGAATTTATATTATTTCATAATTTAATTTAGGCTATAAAATTAGTCATATTTATATAAATAATGTTGTTTTTGTAGCTTAATGCTTTTGTAGAAAAACGATCAAGAAAACGGTTTAGAAGCAGTCTGCTTAGTAACCCAATAAAGCCATTAAGTATCTGGAGATTTTATCGATTTATTTTTCTAATTGTTTTATCGAGAACTTCTCTCATTTCAAATAGACGTTGATTTAATTCGTCAGCAAACATTTTAAAATCTTCTTCATAGTCATTATCGAGATAATTTCTCGTGTGAAGAAAATTTGTGTAGTTGGCTAATTGATTAAAATTACTGCCAATTTTATTTAGCTCTGCGCGGTTGGCGTAAAGTTCTTTAATAATTAAGCGAGGATTTCCATTTGGAATATAATTTCCTAATATCAATCTTCTTACATAAGTGCTAACATCCTTACCATATCCTAAATCTTCACAATTTTGCTGCAATGAAGATTTTTCTTTTGCACTTAATCTTATACTAAGACAATGTATCCTACCTACTTTATTGTAATATTTATCAATCCAAGCATATAAAGTTGAGACATGAATTCCATATTTAATTGAAACACTGGATTTATTTCTTATTCCCATCGCCTCAAAAGCGATAATTTTTTTTTCTTTAATTGAATATTTCATTCTTCTTTTTTAAAAATTGAGTAGCGAAAATTTTCTCCTTTTTTGACGCTAGGAAAAAAACAAGAACTTTTTCGTATGACGAAAACACATCTTGCAAATAAACTTCACGCTGTAATTGTCTTTATGTAGTTGACAGCAAATAATCATTCACATCTTTGTAATTTTGGAATTTTAGACTTTCATTTATAAATTCGTTCTTGCATTCTTTTTCTAAAAGTTGAGTTGCCCTCAAGCCAGATTTATCATTATCAAAAAATGTTTTTATTAGACCATAATTCGGTATTATTCCAATAATATTTTTTGCCATTGCAGTTGAATTAGTGATGGCAAAATCTTCATTTTTCTTATTTGGCATTAATGTCAGATACGATAAAAAATCAGAGAATGATTCAAATACGTTAAGCGTGTCTGAATCATTCTTTATAGTTGTAATCGCTTTAGGCCCTAAACAACCTTTAAAATATTTATTACGAATTTCATAGCCACCTTTATCATTCAATAGGGCTATAGCATAATATGGTTTTATTGCATTATCATATTGTTGTTTTGTTGCATTATTAGAATGTGGCACTAGGGTATTATAAGAATGATATATTTCTTTACAATAGGTTTTGGCAATTGAAACATCAATTTTTCTGCTATGCAAATAACTAATCAAACCAGGCTTTTGAATTTTACATATTTTGTCGATGTTGAAACTCGGTACAAGATTTGTAATTGGCAGATTTTGCTGGCTAAAAGAAAAAGATTTTTCTCTCAATATGTTTAAAACTTCAGCTATTGAACAATTGTGTAGTTTCATAATCAAATCGACAACAGTTCCGCCCTTATCTTCGCCGAAATCGTACCAAACGTTTTTATTCACATTGACGTAAAAGGATGGATCGGTTTCATTTCTGAATGGACTTAAACATCGAGCTTCTGATTTGCTCTGAATTCTTGGATGTACATTGTAATTAGCAAGCACTCCTATTAGGTCTAAATTATTAGCAGTTTTACAATTCATTTTTAATATTTACTAAGAGTTTTTTCAATTTATGCCTACCTAGTTACCTAAAAATTTTAAGCAACTCTATATCATTAAGTTATAATTCAGGTGGTTAAATTAGCTAACTTACCTAGTTACCTGACAACTTCTATTTAGGTAAGTGTATTTTATAGTTACCTACCTGCTCAACTGTCTGATTTACAATAATATTGATTGGGTTAGGTAACTAGGTAACTATATTTTATAAATTAAGTTTATTTAAAGCTTGGCTTAGCATTATAGCCATAAACTTGTTTTTTGGAATGTTTGTAACGCGCGTAGCCTTGCTTTTTCAGAGTAGATCCTATTTTCTGCGAACTTGATTTAATTCCTAGCATGGCGAGTTCCTGAACTATATCATTCGCAGTACGGAAATATTCGTTGTCAGTATTTTGACTATAATATTTCCTGATGGACTCATTTTCAATACTCTGAACTGAAAACCTTTCTGTTCGCCTTTCATTTAAAGCTACATCCTCACTCGTTAAGTCAGATTTGAAATCCGGCACGTTCTTATAGATGTGAAAAGCTTCACTCCAAAAATTATCAACATCGAATTCTTGACTATAACTGAAATCAATTGTTCCTAAAACGTCAAAAGGAATCCAACGGACATTGCCAGTATCATCATTTAAAAATTCCCCCAAGTTCGTACTACCTAAAAAGCTACAAATTCTATAAAGCAATGTAGATTTATCTGCATACGGTAAGCGTTCGTTTACTGTCATTTGCGATATAATTGCCTTTATCGAATTGATATCATATTTTCCTAAAACATCCAGTTCTTCAATATTTATAATAAAGGCTTTACACAACTTAATTTTATCGTCTTTGGAAACCCCGATATTTTCATAATAATATTGTTTCAAGGCCTTTGGGCACAAATTGGCGAGATATGTAGATTTACCAGCATTTTGTTCGCCATTGGCTAGAATCAAACAGTGCTTATTAATTTGATCTTCTTGAAATATAGTTTTAATTGCTCTTACTGCCCATTTTTTAAGATGATAGTAATAAAGCTTATCATCGTCAGTTTTTACATAACTAGCATACTTGTTAATGTGCGCTACGCCATCCCATTTGGGTAAGTTTTGAAAATAGTTTTCAAGCGGATTATAATGAGAAACAAAATGACTCTTTAAATAGGTTTTAAAAATTTGTGGACTTATCCTGATATTCTCCCTTGTCAAATGAATTAATAGAGAAGCTTCATTAAATAAAATCTTTTGATTAGTAGCCCTATTAAATATTTCGTACTCCAATGCTATTTCGTTATATCTAATCGAATAATATTTATTTAGTTCTAAATCAATTTCATCGTAGATTGATTTTCTGGACTCTGATTGATTATAAACGTTTTTAACTTTTTCTTCTTCCATAATGAATATTAATCGGAAGAGTAAAATGCGTATATTTGCACCATACTCTATGAAACGAGTTTTTAAAAATTATAAAAGCGTTCAATTTGCGGAAATTGAGCGCTTTATTTTTTTCTAGATTTATTAACGTAATCGTTCGCCTGCTGTTCTATCTGAGAGATAGACCTGCTTTTATTTTGAAGTAGCCAAGTATCTATTTCAGACTTTTCAAAAAACAATGTTTTACCATTCGGCTTCGAGTAGGGGAGAATGTTATTATGAACTAATTTATAAATGTAGGATCGCTTATATCCTGTATAATTAATTAGATCTTCTACGTTAAGTATTTCCTTTGTTGAATCTACCAATAGTCTTTCAATTCTATTAAGCTTTTCTAAGATTGAGTGATTTTCCATTTACTTCGTTTTATTTGTTTACGATAGCAAAGGTTGATAAAGTTCGAACTTAAAAAAAAAGACAATAAAGACCGATCCCCTATAAGTAGGGAGTTTCTCTTTATTTAACTTTTATTTAACAAGTCTCTTTTCTTCTGGTAATTTAATATAGGTTTTGAAAGCATCTTCCACCATTTCAAGAGTCTTTGTTGTTCCTTCAAAAATGAATTTGTTGCTGATATATCCGATTATCATTAGTTGGTTGTTGATATGTAAATCAGTGAAATCATTGGTGAACACACTTTCGTATAATGCAAATAAACCTCTATAAGTAAATCCGTGGCGTGCTTTATGCCTCCAGATAATTTTATCCTCAACATCTTCAAAATTGAGAAACACACAAAATTGATCATAGGAACAATTTATATAATTACCCTTTAAGTAGTGATTATATTTCGCTATTAAATTTTGATTTTTGACCTTATTCATAGAGAAATTACCTGACGCAAATTCAGATACTTCAATGGTAGTAGGACCATTTTTGACTAATCCTCTATTGAGCATTATTAAAAATTGATACTCTTTATAAGCTAGAGATTTTATGTAAGTAGTAATAGCAGTTTCATAATATTTCTCATCAAAAATTATAGACCTAAGTTCAGTCTTTATAATTTTTCTTATTTCAGTTATGTAATCAATACCTAGATCTAAGCTAACTTCTTTGCGAAGTTGTTCTTTCAATTCGTCTCTGAGTTCTTCTTTTAACTCCGCTTTAATTTCCTGCTTTAATTTACTTATTAATCTGTGCTCTATATTCTCCATATTAAAAATTGATTTCAGGTATTAAATTGGAAGCTTCTTTCATTTTTTCATCTTTAATCTTTGCGTAAATAGCTGTAGTCCTGATTTCGCGATGCCCTAACCGTTTTGAAACTGTATAGAGATCTGCTCCATTCTCTAATAATAAAACTGCATTGGTATGACGTGCTGAATGAAATGTAATATGTTTTGAAATTCCAGCACGATTGCACCAACGCACTATTTCGTTATTATAAACTGCCGAATATTTTAATCCAACGAATACTCTATCATTTGGATCTTTTCGTTCGCCTAATAAATCCCTTGCCTGTTGTGATATATAGAGATATTCTACACCATCCGTTTTTTGTTGTCTAAAATTTACACGACTTACATCTTTTTCTTCATCTCTTACTTCTGACCAAGTCATTTTATTTATATCAGACCATCTCAAACCTTCCAGACAGGAAAATAAAAAAGCTCGCTTTAGAACTTCATATTTACAATTCGTATTAGATAATTTCCGTACCTCTTGAAATGTAAGGTACTCCCGTTGACTTTCAGCTTGCTCAAAAGATTTAGTTTTAGATGCGTAATTTATAGATAAATAACCTTCATTAAAGGCAGCACGAAGTGAAGCTTTAAATTTGTTATAATAGGAATACTTGGAATTTAAAGCTAATGGAAGTTTGCTTTTGGTTCGAGCATCTTTATCAAAGTATTTCCGAACACGATTAACGAACTCTTCATCAACTTCGTCAAAAATAGTATTAGCAGAAATGCAACGCTCTAAATGCAGTAGGGTAGCGGTCCAATTCCCATAATTTTTGACACTATCAATTTTTGTTTCTGCTTGTTCCTTAAAAAAGTCTAAGAAGCGTTTCTTTCCTTTAGCTGTATTTTTTATGTCAAAGCGACCTTGATAATATTCTGCCTGCTTGATTGCCAGAATTTTTTCGGCTAGCGCAAGCGTTTCTTTATTCTTTTTCTTTTCGCCCGCATTTTTTGGATTTTGGATAAGGAACATTTTTAAATATTCCCTGTCCCTTATATGTCTTCTTTTGCCATCGTTGTTAGTTTTAGATCCTTTATAGTATTCTATAAAGAGACTAACGTTACCGCTTTTTAATTTGCGCTCTTTTAATGTTATCATCATAATGGAGTACGTTTGTACCTCATTTTTTATTAGTGGGGTACATATGAGGTAACAAATATAGCTACAAAGTAAATCAATAGAAAACTAAAAAGCCTCTAATGTATTGACAGTAAAGGAAAGGAACGAAAAGGAAAGTAGAGGAAACGTGTTTTACTTTCCAATACAAAAATTTGCGAATATATTTCCAAGCAATTCATCATTGGTGACTTCTCCAGTGATCTCTCCAAAATGGTATAAGGCCTGCCTGATATCGATGGCGAGTAAGTCTGTGGTTAGCTTCTCGTTAAGTCCTATTTGTACTTTATTGATCTCTTCCAAAGCCAATAACAAGGCGTTATAATGTCTTGAGTTGGTTACAATAGTATCATTATTTCTTAGCTCTCCGTTATCTACAAAGCTGAGTAATCGAGTTTGGATTTCTTCTATGCCCATTTTATCCTTAGCTGAAATAAAAAGTAGGTCCCTAAATTCTCTAGTTAATAGGTCTTTTTTCTCTGGGGAAAGCAGGTCAGCTTTATTGGCCAGTAGGAGGAAAGAACGTTCTGGAAAGTTAGTCTTCAACTGATGTATATCGGCTTTTATCCGTTTCCATTCGGTTTCTATTAACTTTTGCTGGTCATCAAAAAGCGTCGGGCTGTCTATTAACTTAATAATGACTTGAGACTGTTCAATTTTTTTAAAAGTTCTCTGTATACCCAGCCCTTCAATAGTGTCTTGTGTTTCTCGAATGCCAGCGGTATCTATAAATCTAAAACCTATACCTCCTATAGAAATCTCATCCTCTATCG
>Ga0306865_1000346_pt1 | contig 20238 bp, 20 predicted proteins | sample AntRauTorckE5431_FD_190441 | JGI IMG/M metagenome (GOLD analysis project Ga0306865, IMG submission 190441) | Saline lake microbial communities from Rauer Islands, Antarctica - Metagenome Torckler E5 #431 (v2) (version 2) | ecosystem: Environmental > Aquatic > Non-marine Saline and Alkaline >... | reverse complement strand
TGTCAATTGGAGCGATAAGTTCGCCGTTTATGTAATTTTTTATTTGCATTTTTTTAGTATTAATAACAGCAAAATATTTTAAAAGCAGTATTTTCACACAATGGAAAACTATACTTTTGATATTAGAGGAAATCTTATTCCTCCTGAAAAAATTGAAATTGATATAAGTGCATTTGAAGATATTTTTGTCAATAGTTTTGATATAAATTCATCAAGGTATCAAATATTCGAAAATTACAAATGTTTTGTATCAGATTTTCAAAAAGAAGTAACGCCAAACTTTGTTCATTGGATAAATGGTAGTTTTACGTCAAATAAAGATAATCCTAATGATATTGATTTTGTAACTTTGATAAATTATGAAACTTTTTTTGAAAAGGAAAACCTTATTAATGCTAAATTTCGTCTGAAAGGTGCAAAAACTTTTTACGAAGTTGATGCTTATACTTTAATAATTTATCCTGAAAATCACAAAAAACATTTTTTTACAAAAAGTGATTCAAGTTATTGGTATAATTGGTTTTCAAAAACCAAAAAAAATGCTCGAAAACAAAGTTTTAATAAAGGCTTCTTAGAACTAAAATTTTAATTATGGAAATCCAATCACATCAAAAAATCGCACGTATCACCGATATTTTAGAACAAATCGAAACGTTAAATCATCAAATTGATTTGCACAAAAATAATGATGGCGATAAGGCTTCTATTGAACAATACGAATATATCAAATCTAATTTTTTAAAAGAACTGAATGATTTGATGCTTAGTTTTAATTTGCATATTGAGCCGATTGCAGCTTGATATTAGTACAATTAATTCATGATTGATGTAGTTTTTTATTTGCATTTTTTAGTATTTGTAACGTTTGGATTTCTCTAAATTAGTCAAAATTCAGTATAAAATTAGTCAAAAAGTTGTCTTGGTATTATTAGCTATTTTCCCTTAAAAGTTGAACACTTACGAAATAGAAAATCTACAAAAAATGGTAAAAAGTCGCCAATACTGGAATAAGTTCAGCACAGGCTCTTCAAGGAGAAATTACTTTACAATTTGCACTTTAAAAACTGGACTTGGAAAGTATCATTTTCAATTTTTCAAAATCGATTCCATCGGCACATTCAAATAATTCCCATCTACGATTTTGTATAATTCATAGGTTTGCTTATCAATTTGAAATTGATTCATATTATAAGAAATAAATGAATTATTACCGATATAAACGGCTTCATAATTATAGCTTTCGTATGCCATTTTTATCAATATTTCAGCAATTCCGTCACCGTCATAATCTTTGAAAGTCGCACTCATAAACTCGTGTCCACCATCTCCGCTCAAAAGTCCGCTAATCTGAATTCGCCTCAAAAAATCGCTATGAAAATAAACATAAAGGTAAATTTCTGAATCTTGATGTATTACGCTTTTCATTATAAAACCAAAATAATTGTCCCCTAAATCAATTTTAGCAACAGCGTAAGCACAGTTCCAAGTACGGAAAGTCGTCGTATCCGTCAATAAATAATCGGCAATTAAAGCATTTGAAATCAAAATAGGTTCAGCCAAAGTATCTTTGAAAGGAAAGAAAAGCGAATTATTAATTTTGTAAATCGGCAACGGTTCATAAAATTGTTGTAAGGCTTCAAAAGCCACATTCGTATTATCTAACAAAGTTCCTGCGGGCAAATAAACGATTTGCCCTTTTTCATAAGCTAAATTAGTATTTTCAAAACGCTGATTAAATTGATAAATATCGGCTTCTTCAATTTTATAATAATCGGCAATTGCTTTGATATTTTTGAGTTTCGGAACGGTCAAACCATAGATAAACTCATCGTATTGGTAACGTTTAAAACCATGTTTCTGACCCAATAATTGATTAGAAACACCGATAATTATTAATAAAAAAAATACTTTTTTCATAAATTTAATTCTAAAATGGAAAAACAAAAATTTATCTCCAAAAAGTCGCACACATCACTAATATCTTAACTTGACCGCCTAAAATCTAACGTCCAAAAGTAACCAGCTCTGAATTTGTTGCCTTATTGCAGCATTAAAATTATTACCCGAAAGGTAAAGTTTTTCCAGCGTATTTGATAAATTTCGTGTTGCCGATGGGTAGATTTTTTTATTAAATTTTGAGCAAAAGTACCGATTGAAAGGTTTATGGGCAATTTTCACCTTAGCGAAGTCGCCATTTTTTTACAACTAAAATATGTTTAAAATAAAGATAAAAATATGTAAAATGATAAAAATTAAACAGGCTATGGTTATTGTACAAATATTTTTTTTAATTTAAAATTTCACGCAACCCTAACGGTTATAGCATCGTAAACCTTAATTGAACAAAAAACTTTCACAAAAAATAATTACAATGCAAAAAATGAAACACTTTCTTTTAATACTACTGATCAGTAGTATTACTTCCGTTACAACGGCACAAAAAAGTAACACTTCTGCGCAAATAACAGAATTAACGGCTTTGATTATTTCCAAAACCAGTCACCTAACCAATACAAGTATTGGTATGATTAACTTTACAAATACTGACAATCAGGTTACTCCTTTGGGCAAATTATTGGCAGAAGAGGTCTCGGGCGAATTAAATTTACAAAACTCGAATTTGACGATTATCGACAGAAACCGAGTCAATTACTGGATGGAAAAAGAAAATATTTCGGTAGCTCAATTGTCAAATCCTGAAGCTGCAGAACGAATTAGCGAAAAAGCCGGAATTACTTTAGTTTTAATGGGTAGTATTACGCCGCTTGATGGTTTTGTACGACTAAACTTGAAGGTTATCAACTTAAAAACTGGCGAAGTTATCGCTTATGAAAGAACGGAATTACAGCAAAATAAAACCTTCCAAGCGTTGATGGATACTCCAATTACGACAACGTCAAATGAAGATCTTACGGAAAAATCAGCTCCGCAAAAAGTTCGTAATTATAATTTACCGCCAAAAATTGAACAAGAAACAAACGTATATAACGCTAAAGATGCGTCATTTTTGCCGCATAAAACGGAGATTAACAACCTCGAATTTAAGTTGCGTGCGTGCAAACGTTCTGCAAATATGGTGAGTATTTTCTTTGCGATTACTAATAAATCAAGCGATATTACATTAAAAATTGATGACAAAGATGTCATTATTTACTCTGACGAAATTGATCAATTGGCATTAACTAATTTTAGATTTAATCGAGATATTTCAATTTATGTAGAACGGGATTTGACCACAGGAGTACCGATTCAATTACAGCTTATTTTCAATAATGTCCCGCCAGATTGGGTGAAAATTGATAGGCTCGTTATAGATTACTATGCAGGCAGAAATGAGCGAATTGAGTTACAAAACATTGCGATTGAATAGTTTTATAGTTTCAATTTAGAAAGGGGTCGGTTGCTTTTAAAATAGCATTCGACCCCTTTTTTTTGGATGAAATTATATCCAAACTATACTCCGATTCGCTCACCCATTACGACTGCCGTTTCGATTCCTTTCTTTGTATTTTCCAAAATATCGGTATCAATCTTAAAATGCGTTTTATCAATTAACATCACAACGGACGAACCGCCAAAAGCGAAATATCCCATTTCATCACCTTTTTTGAGGTCTGAATTTGGTGTATAGGTTTCGATGATTGTGCCAACCATCGTTGCCCCAACTGGACTTAATAGAATTTCCCCTTTTTTAGCAGTATTTAATAAAACGTATTCCCGTTTATTTTCACAAAAAACCTTCGTAAAACCCTGGCGCAACGCATACGGCGAAACGGAGTAATAACGACCCTTTATTTCGTGATTTTTGGAAGCACAACCGTCATACGGAAAATGAAAACGGTGATAATCATTCGGTGCTAAACGAAAAATTAACAACGCTGAATGCTCATATTTTTTCACTATATTTTCATCTTGTAAAAATGCGGCTAACGTAAATTTTTGCCCTTTTACAAAAAAAGTACTCACATCCGAAATATCCTCAAATGCCAATAATTTTGCGTCGGCAGGTGACACCAAACCACTTTCAATCGGTCTTGCTTCTGGTTTTAACTTCCGATAAAAAAAATCATTAAAAGACGTAAAATCTTCGATTTTTTTTCGAGATTCATTCATATCAATATTTAAAGATTTCACGAAGTCTTCAATCCTTTTGGTAGAATCTTTTCGATTCATCAAACGACCGTAAAATGCTGATAAAGCTTTGCGTTTGACCAATAAATTTAATGCTAATTCTCCGAAAGGAGAATAATATAAAAACTTTAAAAATGCTTCACCCGGAGGCGTTTCGGTAATGAGTTCGCCAGTTTTTCTTTTTATGTATTTGATGTTGTCCATTTTGAATTTCTATCTTAATTTAAAATTTGCAAAGATAAGCAAACGATTTGAAACCGTAACTTTTTCCGAGTTTTCCCCGAAAAATCGGGATAAATTAGGAAAAGTTAGGTTCCAAATTCCATTCAAATTAATGGCTTTTTGAGAATTGCCGCAAACCTTATAAATTTATGTATCAATAAGACTTTGAAAGTATTGAAAACAGCACGTTAGTGAGCATTTGACTTGAAGTTACCCGCTCACTTTTGTACCGAATACTCGGTATCAAAGAACCAAATTAATTTCAAAAAAACAAACATCGGCATTCACATAATGAGCGGGTAAATTGGCTGCACTTTTGAGTTTTTTCATGCCTAAAAATGTAAAACCCGAGTTGGTATAATGTTTAATTAAACCTTGATTATCGCCACAAGTATCTAACCTAATAAATTGTTTGTCAGTTAGTTGTGCGTATTTTTTTGACCAATTTACGATTTTACCAACAAAATTTTGACCTCTAAAGTTAGGATTTGTTGCGATGCGATGAATATAAATTGACGGGTCGATATTTCGTTCTTCCCAAATTTCGGGATCGCTGAAAGTTGTTGCCCAAACACAAGCAATTTCTCCATTTATTAACAATTTCCATTGCCGATTTTCAAGGATTTCCGTTTCAACCAATTGCCTATCAAATTCAGGCCAATGGTTATCGGGAAATTTGATTTTTTGATACGAAACAGCAATTGCGTAAAGCTCAAATATGGTATCAATATCTTCAAGTGTACTATTTTTTATTTCCATTTTTTTATTTTAATAAAACTAAAGATATATTAGAACGGACAGGCTGCAAATATCTTAAAATTTACATACAAATCGCATCATAATATTTTCGTAATTTCGCCATTGAAATATTTTTCAAATACGCAATTATAAAAAATGACCTTTAACGAATTAGGTTTATCGCCTGCGATAATCAGCACCTTGGCGGAATTAAATTACAAACAACCGACACCGATTCAAGCGGCTGCAATTCCCGTTATTTTGAATAAAAAAGACGTTTTGGGCGTGGCTCAAACGGGTTCTGGAAAGACGGCAAGTTTCGTTTTGCCTATTTTAATGAATTTACAAAAGGGTAGGGCGTTACAAAATAGATGTGTCAAAGTATTGGTATTAGTGCCGACACGAGAACTGGCGGTGCAAGTTGGTGACGTTTTTCAGCAGTTTGGTAAGGTGATGGAAAAGCGGATTAAGACCTTAGCGGTTTTTGGTGGAGTGTCTATTAATCCACAAATGATTGCGATGCAAAATGTCCATGTTTTGGTCGCTACACCCGGGCGATTGTTGGAATTAATTGACAATAAAGCCTTGCAATTGTCCGATGTCGAAACCTTAATTTTGGACGAAGCGGACAAGATGTTAAATAAGAGTTTTCAAGAGGAAATCAACCAAATTTTGGCGTTGTTACCCAAAAAAAGACAAAATTTATTATTTTCTGCAACTTTGAGCGAAGCCGTTGATGAAATCAAACAAATTTTATTGGACGAGCCGATTGTTATTAAAATAGAACCGAAAGCGGCTGTTGTTGACCAAATCAATCAATCTGCGTATTTGGTGACGGAAGAAAAGAAAGGCCCTTTGTTGCGATATCTGATTAAAACCAATGATTATCAACAAGTTTTAGTTTTTGTTTCTTCTTCTTTTAATGCCGATAAAGTCACACATAAATTAAATAATAACGGCGTTAATGCGATTTCGATTCACAGCAAAAAATCGCAAGGTGCGAGAACGAAGGCATTAGAAAAGTTCAAAAGTGGTGAAATTCGAGTTTTAGTAACTACGGATTTACTCGCTCGTGGGATTGATATTGAGTTTTTGCCCTGTGTCATCAATTACGAATTGCCTCGTTCTCCGAAAGATTATATTCACAGAATCGGTCGAACAGGCAGGGCGGAAGCATCGGGCGATGCGATTGCAATCGTTACGGAAGCCGACTTACATCATTTTAAAATCATTCAAAAGAAGATGAAACAATGGATAAAATTGACGTATAGCGAAGAAATTAATTTGCAAGGATTTTAGTCCAAACCGATGGGGTTTTTCAAAAGCTCCATCGGTTTTTTACGTTATTTATTTTTTATCACTTACCGCATCAAAAATACCTCACCCGAAAATCGTTCTAACCGCATACCGTCAGGTGTTTCGACTTTATATTCCAAAAACCAAGCATAACCGCCCGAATCCATTGGCTGCCCTTTGTACGTTCCGTCCCAAGTTTCCTTTTCAGAATTGGTTTGAAAAACTTGATTTCCCCAACGGTCAAAAACGGAAAAGGTATTAATAATAACGTTTTGTCCACAATTAATAAAAAATTCAAAAACGTCATTTGCACCATCTGCGTTGGGCGAAAAAGCGTTTGGGACAGCGGCTTTACAGTCGCAATCTTTTATATAAATGGTGTAATTAAACGTATAAGTACCACATTCATTGACGACTACTACTTGATAATTTCCCGCTTTTGTCACCGAAATTTCATCAAAATTACTACCATCCGACCAAATATGATTACCTGGCATATTTGGATTTAAAATAGTTAATTTACCATCGCAAATCGTCATCGTTCGCTCAAATTCGGTAACCGTTTGCACATCAAAAACATAAGTTGTATCGGACATTCTACAACCCTCATAATTAACTCTTGCGACATATTGTCCTTCGGAATTTACAGTGATTTCCGAGCCATATTCACCTGTATTCCATTGAAAACTCGAAGCATAAAAATCACCTGAAAGCGTTATTTCATCATCACAAAGCAAAATTGTGTCTGGCAAAATATCGAATTCAGTGACTGAAATATCATCAATAAAAAGATAATTTTGTAAAACGTCGGCTGGCGAAGTCGCATCAACTTGTGTCTGTGCATTAGTTTTATAACTACCAATAAGTACGTATTTTTCATTGCCAATTGCGGTATAACAGCCGCTCACTTTTCGCCACGTTCCGACATTATTAATAACGCCACTTTGGTTGTTCAAACCAACGGGAATCGACAAAGGCGAATCGTCACCGTGCGGAATTGTCGTATCAATTTCGACGGGAGAAAAGCCCAAACCGATTCCATCTGTATAAGCGTAATTTGCATTACAGCTGTTTTTTGCTGCGACATAAAACTCCAAATAATACTTATGTCCTCGTTGAAGCGGTCGCTCCAATTTTGCTTGTAAATACTCTTTTGGATAAAATCCATAAATTAATAAACCAATAAATCCATTACCTGAATGTGGCATTAAATTATCACAAGCCAGAATATCAGGAGGCCGTAAAGTGTTGATTGTCGCACAATTGTGATAGGTGTCGGGTGTGCCTGATTTGGCGGCAGAAGTCCAAGCGTTCGGGGTGTGCGGAATCACAAAATTGCAGCTATCGACTACATCAAAATTATGATTCGGGACTAAGTTTTGAGCTAATAAATCGAATGAAAAGAAAATACTTATCGCTAAAAAAAATACTTCTTTCATCTATTATTGATTTTAGGTTTGACTGATTTTTTGTTCAAAAAAAATCGCTTAAAAATAATACCAAATCCTAACAACGAAATAATCAAACAGTTTAGTTGTTTAAATATCAAAAAATTAAACCCTATCGGTTTTGAAAACTAATAGGGTTTTGAATCTAAAAAACCTCCGAAATCTCCAAAATATATCCCGAGGAAAAATCGGGGCAAACTGAAAGAAAAATCTACTGCTTCGTAAACGAAAATCCCAATTGTTCCTTCATTTCTTTCGGTAAAGGCGGTAATTCCGACCTCGGAATCAGCAAGGTAGAAATATTATGAAAATCCTTGAAAATATGGTGCTGCACGGCCGTTGCGTGTAAATACGAGTGACCAGATGAGCCGCCAGTTCCGACTTTATTTCCCAACATTCGCATCACCATTTGAGCGTGACGATGGCGCCAAGTGGTCAATAATTCGTCAATATCGGTGAGGCTGCATAAGAGTTGATAGGGCAATTGCAAAATCGGTTCGTTATTGTATAATTTGATGAACAATGCTGCAACCGTTGCCTTGTAAGACAACCGTAATTCGCCTGTTTCCATCATCGCATTATGTGCGTCTTTATTCAAAACAGATTGAAAATAAGTGTCCGTATCGCCCAACATTTTTAGTCGCATTTCCTTATTTTTATCGCTCAAATAATCCGAAGCCATAATTGCCGCTTTTTCCTTTTTTAACATTCGCTCAACCGCAGCTTCATAATGCCTTAAAAAATGAAAATCACCAAATTTGATAAATGGAATTCGCTCTAACCAGCTTTCAATCGCATCAAAAAATGTCCCATTTTCATAAATATCAGACAGCACTTTTTGTTGGTCTTCTGGAAAAACCGAAGCATAATGATGATTATTATACGTCAATCGCTTTGCTTCTGGCAAGCCTAACATCGCCTCCACGACTCTAAATTGAAAACTTTGAAAACCAGAAGCAGGGAACAAATACGCCCGAAAATCCAAAAAATCTAAAGGAGTCATCGTTTCCATTATTCCGATTTGCTGAATTAATAACTTCAAAATCTCCTCAACCCGCTGCAAACGCCTAATCACAGTTCCAATACTTTTTTCATCAATATTATCGTTTTGAAACATTTTATGCACCGAACCTAATTCGTGTATAATTTGCTTGAACCATAATTCATACGCTTGATGCGTAATAATAAAAAGCATCTCTTCATGTGCAGGTGTTTCCAATTCCGCACTCCGTAAAGTTTGAGCGTTCAGAATTTTATCCAATTCTAAATAACTGTGGTAATGAATCGTTGTATATTTCATTTTTTTAGTATTTCTTTTATCCGTCAAAATCGTACCACCACTCTCCAGAGTGGTGTAGTGGAAAGTAGAAGTAATCTTTTTACACCACTCTGGAGAGTGGTGCTACTTTGTAAAATTGCCGATTTTTAACCGAATTGCATCTGCTCCGCTTTTCAAAATCGTACCACCACTCTCCAGAGTGGTGTAGTAAAAAATAAAAATAATCCTTTTACGTTACTCTCCAGAGTGGTGTAGTGGAAAGTAGAAGTAATCTTTTTACACCACTCTGGAGAGTGGTGCTACTTTGTAAAATTGCCGATTTTTAACCGAATTGCATCTGCTCCGCTTTTCAAAATCCCAACATATTTTTCAACCTCTGCTTCCTCGAATCGATTCGCAGGTCCTGAGGCACTCAAACTCGCTACAATTTCATTTTTTTGATTAAAAACAGGAACTGCAACGCAAATTAAACCGATTTCAAATTCTTCTCTATCAATTGCATAGCCTTGATTTTTGATTTTTTGCAAAGCAGGAATTAAAGTCGATTTTTTAGTTAGGGTGTTATTTGTTATTTTTAATAAACTATTATTAATCAACAGATTATCAACTGCTACTTCAAGTGATGAATTAGGCGAAAATGCTAAAAGTACTTTTCCTAAACTCGTTGCATGAGCCATTCGATACGTGCCAATATTCGTACTCATCGCCAAACCTTGCGGACTTTCGGCTTTATCAATATAAAAAACTTGATTGTTTTTTAAAATCGCCAAATGCACGGTTTCTCGGATATTTTCAGCGACTTTTTCTAATTCTGAATGCGTTTGTTTGACAAAAGCGGCGTGTAGTTTCACTCGATTACCGAGTTCAAACAACTTCAAACCCAAGCTATATTTATCAGAATCCGTATGCTGCCGAATCACTCCCAACTGCTCCAAAGTCGCCAACATTCGGTACGTTGTACTTTTATTAGAACCCATGGCTTTCGCCAATTCCGTTACACCCCACTCTGATTTTTCCGTTGTGAAATGTTCCAAAATTGCGAATGCTTTTTGTATTGAGCCGTTGTATTTCATCTAATTCATTATTTCACCTGCAATTTAACATTCCCCAATCCTTCAATTTCCGCTTCCACCGTTTGCCCAATTTGAACGAAAACCGCGGAAGTTGCCGCACCCGCTAAGAGAATCATTCCCTTTTTTAATGGTTCATTATATTGTAAACTCAACCTTGCAGCTGCTACAACGGATTCCCACGGATTGCCCAAAATTGCGTCGGACGAACCAGTTGCAACTATTTTACCATCCACTTTTAAATCAATTTTTAAATCGGAAAGATTCGTATTTGGCGAAAGCCAACTGCCGATGACGAAACCCGCAGAAGAACAATTATCGGCAATCACGTCTTCTAACGAAAATTTGAAATTTTCATAGCGAGAGTCAATGATTTCAATTGCTCCAGCTACGGATTCGATGAAATTTGGAGCAGTTTCCAACGTCAATTCTTCCGTAATATCTGCTTTAATCAGAAAAGCAATTTCTGGTTCAGCACGAGGATGGATGAATTTTGATTTTGGTAAATCATCTCCATTTTGATATTTCATTTCATCCGTCAATCGTCCCCAAATCATATCGTGAACGCCCATTTGTTCCATCTTTGCCTTACTCGTAAAACCGAGTTTTAGACCGACTAATTTTTCGCCTCGCTCGTAGCGTTGAGCGATGGAAATTGCTTGGATTGTGTAAGCGTCTGTTAAAGTAACTGTTTGAAAAGTACTAATTTGTGTGACTGCTTTCGCAGTTTTTGCCGCATTATCTAAGGTAATTGCTAACGCTTGATTTGTCTGTTTCATATAGTAAAACGATGTTTTATAATTTGTATAAAAGTCGAACTTTTAAAGGGCTTATCAAAATTTGAATGGGAAAATTTAATTTTTTCAAAAAATATTTTTCATTTATAATTATAACGTAGCAAAGCTATTACTCTAAAACTTGGGCTACCCACGTAAAGTTGGACACGTTGCAAAAACTTAATTACAAACTCCCGAGGTTTCCCCGATATTTCGGGGTAAACTGGGACAGGCAGTGTCGGTGCGCTGCACCTTTAAGTTTGAACGAAAAGGTGCAGCGCACCGACACGGTTTGTAGCAAATAAGTTAGAAGTAGTTTTATTAAGGTGCAGCGCACCGCTTGTCCCGAAGCCTCGGTGGACACCGTTTTGTCCAACATTAAACGGGTAGCCGAAACTTGTAATGTATGCTTTACTAAAATTATCATTTTCGTATTTAAAGCTTTTAGGTCGCCAGTTAAATAAATGGTACTTTGAATTGGCCGTAGTCATCAGGTGACTTTAAGTCACCTGATGACTTGCCAAACGATAGAAGATAATTATTACTTTTTTAACTGACCATTTATCTTTAGAGGAAATATTGGTCACAAGAAGAATATATATTACATAATTTAGTATTAATACGTATGTAAAAATTCGTGCAAGAATTCAGAACGATAAAACCTTAAATTCGACTTACTTTTTTATTTTCCAATACTTCCATTTTTTCCAAAAAACCATCTGGCATTTTCATTTTACAAGTGTTTTCAAAATCATAAAAAACCAATTTTTGATTCGAAATTGCAACAATTCGATTGTATTTTTCACTAAACAAATGCGTTTCTAACGTAATATGATGTTCACCATAATCCACCGCGCGGTTAGCTAATACTACGTTATCGGGATACGTTACTGGAAAAATATATTTGCAATCAATTGTTGCGACTACGAAACCAACACCTATTTTTGGAACAACTTCAAAATCTAAAGCCTCAAAATATGCCACTCTACCACTTTCCACGTATCCCAAATATTTTACATTATGTACATGACCGGCAGCATCCATATCTCGCCATTCTACTTTTATTTTGGTCGTAATGGGAAAATCTTTTATTAAATCTTTCATTTATTTCTAATTTTGAGCGTAAAGTAACGGAAATTTTAACTTTTATAGTTTTATGGTATCACGATATTAAAGTATTTTAGTTTAAAGGTATAATTCGATAACAAAAGTCGTTGGAACAATTAGGGAACGAGAAATGAATAATCTACCTGTTATGACGAGTCAGAATCGGTAGGCTATTTGTTTCCTATTTCCTTGAACCTTAACCACTTAAAACACCTCAACATCATGATGTCCTAACGCTTTCAAATCAAAATCGAATGAAAATTTATTTATTGCCAATTATCGTAATTGCGTTTTTCGCTTGCTCACAACCAGCCGAAAATACTCAACAAGAAACCATACAAACCACAGAAATTTCAACGCCAGAACTGGTCATTGATGCTAAAAATCAACTGGGAGAAGGCTCAATTTGGAATTATAAAACTGGTGAATTGTGGTGGATTGATATCGAAGGCAAAACGTTAAATACCTATAATCCGACCACAAAAGTAACTCGAACTTTCGATGTAAAACACCGTATAGGAACAGTTGTGCCGAGCGAGGACGGTTTATCGGCGATTATTGCTTTGCAAACTGGCGTTTGGAATGTGAACCTTGAAACCGAGGAAATAACGTTTTTAGTGAGTCCAGAAACAGACACTGCAAATATTCGTTTGAATGATGGAAAGTGTGACCCAGCTGGGCGTTTTTGGGTCGGCTCAATGCACCTAAGCCAGACGAAATACAAGGCTTCCCTTTTCAGAATTACACCAGATGAAGACCAAGTAATTTTACAGAAAATGCAAGATTCTGTCACGATTTCTAACGGCATTATTTGGTCGTTAGATGAAAAAACGATGTATTATATTGATACCGACCGTGGCGATGTTCGAGCGTATAATTACGATAAAAAATCGGGTAATATTACCGACAGACGAGTCATAATAACGATTTCAGATACTTTAGGTTATCCCGATGGCATGACGATTGACAGTGAAGGAATGTTATGGATTGCTCTTTGGAACGGTAACGGAGTGAGTCGCTGGAATCCAAATACTGGCGAAATGCTGCAATTTATCGAAGTTCCTGCACACAATGTTTCGTCTTGTGCTTTAGGTGGCGAAAATTTGGAAACGCTTTACATCACTTCTGCAAGGCTTGATACGACGGACGAAGAATTAAAAGCGAAACCAAATTCTGGTGGCGTTTTTAAAGTCGTGCCAGGTGTGAAAGGCATAAAAAGTTATTTCTTTGGGCAGTAGTTTTTTATTCAAAATATATTTAGAAAATGAAAAAGAAACTCATCATAATAGGTGTTATTTTAGGCTCTTTGACAATTTCTGCACGTAGCGGCTACTTTAGCTTCCGAAAAGTCTCAAAATCCTTGCGGCAGCTAAAGACAGCCGTTACGAAAATCTCAATTTATTCGAATTTTGCAGAAATTGTCAAAGAGCCAGTTTTTGGCTTTCATATTCTCCGTTCAACTGGCTTTTTTAGAACTGTTGAAAACCAGATGAATGGTAAAATTGTCATTAATTTTCTGATTGCTGGAGTTGAAGATTTTACGATTGACGAAGACGATAATTTTGGTATTTTTATCGCTTATGACCGTGCAGCAAGCAGAACGAGATGGCGAGGCAAAAAAAGGCGATGGTATCTATATGATTGATTTGTCGAAAGACACTTTTGATATAAAATTATTATCTAAAAATTTCAAGAAACCACTCGCTTTACACGGTATTAGCTTAATTCAATTAGACTCGAATCATCATAAATTATTCGTAATTAATCATGCAGCGGGTGAAAATATTGAGGTTTTTGATTTGTATCATTGGGATAGTTTGGTACACGAAAAAACAATGCAGCACGAGTTAATTTTTTCGCCAAACGATATTGTTGCTATTTCAGAAACGCAATTTTACTTTACGAATGACAAATATTACAATTCAAAAATTGGCAATTTGTTTGAGAATTATTCGGGTATTGCGAAATGCGAAACCATTTATTTTGATGGTAAAAATTACAAAGTCGTGAACAATAATATTGCTTACGCCAATGGTATTAATTACGATAAAAAACGAAATTTAATCTACATCGCCTCGCCAAGGGGTTTTTTAATTGCAGTATTTGAACGGTTAGAAAATGGCGATTTAAAACATATTGAAAATATGGATTGTGGAACAGGTGTGGACAATATTAAATTGGACAAGAAAGGGAATTTATCGATCGGTTGTCATCCTAATTTATTGGTTTTCAAGAGTTATCAAAAGGGAAAAGCAAAAAATGCACCATCTGAAATTATTAAAATCAACTATCGAAAAAAGGGCGATTACGATATAAAAATCCTGTGTGTCAATGACGGAACAGCGATTTCCGCAAGTACCGTTGCTCCGATTTATAACGATTTAATATTCATCGGCAGCGTTATGGATGACCATTTTTTGGTTTTAAAATCGGAAGATTGAATAAAGAGAATTAAATATTGAATTTAACCGTTCAAACATAAGACGATTAAATTCAATATTCCTTGTTCAATATGTAATATTCATCATTCTGCTGCCTCACCGATAAAAATATTATTCACTTTTTTTTCATCAGAAAACTGAAAAATAATACCGCCATAAATTGACCCTGCAATCAAAGTTGTAGGATTTTCTGGTGTAGAAATTTCATTTTTATATGCTTGCAAAACATCGTCGTAAGTACTACCTATACCAATATTTCGAGAGGTTTTATAACTGCATCCTTCCGAAATAGTAATCATATTTGAGACGATACTTCCATCTTCTAATTTAATAAAATCCAACTCAATACTTTCGTTTTGATACACCCGCGCTTGATGCTCGAAACCGTCTGCTCCCCATTCTTCAAAAGGTGTTACAATTTCAGGTTTACCCGTTATTTTTTCCACTTCGGCAGTCGTCAAACCCATTTTCAAATCACCTACTGTTTCCGTTTCCATTAGTTTAAAACCAATTTCACTAAAGTCTTTTTCCTCCGTTTGTTGTGCCTCTACGGCTGCTGGCTGTTCCTCTTGTTCTGCTGCATTTTCATTCTCTACAGATTGATTACAAGCGGTAAATATTAGAATTACAAATAATAATAATAATTTATTTTTCATGGTTTTAATATTTTGATTTTATATTATGTTATCGTTTTAGTGTTATTTTTTGATTGTCAAAATTGTTAAGAAATTCGGCATCTTTCAGTAAAATGAAAGGCTCTTTGACAATTTCTGCACGTAGCGGCTACTTTAGCCTCCGAAAAGTCTCAAAATCCTTGCGGCAGCTAAAGACAGCCGTTACGAAAATCTCAATTTATTCGAATTTTGCAGAAATTGTCAAAGAGCCAAATGAAAGATGCCAAAATTTCGCTGCAAAATACAATTAAAAAAGACTTTCATCATAAATGAAAGCCTTTTTTAATTATACCATAAATTTTGTGATTATTTCGTGGGTTAGTGCAACAAATCAAAAAATTTTGGTAGTTAAAAGATTGGCAATTAGACGGACGACTCAAAGTCGAATATCCCATACTCAAGTACAAAATTAGAAAACATTCAAAAAAGAATTATCAAGAACTTTTGAGCAGTTGCATTAGGTTTATGATTTATGATTCTTTAAAAATATTATTTTTAGCAAAGGTTACAATATTAAACCTGACTTAATAATGACAAATGACCAATAAAAATATCTCCTAATCAACCAAATGATTAATCACATCTTCGGACTCCTCACCGTCTTTTGTTACTTCCCGAAAAGCGATATAATTCGCACACATAAAAACGGGAAGTGTATATAATATCCCGATACCAATTAATAATATTCCAGCTATCCAAATTAAACCAGTAATAAGCAAATAACCAAAAACTAACAACCACTTTTTTTATTTGAGTTTTTAGACTTACACTACAAGTCAATAAATTGATACAGAAAAAGGCTTTCATTGCATAATGAAAGCCTTTTTAAAAGATTTGATTTTGAATAATTTTTAATCTACTAAATGATCAATTACGTCCTCCATTTTAGGTTTTTTTGGATCTGCTCCATAATCGTTTGTTTCTGCTTCGCCTTCAGTTGCAGCTAAGACGATGTTGTAAATTGGAATTAATAAAAACCAACCACTTTTTCCAACATCGTGCATTCTTCTAACACCAACAGCGATAGATGGTATAAACACTCCTAAAGAATAAACACTGCCGATACCAAAATCCGTTAAGCCCATTGCACCGTCAATAATTCCTAAGCCAATAGAAATGATCAGGTTGAACAAGATAAAATACCAGTATTCCGCACGTCTTGCACGACCATTAAAAACCGTGTATTTTTTAAGTACTTCTAAGTAATAATTGAAACTTTCCATGTTTTGTCGTTTTAAGATTATAGATTTTCGTTTTATTGATTTGCTATATCAAACCATATCGATGTACAAGATATAAAAACTTAAATACATTTAGGATTTTAGCTTAATAAAATGTTAAAAAATGCACTTATTCTTTACTTAATGCCTCAAAATCAATGACATCTGTATCGTAGATTCGCACTAATAAAATTGTACATTTATCATCATTTCCGACTTTTTGAATCTTATTTTTTAGCTACTTTGATTTATAAAATAATTTATTGCGAATTCAACAAACGATTCAAAATAGCCTATCGAATATCATTATTTTTGCGAATTACTCATAAGAACAGTTCAATTATTTATGTTATATCGTTTCAAAAAAGTGATTTTGCTTACGTATTTTAGATTTATTTTTTATTTTAAAAAATTATTTTATTATCATAAAAAAGTTATTTATTGTCATATTAATAGCACCTATTTTTCAGGCTCGTCCGCCATGTGCGGAACTTTGAAGGAAGATATGCAGCAATTGAAAGTGTTAAATCGTGGCTTCAGTGATATATGACGAAGCCGTTATTAAAGGAGTTGAAATGAATGAAACAGCCTAATAAATTGTAAGAAAATAAATTTTTTCAGAAGTTATTTTTTCAAATTACCACTTATTCCAACATCTTGGGATAACGTAGTAGTTCAAAATATTTATTACAATTATCCCTTGAAGAAATAGCAGAAGGCTCAGTTTTCCGATTCTGTAATTATTTTATCCTTAAAAAAATCCTATATTTGCTTATATTTTGTAATCAAAAAAACTAAAAACCCCATGTCTGAAATTCCAAATCCACAGATAGAGTTAGCATATCAATACGTTCAAAATACGAATACGAATATCTTTCTTACGGGAAAGGCTGGGACGGGTAAAACTACTTTTTTGCATCGTATCAAAAAAGAGAGTATTAAACGGTTGGCAGTCGTTGCTCCGACAGGCGTTGCAGCGATAAACGCAAAGGGAATGACGATTCATTCGTTGTTTCAATTGCCGTTTGGCGCATACATTCCTGGGAATAAAAGTATGGAGCAGCAACGGAAATTTTCTCGTCAAAAAATTGACTTGATTCGCAGCTTGGATTTGTTGATTATTGACGAAATCAGTATGGTTCGGGCGGATTTATTAGATGCGATTGATGATGTTTTACGAAAGTATAAAGACAAATATAAGCCGTTTGGTGGCGTTCAATTGTTGATGATTGGCGACTTACATCAATTGCCGCCCGTTGTGAAGCAAGATGAATGGCAAATGCTGCGTCAATATTACAATACGCCTTATTTTTTCGGCAGTTTGGCGTTGCAACAAACCGAAACAATTACGATTCAACTCAAACATATTTATCGTCAATCTGATGATACTTTTATCAATTTATTGAATAAAGTTCGGAATAATCAAATGGATCAAGCGGTTTTTGACCAATTGAATAGCCGTTATATTCCGAATTTTCAGCCGAAAGACGAAGAAGGCTATATTACGCTAACTTCCCACAATGCGACCGCAAATACCATAAATGATACCCGATTAGCCGCTTTAGTGAATTCAAAACATAGATTTAAAGCCAGTATTAAGGGGGATTTCCCACGGCACACTTATCCGACTTTAGAAACACTAGAATTAAAAGTCGGGGCTCAAGTCGTTTTTGTTAAAAATGACTCTTCGGGCGATAAGCGATATTATAACGGAAAAATTGGGCAAATTGATGAAATAAAAGATACTGAAATTATCGTTCGTTGCCCGAATGAATACGATACGATTAGTGTCGGGACGGTGGATTGGGATAATATTAAATACCATCTGAACGAAGGAAAAAAGGAAGTCGAAGAGGAAATTTTGGGAACGTTTACGCAATATCCGCTAAAATTGGCGTGGGCGATTACCATTCATAAAAGCCAAGGTTTGACCTTTGAACGGGCGATTATTGATGCAAAATCTGCTTTTGCTCATGGTCAGGTTTATGTGGCGTTGAGTCGTTGCAAGAGTTTTGAAGGGGTCGTTTTAATGTCAAAAATTGGGCAATCGAGTGTCAAAACGGATACGGTCGTGCAGCGATATTCTGCGAAAGCAGAAGCGGAAGAACCGACAGAAGCAGATTTGGAAATATCCAAACAAGCCTATCAACAAGAGTTGATTCGAGAGTTATTTAATTTTAAAGATTTTGAACAAGCGTCAAGGATTTTGAATAAAACTTTGATGGAAAATGATAGGATTTATACGAATTCGCCGCTACCCAATTTTAATGCTTTTATTGCGAAAGCAGAAGCGGAAGTTTTGTCGATTGCGCGAAAATTTTTATTGCCGTTAGAAAATTATTTTAGGCAAAATGCTTTGCCCGAAGAGCATGAAGTCTTGTTAGAACGACTTGATAAGGCGAGTATTTACTTTTCGGATAAGTTGAAAAATGAACTGATGCCGTTGGTGCGAAAAATCCCTGTAATTACGGATAATCAATCGGTTAAAGGCAAAACTTACGATGATTTAGATGCGATTGAAAAGGTACTTTTTATTAAAAATGCCGCTTTTGAAGTTGCTCAAAAAGGGTTTGACGTTCACGCTTATATTAAAGTTCGGGCGAATGCTGACCTTGATTTTGCACAATATAAACGAGAAAAAAAGGTCACTCAAAAGCTAAATCAAATTCCGTCCGACGTGCAGCATCCGCAATTATACGCTCAATTATTGCAATGGCGAGATGAAATGGTAGCAATTAATGGCGGCTCGGATTACGAGGTTTTACCGAGTCGTAGCTTGAAAGAGTTAGCCGAATTTTTGCCAACGACGACTAAAAATTTGAAAAAAATCAACGGTATTGGTGACGTAAAAATTCGATTATACGGTGTAAGTTTGATTGATATCATTGAAGCCTACAGCGTTTCAAAAGGTTTGATGACAAATACCATGAAAATCCCGTTTTCTAAAAATCCGACTAAACCAAAAAAGAAACCAACGAAAGAAGTTACGCTGGAAATGTTTGACGATGGCAAAACGGTGGACGAAATCGCAGCGGAACGAGCATTGACGACCAATACAATTTTTAATCATTTGGCTCATTATGTGGGTTTGGGTGAGGTTGATATTTCTGAATTGATGGAGAAAAAAGATATTGCGGAAATTGAGCAATTTTTTATTGGTAATGAAACAACTTCAAAATCAGAGGCGAAAACGCATTTCGCAGAAAAATATTCTTACAGCGAAATTGGAATGGTTTTGCAGTATTTGAACGCTCAAGAATAGATGTGAAAACCTATGGGTTTTTCAAAATCCCATAGGTTTCTAAAGTGAATTAACGTATAAAATCTATTTTCAAATTCCTTAAAAAGTCATCGCCGCACGAATGATATAATTATTCGCCGACCGTTGGTAATACTCCAAATTTTCAACAGTTTTATCTTCATCAAACGCATTCGCAATCCCTATTGGATTAAATCCAAAATCAAAATTTCCGATAGACGTATTCACTTTCAAACTGCGTTTTCTGATATAACTATCCACCAATAACAAACCAGCCGTAGCACCAACCGTAGCCGAAACCAAAGCTGTTTCACTTTCAAAATTATCCGCCATAACTAAATAACCAATACCGATTCCTAACAAACCACCAGCAATTTCAGAAAGCCCAATATATGCACCTTCGGAAGTCGTATAATCGTAATCACTTGTGCGATACAAACCATAAGCCATACCGCCAATCGTCGCCGCAGTCATCGAACCCATCAAAAATTTGACGTCATTATCATTATTAAAATCAACAGCTAAATCAACTATCGTAGCGGAAGCGACACCGCCCAAAATGGTATAAGCATTCGTT
>Ga0306865_1000345_pt1 | contig 20263 bp, 13 predicted proteins | sample AntRauTorckE5431_FD_190441 | JGI IMG/M metagenome (GOLD analysis project Ga0306865, IMG submission 190441) | Saline lake microbial communities from Rauer Islands, Antarctica - Metagenome Torckler E5 #431 (v2) (version 2) | ecosystem: Environmental > Aquatic > Non-marine Saline and Alkaline >... | reverse complement strand
TCTGTAATATCCTTTAACAGATTATCACGATCTAGAGTGGATAATAATAGTATTTCCTCTTTTAAATTATCTATGTTCATAATCTAAATATACATATAATAGCTGTATTAAACTAGAGCCTTTTTATTTAAAAACAACTATTGGCTACAATTTCCATCTTCCATATCTGTTTGTGATGGATTAAATGCATTTTGATATGTAGAATAACTGCCAACTCTATTTGTGGCTACTATTCCTTGTATGGCACACAAATCAATTAGAATTTCATTAAATGATATACTAAGGTCATCATCAACATTGGATAAGTTATTGAGACCCTCCAAAGAAACTAATGAAGAATTTCTTATAATAGACAAACTTGATATTGAATTTAGATTCTCTAAACCTTCTAATGTTGTAAGTGCATTATTACCATCAATAATTAAATATCCTGTGGACATTTGGATACCTGAAAGATTGGTCAGGCTCTGATTTTTTGTTATGCTTAGTGCCTCATCAATTTGAATTATATTAGATAGTCCTTGTAAAGAGGTTAATGATTCATTTATGCGTATTTGTGCATACCCAGGAATAAAAGTTAGCCCCGATAAGCCATCCACATTTTGAAGATTTGGATTATTGCTTACACCTAAACTGTAAAATGTTTCATCTAAACCTATTTCAGTAATATTGCTTAAAGCGTCTATGTTCGGTAGAGCCTCGTTCCCACCAATACTAAGGGACATTACTGAAGTTAAATTATTTAACCCTTCTAAGCTTTCTAAAATTTGATTATTAAGTATAACTAAATATCCTGAAATTTCTATTAACGTGCTTAGGGATGTTAAAGCAATAATGTCTGAGCTACTACCAATCCACAAATCACCATTTATTGCAGTATAATTATTTTGACCAAATTCCTCTACTTCATCCTGTGAAGTTAAGAAAACTTCACCTTCAAAAATTCCTCCTTGACTTGCTAGTGTAGTAAAATTCCAAACAGGAGATGAAGCTAAAACATCGCCATCTGTTGCAATAGTTTCAATAAACCAATAATAGGTTGTATTGTTTTCCAAATTAGTGAAGTTGTAAGAAGTTTGATTACCTAAATCATATGTTGTTGTTGGATTTTGTGTAGTATCAATATATAATCTATAAATGGCATCAGTTGGTGTGTTTGCTCCAGCTGTAAACGATAAACTCCCATTTAAATCTATATTGGTAGCCGTATCATTTGGTATTGGGTCAAATACTTGTTCAGTGTTTGTTAGAGTTGTAAAACTCCAAATAGGTGAAGTTGCTAAAACGTTTCCTGTATTACTTATGGTTTCTACTTTCCAGTAGTACGGTGTTGCCTCTTGTAAGTTGGAGTAATTTAATGTATTTACGTTTGCATCAAGGTTAAATACGGTGTTTGGATTTGAACTCGTATCAAAATATACTTTAAATGTTGCATCAGTTGGCGTGTTGTTTCCTTCTGTAAAAGATATATTGCCGTTTAGGCTTATATTGGTAGAATTGTCGTTTGGTATTGGATTATACGCAGGTTCTGTAGTGCTAGAACTATTTAATGTTGTAAAACTTATTTCATTACCATAAGCAGTTCCTTCACTATTTGTGGCATAAGCTTTTACGTAGTAAGTTGTATTTGCCGTTAAACCAGTTATATTACTTGTAAATGCACCTGTTCCAGTTCCATCATTTGATGTAATGTCTGCTGTTGTTGGATTTGGTGTTGTGCTGTAACAAATACCTTTTACTGTTACGGCATTTCCACCGTCATCCGTAACATTTCCGCCGCTTGTGGCAGAGTTTTGTGTGATATTTAATATTGGATTTGATGTTACTGTTGCCAAATTATTGTCTGCAATTGTTGTAAAAGACCATAAAGGAGAGGTTGTCAAAACTGAACCTGAATTACTTAATGTTTCTACTTTCCAGTAATACAGTGTTGCCTCTAGTAAGTTGGAGTAATTTAATGTATTTACGTTTGCATCAAGGTTAAATGCTGTGTTTGGATTTGAATTCGTATCAAAATATACTTTAAATGTTGCATCAGTAGGCGTGTTGTTTCCTTCTGTAAAAGATAGATTACCGTTTAGGCTTGTATTGGTAGAATTGTCGTTTGGTATTGGATTATACGCAGGTTCTGTAGTGCTAGAAGTATTTAATGTTGTAAAACTTATTTCATTACCATAAGCAGTTCCTTGACTATTTGTGGCATAAGCTTTTACGTAGTAAGTCGTATTTGCCGTTAAACCAGTTATATTACTTGTAAATGCACCTGTTCCAGTTCCATCATTTGATGTATTTTCTGTTGTTGTTGGATTTGGTGTTGTGCTGTAACAAATACCTTTTACTGTTACGGCATTTCCACCGTCATCCGTAACGTTCCCACCACTTGTGGCTGATGTTTCAGTAATTTCTGAAATATCAGTTGTAATTACATCAGTAGTCGATTCATCAAAAAAACAAAAGTCTGGAATACTAAAAGTTTGATCAGTTACGTATGATTGGGAATAAAGGTCAATATCTATATCGATAATTTGATTATTGCTGAAAAGTGCAGATATTTTAGACTCAAAAGTTGCTTTCCATTTATTTTGTTGAACAATATCTGTTTCAAAACATTGTGTTGAAGAATTATAGTCTACAGAAGCAGTAACTTTTTGAGTCCAAGGATAAATAAAAAGACCCACAAACGACTGATTATTTCCTTGTAGTAAAAATTGAGGGAACTTAATTACAGGACCAACTGCTAAAGGAGTGGCTTCAAATTCAATCTCGGCGGTAGCACCATAACCAAAACTCCAATCATCATCAAGGAGTTCTTCAAAAGAGTTATCCCATCCATTTCCTGTTGTGCTACCTTGATATAAAATATTATAATTGTATCTAAAATCTTTACTGAATTCAACATAAACTTTTCCCGTAATACTAACTTTAAAAGTAGCAAAAATTACTATTTCAGGTTTAACAACCAAATCAGATGGAGAAATCAATCCGGATAAAGGAATGGCAACTATTTCAAAGCTTCTATCTATTTCAAGAAGAGGGTCTAGGTCAGCATTTATAAAATCATCTTCAACAAATTCAGAAGATGTTTTTCCTCCGTAAGATATTTCACCTCCAACACTTATATCAATTAACCCATTTAATGAAAAAACATTATTTGAAGAGTTAGTAGCATCATATGCAAAAACCAAAAATGGAGGTACCGTATTTGTAATTTCAACAAAGCATGATAGTTTTAGTTGATTGGTAGTTGAAGTCAAGTCATTATCTAAATCATATTTTAAAGTAATATCAACTCTTTCATTTTCAACATTATACTCTATAACTGGTACAATGTTATTTTTTAAATTTGGATTATTTATGCCATTTAAGTTTCTGATATTTTCAAAATCTAATTCTAAAGCTTCCGTATAATCTACTTTTTCAAATACATCTTCAGCTTTAGCTTGTGAAGTAATAAATTTATAATTAACATCATTATTTTCTATTGAAACTATTTTTCTAGCAAAACCTCCAGCAGCTAGTTCTGTTTCACTAGAAAAAATCACATCGCCTACTGCAAGCTGTGAAAACGAATTTGAGTAATTAAAAATCAAATAATTTTGATTGACTTCTACTAAATTTGTTTTTAATTCTTCATCTAAAACAACGGTGTGGTTTTGATATATAATTTCACCAAAATCACCACTTGATGAACCACCAAAGTTAATTTCTATTGGATTTTGAATATCGTCTATAATTGTCTCATCATCTTTATCACAACCATTTAGAGTTAAAGTTAGAAATAGTAATAGGAATAATTTGCTTTTCATAATGTTGAATTTATAGATGAAGTATTCTAATAACAATATGCTGTTATTTTAAAATTTTGAATAACAGCAATTCGGTATTTGTAAATTACTTTTCCATTTCATTTTTGATATCTATCATCAATTTATACCTTTAAAATATCAGTCACATATTTCTTATATGTTAGTAAAAATACATTTTTAAAGGTTATAAATCCAATATTCTATTGAAGATGAATTCTTTATGTAATTTTCATTTAAAATTTTATGCTTCATTTAAAGATGAAAAGTTGTAAATTTAGTTGATCTACCTATTTATTGCCCAACTCGTTCTCGCTTTGCTTTTATTTGTTTAGAAACTTGCTCCATTTCTCTTGAATCTATTTGTCGAGATAGACTAGACATTGTTTCTGCATAATAGGATTCTAAAACCTTTGCAACTGGATTATAAATGCCAACATCACTTAATACTATTTCGTCAGTTAATGTACTAACGGGACCAGTAAATTTTAATTCACCGTCTGTTACTATTGCTTTTCGATCAATGTCTACTGTTTTTTTCCAAAACTTTTCACCGTCAATTGGATCTGTAGCTGTAATAATTATTCTACCTTTATGGTAAAAAGTACCTCCTAGTTTATAAGCATTATCGTATAACAATGCATCTCCAAATGAAAGAGCTCGACTTCCAAAATCACCTTTCTCTGATAGTATTTCAACTTCAATTTCAATAGCTAAATCGCTATTAAGTTTATCTCCATACACCATTTCATCTCTTGATCTGTAAGGGCCTTTTATTTTAAAACCATTTGCGTTAAGTGATTCTTCAAAATCATCTGCCATGTTTCTAACAAAAGAACTATAAGGTTCTACAAGATTATTGTTTTTACCATCAGAAAAAACAGGATCGATAATGGCTATTGAAAGACTACTTTCTGAAATTTGAGTTCTTTGCTCTGGTGTATACGTAAATTGAGGATTGTACTTGGTAGTTGCAAGTTGATTTACAGATCCACAGCTTATAAGAATTAAGCTAAATACTAAGAATGTTAATTTTTTCATTTTAAGTTGTTTTATAATTATACAATAAAAATGAAGTATTTATTTAAAACAAAAAAAACAGAATGAAAATGTATGTTATTCTAGTGAAAATTGATAGATTTAAAATGACCCGTAAATTTTTTAAGAAATTTTATTTATCATACTCGATTTTTTAACGATTTTTCCAATTTTAGTAAAAAACAGTTATGATTCAAGATATTTATAATTAGGGCATACTAAACAATACCCTTGTGAAACCTAACAAATACCAATAAGGGCAACCAATACAAAACCAATGAAAATACAATATTTAAGAATGATAAAGAGAAACCAATCTTTTTTCAAAGGCTCTGGCATAAGTTCTTTTTATTCTTAATTCTTGACCCATTATGGAAATTCTTGATCCATTAATTCTACCTTCTAGTAATTCAGGTGAAATATTGACAATATAGCTTTCGTTTATTCTTACAAAGTAAGGTGGAATGTGTTTTAAGAGTTCTTTTAAAGAAGATTTCAAAAAGTAATATTCTTTATCTAGGGTTTTAAACCAGAGGTAGTTCACCCTTAGGTCTTCTAGCTCTTCATCTTCATTTAGAAAAGGGGTAACCGTAAAAAAAGCAATTTTCTTATAAGGTACTGGAACTTTGGTTACCGCACCTCTCCCGTACTCTTTTACTTCATCTAAATAACCTACTAAGCCGATAAGTGCATCTTTTTCTGTAGTAAATAAATTGTTTTGTTTTTTATGCAAAACGGTGTGGATTGCTCTTGTAACCTCTTCTATATTTAAGCGAGGTTTAGTTTTTACAATAAATTGTTCGTGATTAGTATGTAAGCCTTTTGCAAAAGTAAAATCATCTTCTAAATCGGTGACGTAAATAAAAGGTATTTTATATTGAGAATGAAGTACTTTTCCTAAATCTATTCCGTCTTTTATACCTTGCAAATCAATATCCAACAACACTATATCTGGAGTATTTTCTTTAATTCTTAGTATAGCTTCATCAAAGGATTTCGTGTATCTATCAATGGTAAAATTTTGCTTTACAAGTGCTCTTCTCAAGCGTTCGTATAATGCTGGCTGGTCTTCTACAATAAGTATGTGTGCTTTCATATTTATTTAGGGAATTTTATAGTTAAAGCAACCCCATTGTTATTCGTTAATGCAAAGTTGCCATTAAGTTGTTCAGCTAGGAGTTTGATAATGCGAAGACCGAATGATTCTGTAGTTTCAATATCAAAATTTTCAGGTAAACCTTTTCCGTTATCCGAAAGTGCCAATTCGTATGTATTGCCTTTATCGTTTATTTCAATTTTAACTATTCCTGTATTAGTACCAAAAGCGTATTTGTAGGAATTGGTTAAAAATTCGTTGATAATCAAGCCTACGGGAAAGGATTTATCTGCATGTAAATTGAGTTTGCCTTGTACTGATTTTTCGATGCTAATGTTTTCATTTGAAAAGGAGTTGGCAACATTGCTTGATAAAGTGTCGATGTATTTCTTTAGGTTAAGATTCGTTACATCCTCATTTTTGTATAATTGCTGATGCACCTCATTTATACTATTTATCCTGTTTTGTAATTCAGTTAGTTTTTTTGAAAATTTACCATCTGCAAACTCCTCTTTAGCAACTTCTATAAAAGTATCTATAATAGACAAGTTATTTTTTACACGGTGATGCAACTCTTTTTGTAAAGACTCAATTACTTCTTTTTGTTTTTTTGTTTTTTTAAGAGTAAAAAACAATATAATACAAATAATTAATATAATTATTATAGAAATAGATGTCAACAATAAGGTATTTTTTTTAGATTGTATCTCACTTTCATTGAGGTCTTGTTCTGTTTTTGAATTAAAAAATAATTCATCTGCTGCTCTTTTTTGATTTCTCACTTGTAAGCTATCTGTGAAATTTTTATAAAAATTAGTTTTTATGCTATCCTTAAATTTAACCCAGTTTAACAAACTTGTTTTAATAGCATTTTTGTCATTTGATTTAAAAGCAATTTCCTGCTTCAATTTTAAAATTCTTTCTCTAGTTTTACTATCATAATCTTTTATGTTTTCTATATCAATTTTTGCTTGCTCATAATTTTTATCGCTAAAACTACTAAGAGCTCTCGTGAAATTTTCAACATTAATTGTATCAGATAGTTTTTTGAGAGTTGCTAATTTTTCAATATAAACATCTGTTTCTTGTTTGTTCTGTTGCAATGAATGAGTGTAAATTAAATCCTGAGCAGTAACTTTTGTTAGTAAAATATTATTGGTATGTGTGGCGACAGTATGGCTAACAGTTAATAAAGCAATCGCAAAAGGTATTTCACCCTCATTTATAAGCGTTTGGGCAATACCATGTTTAAGTTCAATTTGATATTCAGGTATTGTAACTTTATGTATAATCATATGATTGATACCTTCTTTAAAATGGATTACTGCTTCGTAAGTATCGTAGTGTACATTATATATATTTCCAAGTCCTATGCATGCTAATGCATAGCTCTCGGAAAACGAATTTGCACCACATTTTTTAGCTTTTATAAAATGTTCTATTGATAATGAAAATTTTTCTTGTTTAGCATATATTTTAGCGATTTTATTATGAGACTTACAGATTATTTCCTTATTTGCATAAGAGTATATGATGATTTTATTAAAAGAATCTATAGCTTCTTTATAATTTTGAGTGATCATGAATAGTGATCCTTTTAAAAAATTAGCACGTAGAACTAAATCAGAAATAATACTATCAGTTTGGTTTATTTTTTTTGTTTCGGTAAGTATAAAATCTAGAATCTCTTGCCCTTTTTCAGTTTGTTGTAATAAGCGCATGTCGTTAAACCCTACTTCTAAAATACTATCAAGTAGTTTGACTTTTGCATTTGTAGAGGTATTGGATTCAAGCTTGCTGTAAAGAGTTTCAATTTGATTTTGAGAAAATGCAAGTGAAATAAAAAGTATATTGCAACTTATGAAAAACGCAATTTTTTTTGTTATTGGCATAATTATATGGTTAATCTGTTTGACTTGTAATACTGCTACTACAAAAGAAAATGTTAAAACGTATCTAGATAATGAATATAACTATAAATATTTAAATAAAATTGTTCATTTTAAATATAATAAAGAAGATGTCATATATTGTGAAAACCGTATAAAATTAAATGAAAATGTTATTTTTCAGTTTTCTTCTTTTTCTGGAAGTCCTGATGAACGGATTAATCATCCTTATAAAGACCAAAGTAAATTAATAAAGGAGCGAAAAGAATTGTCTACAAATTACGTAGGTTTGATTCTTCGATTTAAAAGTGTAGACTCCTTAGCTTTTAGTTATGGTAGAGAATTTTTTTATGCCTTTTGTTCTTACAAAATAGATTTTCACACTTGTTTTTATGATAATAATTCATTAGTCTTACATTTAGAAGACACAGATTCTATAAAGAAAATACAATTTAAAATGAAAAAAGGTTATTTAAATACTATACGTGTTGAGTCTATTTTGACTCCTCTTATTACATCAAATGAAAATTGATTCATAGCTTTAGCTTCCTATTTAATTTACAAAAAATTGAGTCCTGTTCCGCAAAGTTTGCAACTTCAAAGTTCTTAAGTAAACTTTCCAACAATCTTAATATCTCAACCTGAAATTCCAACTTAAATCACCTCTTTTGCTTTAAACTCCATCCCAGCCAAAAGTGTAGATACCTTTGTAAAAATATTTTCTACATCAAAACGCAACTATGCAGAAGCTTATCTTAGTGCCTACTAGAAAGCAGGAAGTAGGACAACTTATATTTGCATTAAGATTATGGTAAATACCAAAGAGGGAAGTAGCAGAGCAGCAGACATTATTTAAAATTGAATTAGAGCAAGGACTACCCTTCAATTATTAGGCACTAAGAAACAATTATACCATCCAGTAAACCTGTGATGTATGTCTGTAATGTTGATGAAGGCTCTGCCGTGAACGGCAATGCGCACGTAGATCTTGTGATGGCATCGGTAACTGATGAAGATGCGGAAGTTTTGGTTCTTGCTGTCGGTATTGAAGCCGATATTGCAGAACTGGAAGACTATGAGGAGCGTAAGCTTTTCCTTGAAGATATTGGTCTAGAAGAAGCAGGTGCTGGAAAACTGATCCGTTCGGCTTATAGATCGTTAAATCAACAAACTTATTTTACCGTTGGTAAGAAAGAAGTGAGAGCATGGACAGTAAAAGTAGGAGCAACGGCACCACAAGCAGCTGGGGTGATACACTCAGACTTTGAGCACGGTTTTATTCGAGCAGAGGTTATCAAATTTGATGATTTTGTGCACTTTGGCAGTGAAGCAAAAATAAGAGATGCTGGTAAACTTAGCGTTGAAGGTAAGGAGTACATCGTCAAGGACGGTGATATTATGAATTTTAGATTTAACGTGTAGAACATCACAGCCTATAGAGCTAAAGCCCCAGTTCAAATTTTGAACTGGGGCTTTTTTGGGCTTATAAAAGGTTACCTTTGCAAAAATATTTTTTATGTCAAAACAGTTTTTAGATTTAGGTATTAATGAGCACTTACAGCAGAGTTTAGTCGACTTACAGATTTCTGTTCCTACTGAAGTCCAAGAAAAGACCATTCCCATTGTCCTAAATCAAAGCGAAGATCTTGTGGTTTTATCAAAAACAGGATCAGGAAAAACCGCTGCTTTTTGCTTGCCTTTATTACAATTGATCGATACTGAAAACACTGCTATACAGACTCTTATCCTAGCACCTACTAGGGAATTAGGTCAGCAGATTTATAATAATCTCTTCTCTTTTGCTAGTTATAGTGACCAAATACATATCGCCTCCTTATGTGGCGGTACGCCCATAAAACCTCAAATCGAGAAGCTAAACAGCACAACCCATCTTGTGGTGGCTACACCTGGACGTATGCTCGATCTCATGAAACGGGAGGCCATTGATTTAAAGCATTTAAAATATGTTGTATTGGACGAGGCTGATGAAATGCTGAGCGCCCTAAAATCTGAAGTCGATACCATTATAAAAGCTATACCAAAGACCAGGAGAACGCTATTATTTACGGCGACTATGCCTGGGACGGTTAAACAATTGGTACAGAATTATATGTCGAAAGGCCTTGTCACCATAGAAGTGGATACGGCTACTCTTGGACATCAAGGGATCGACCATCATTATGTGGTTGTAGAACCCATTGAAAAACTAGATGTCTTATTACACTTTCTAAATTCTAAAGGGGGTGAGCGTGGTATTATATTTTGTAAAACCAAAGCGGCAGTGAATAAACTAGCTAAGAAATTGGCCATCAATAAATTCTCTTCCGGTGCTATTCACGGTAGCTTAACCCAAGGCATTCGGGACCGTATTATGGGTCAATTTAGAGAAGGTCATATCGATATTTTAGTGGCAACCGATTTAGCCGCGCGTGGTATTGATGTAAAAGAAGTGTCCTATGTCGTCAATTATCATTTGCCCGATACTTATGAAGCTTATGTCCATAGAAGTGGACGTACGGCAAGAGCAGGTGCAAAGGGACTTTCATTAACGATTTTACAACACGAAGAAATTACAGAGATTGCTGATTTTGAAAATGAATTGGGCATTGTCTTTCATAAATTCAAAAAAGCGGATGCCCAAAGCATAGAAGAAAACAATGCGTTATTATGGGCCAAAAAAATATTTAAAACCAAACCAAATCGAGAGGTATCCGAAGAGTTTAAAACGAAGATCAAAACGGTATTCCATCATTTAACCAAAGAAGAACTCGTCGATAAAGTACTAGCACATCACTTGGCTCACTCCAGTACTGACCACTCAACGTCTGACCGTTCTAAAAAGAAATAAGCACTATGGCAAATCATATAAAATCTCAAGAGGATATTTTGCAAAAATTAAATATCCAAGTCTTGAACCCTATGCAGGAGGAAGCGATTCCTTTAATTAAAAACACTACTAATACCATTCTATTATCACCAACAGGAACCGGTAAAACCCTGGCGTTTTCATTGCCCTTATTAACTATTTTAGATCCTGAATCTCCAGATGTCCAAGTCTTAATATTGGTGCCGTCAAGAGAATTGGCCATTCAAATTGAGCAAGTGATTCGTTCGATGGGATCTGGTTATAAGGTCAATGCGGTATATGGGGGCAGACCTGTCTCCAAAGACAAAATTGAAATCAAACATAACCCTGCTATTCTAATCGGAACCCCAGGTAGAATCCTAGATCATTTTAATAGTGAGCGTTTTTCCAAAACTAGCATTCAGACTCTTATTTTAGATGAGTTCGATAAATCTTTAGAAGTCGGTTTTGAGGAAGAAATGAAGGCTATTATTAGTCAGTTGCCCAACCTTAACAAACGGGTGTTAACCTCTGCAACACAAGGCATTTCTATTCCTGGTTTTGTAAGATTGGATAAGCCTAGTATCGTTAACTATTTGGATAAAAAAACACCATCCAAGTTAACTATTAAAACAGTGGTTTCTCCAAGTCAGAATAAGTTAAAAACATTGGTAGATTTAGTACATCATCTTGGTAATGCACCTGGAATTGTGTTTTGTAATTTAAGAGATAGCATAGACGAAGTAAGTGCTTATTTAAATCGACAAAACATCAGCCATGCCTGTTTTTCTGGGGTGATGGAACAAAAGGATAGGGAACGGGCTTTGATAAAATTCAGAAATGGGAGCTCACAGATCTTAGTGGCTACAGATTTGGCTGCAAGAGGTATCGATATTCCAGAACTGAAATTCATTATTCATTATGAACTCCCACGCCATGAAGAAGAGTTTATTCATAGAAATGGAAGAACAGCTAGAGTGAACTCTAAAGGAACAGCTTATATATTAAAATGGGAACGGGAGTCTTTACCTGAATTTATTAAAGATGTAAAAGGTATTGATGTCTCTTCAAAATCATCACAAAAAATAGAACCAAAGCCCCAATATTGGGAGACCTTATTTATTTCTGGTGGGCGAAAAGATAAAATTTCCAAAGGGGATATTGCAGGATTATTCTTCAAACAAGGCGGTCTTAACAAAGATCAATTGGGAAACATCGAGCTCAAACCAGACTGTGCATTTGTTGCTATCCCGCTAAGCCTAGCCGATGAATTGGTAGAAAAGTTAAGCAATTCGCGTTTAAAGAAAAAGAAGGTGAGGATCTCAGTGCTTGAAAGTTAATTTTAAATTAAGAATTAAGAATTTTAAATTGATTTTATGTAGCAATTAAGTTAGTTGAAATATTTTAAATCAGTTTGTTATTTCACGCAAAGCAAACAAAGAAAAAACGCTAAGAAGCGCAAAGGAGAAACTACCCTTTTCTTAATATTTTAAGGCCTTTGCGAAAAACTTAGCGCCCTTTGCGTGGAGCTTTTTTAATACTCGACTTCAATTCATTATCAATAAAAATAGAATCTAGATTTATACTGGTTAATTTTTGTCCTGTTAAGGACTGAATATAAGTTAAGCAAACACCATTCATTTCAAAAAGTGCCTTGATATACTTTATATGCAATACCTAAAGGCATTGTTGTTAACAAAAGATAGTTTTTTACCAACGTATAGTCCCTAAAGGGACAACTCAGAATAAAAAAACTTTTCTCAAATGGAATAACTTTATAGAAAATCAAAACTTTTGCTGCCTTTGCGAAAAACTTAGCGTCCTTTGCGTGAAACGTTTTTAATTCGTGACTTCAATTCATTCTCAATAAAAAAATATTGAGAATAAAGAATTTACTTTAATCCACTAATACGTTAGGTAAATCATTTAAAATCTGTTTGTTATTTCACGCAAAGCAAACAAAGAGAAAAACGCAAAGAATCGCAAAGAAGAAATTACCATCTACTTATATTTTGCGGTCTTTGCGTGAAACTTTTTTAAAACGCGAATTCAATTCATTATCAATAAAAAATGATTGGGAATAATGAATTCATTTTAAATCACTAATACATTAGGTAAATCATTTAAAATCAGTTTGCTATTTCACGCAAAGCAAACAAAGAAAAAGACGCAAAGAGGCGCAAAGAAAAAATTAACTTTAATTGATTCCTTGCGGCCTTTGCGAAAAACTTAGCGCCCTTTGCGTGAAACTTTTTTAATACTCGACTTCAATTCATCATCAACACTAACAAATTAAAAATTGGTAATTAAAAATTCCTAATTATTCCAACATCGGTTTTAAGATTTCCCAGACTGTATGGGCTATTATTTTATGACCTTCAACTGTTGGGTGGATGCCATCACTTTGATTGAGTTCGACGATACCGCCAACATCTTTTAAGATAAAAGGAATAAAGGCAAGATTATTGGCTTTGGCTAATTCAGAAAACAACTGTTTGAATTCGGTGGTGTACTTTTGTCCCATATTTGGTGGCAGTTGCATACCAGCAAGAATAATCTTTGTCTTTGGACTTTTTTCTTTTACAGTTTTTATAATCGCTTGAAGGTTAGATCGCGTTTCAGATAAAGGAACTCCCCGTAAGCCATCATTTGCTCCAAGCTCCAATAGAAAAATATCGATATCTTGATTCAAGACCCAGTCAATTCGGCTTTTACCACCCGCTGTTGTTTCTCCGCTTAAGCCTGAATTAACAACTATATATTTTAAATTCAAAGAATCAATTTTTTCTTGTAATACAGCAGGAAAAGCATCATTGCTATCCTCCAATCCATAGCCAGCTGTAATGCTATCTCCAAAGCATAAGATGGTTTCAGTACTATTTTCTGAAGCTTCAGCAAGTTGGGATGGTTTGGTTTGCTGCTTTGCTGTTTCTTCTTGTGTCGTTTTTTTCTTTTTATCACTACCACAACCCAAGATTAAAATCAAGGGAATAATATAACAAAGCCTTATGAGTTTCTGCATAGCGGAAGTTGGTAAGATTAGATTCATTTGTCTATTTTGAGCCTCTGACATAATTGTCATTTTAATTAAAATTATATGCCAAAGATATTGAAGATTACTGGGCTAGAAAAGACTTATTCCAGTGGTCACAAAGAATTAACGGTCTTGCAAAACATCTCTTTTGAGGTTGAAAAAGGACAAACCTTTTCTATTGTGGGCCCTTCAGGAAGTGGAAAAACAACCTTACTAGGCTTGTGTGCAGGATTAGATAATCCAAATGCAGGAAGTGTAGAGTTATGTGGTCAGGATTTAAGCCACTTAAACGAAGACCAAAGGGCCCAATTACGGAATAAAGAAGTGGGTTTTATTTTTCAGAACTTTCAACTGCTGCCAACGCTCACTGCTCTTGAAAATGTAAGTGTTCCCTTAGAATTACAAGGAGATAAAGCCGCAGCCAAAAAAAGTATGGTTTTATTGGAAAAAGTGGGTTTAGCCGACCGTTCAGATCATTATCCATCTCAGCTTTCAGGTGGTGAACAACAACGAGTTGCATTAGCCAGAGCCTTTTCCAATGCACCTTCTATTTTATTTGCCGATGAACCTACAGGAAACTTGGATGAGGAAACTGGAGAAAAAGTAATCAAACTATTATTCGATTTAAACAAAGAAGCTGGTACGACGCTGGTGATTATTTCGCATGATTTAGAGTTGGCCAACCGAACCCAGCAAATATTGCGTCTGAAAGGCGGTCAAGTGCTAACCAATCAACGCACAGAAGTGCTGTAAATTCACACCTCTTTCCTATGAATCAAAATACAAAATGGCTCTTTAAGATGGCATGGCGTGATGCCAAGGCTAGTAGAGTGCGCCTGCTTTTATTTATGGCCTCTATCATCTTAGGTATTGCTGCAGTGGTCTCCATACAATTATTCAGCATTAATCTTAAAGACAATATACAACTACAATCTAAAGCCTTGATGGGTGCCGATTATATCATCGATAGTAGAAAACAACCTACGGAGCGAGCTCAAGCGATCATAGACTCCCTAAAACCTGATGCTTCTGAAGTCAACTTTGTATCGATGATTGCCTTTCCCAAAAGTGGAGGCACCAAACTGGTAAAGGTGCGTGCTTTAAAAGGAGACTTTCCTTTTTACGGCACGATCAATACCGAACCTGCTTCAGCAGCAAGCATTTATCAAGATTCAGGTGGGGCATTGGTGGATGCGACTTTATTACTTCAGTTTGACATCCAACCAGGGGATTCTATAAAAGTGGGAGAACTCACCCTTCCTATTGCAGGCGCTTTAAAGGCTATTCCTGGGACTACGGCAATTTCAAGCTCTGTAGCTCCACCAGTGATCATTCCAAATCGGTTTGTAGAGAGCACGGGACTCCTTCAATTTGGCAGTCGCAAGGAGTATCAGTTCTTTTACAAAGCATCAGATACTTTAAATTTGAGTCAGTTTGAGGAGAAAATAAACCCCATGCTGGAGGCAGAAAATTCCGATTTAGATACGCATACCAGTACTAGCGAACGTTTAGGAAACCGTTATGATAACGTGGGAAAATTCTTATATCTAGCAGCTTTTATAGCTTTGCTTTTAGGCTGTGTGGGTATCGCCAGTTCTGTTCATATTTATATCAAAGAAAAACTGAAAGCCATTGCCGTTTTAAAATGTATGGGAGCGTCCAGAAAGCAGAGCTTTCTTATTTTCCTAATTCAAATTGCGGGTATTGGTGTTGCTGGTGGGCTGGTGGGTTCGCTCATTGGGGTAGGACTTCAGGTTTTATTTCCCTATATCTTACAAGAGTTTCTTCCGTTTGCGGTTGAAATAAGCATCTCTTTCCAACCCATACTTATTGGTGTTTTTCTAGGGCTGTTTATGTCGGTTTTATTTGCGCTTTTACCATTACTTAGAACCTGGTATGTATCGCCGTTAGAAGTGTTACGTATTGATGAAAAAGCTTCGCAAGGTCCAAAAAAGGCGAGATTTTTTGTGTTCGCTGGGATACTCGTATTTCTGTTTTTATTTTCATTCTGGCTACTTGAGGATATATTCTATGCACTCGGTTTTGTTGGCGCTACGCTAATCACATTTGCTGTTTTAGCGGGGACTGCTTTGTTGTGTATGACACTCATTAGAACCTATTTCCCAAAACGCTGGGGGTTTATTTCACGCCAAAGTTTGCTAAATTTATTTAGGCCAAATAACCAGACCGTGGTGCTAGTGGTCGCCATCGGTTTAGGGACATTTTTGATCAGTACCTTATATTTTACTAAAGATATTTTATTGGCTAAAACTGATATTGAGCAATCGACAGAAACTGCCAATATGATCATTTTAGATGTGCAAACTGATCAACGCGATGCTGTAGAAAAACAACTTATTGAGAGTGATTTGCCCACTCTTGATAACATTTCGCTGGTGACTATGCGAATGCAAAAAATTAAAGATCAGCAGGTGAATGAGATACGACAGGATTCAACGAGCCAGATTCGCGGTTGGATTTTAAACCATGAGTTTAGAACTACCTATCGCGACACGTTGATTGATTCAGAAGAAATTATAGAAGGGGAGTGGATCCCAGAGTTAAAGTCTGGAGATCCCGTGAAGATTTCTATTTCAGATAATCTTGCCGAAGATGCAAAGTTAGGAGTTGGCGATGCCGTTGTTTTTAATGTGCAAGGTGTGCTTATGGAAACCACTGTGGGCAGTATTCGTAAAGTAGACTGGGGACAAATTCAGCTTAATTTTAGCATTGTTTTTCCCAAGGGTGTTTTAGAAAAGGCTCCACAGTTTAATGTGATTACCACCGCTGTACCAGATGAGGAAGCTTCAGCAAAATTACAAAGGGATTTGGTAGCGAAATTTCCTAACGTTTCGGTGATAGATTTGCGACAAGTATACACCTTATTGGAAGATATTTTAGATAAGATTTCTTGGATCATTAATTTTATGGCTTTCTTTAGTATTCTTACGGGCATTATCGTTTTGATAGGTTCTGTAAGAACCAGTAAATACCAACGTATTAAAGAAAGTGTTTTGCTGCGAACTTTAGGTGCAAAAAATACACAGATTTTAAAAATAACCGCTTTGGAATATCTGTTTTTAGGACTGCTGGGGAGTTTAGTTGGAATTTTGTTGGCTTTAGTAAGTAGCTTCTGCTTAGCTCTACTTGTTTTCAAGGAGCCCTTTGTGCCTTCCTTGATTCCCTTTTTAGTTTTTTTACCAGGTATTACCCTTTTGGTTTTGGTGATTGGCTTGAGCAATATTCAAACTGTCTTACGCAGTTCACCTTTGGAGGTTTTGCGTAAAGAAGGTTAGTTGTGGTTTCATTTAAGTACTGTAATCGTTTAACTTTGTGGAGATAATATATATGTATGGTTAGTGTATCTGAGAATAAAAATGATTTTGCTTCCCTGAGGTTTATACCTCGTTTTTTAAGCAGAGTTTACCAAACCCACCCTGGCTTATTTATTGGGAATGTGTTTTTAAGATTGCTTAAATCCCTTATCCCAATTACTTTACTTTGGGTAGGAAAGGAAATTATAGATGAGGTGATTCTCCAAGTCGATCTGGATACGTCCGATCTAAACAGATTATATTGGTTGATTGGTATAGAATTGCTCTTAGCTATACTAAGTGATGTATTTAATCGGCTTATTTCCTTAACCGATGGACTTTTGGGTGATCTATATTCCAATGCATCGTCGATAGAACTGATTCAAAAAACCGCTAAAGTTGAACTGGCAAGTCTCGAAGATTCAGAGTTCTACGATAAGTTGGAGCGTGCTCGACAGCAAACTACCAGTCGAGTGTCTTTAATGTCTAACGTCTTGGCACAAATCCAAGATATTATCACAATAATATCCTTGGTTTCTGGATTGATTTATTTTTATCCTATTTTAATTGTGTTGCTGGTCATTTCTATTATTCCGTCGTTTATTAATGAGCTGAAATATAGCCAGTCTAGTTATTCACTTCAAAAGAGCTGGACTCCAGAACGTCGTGAGCTAGACTATATGCGTATGATTGGTGCGAGTGATGTCACTGCCAAAGAGATCAAGTTGTTTGGTTTGGCTGATTTTATAAGCTCTACGTTCAAACGCATTTCAGATAAGTACTACAAAGCCAATAAAAAACTTTCCATTAAAAAAAGTTTATGGGGAGGCGTTTTTCATATTTTAGGTGATTTAGCCTATTATGGCGCTTATGTTTTTATTGTTTTAAAGGCAGTCGCTGGTTTGGTAACCATTGGAGACTTAACTTTTTTGGCAGGTTCCTTTAGCCAGTTGCGAAACCAATTGCAAACTGTATTTTCTCGTTTTTCAAACATCACTCAAAGCGCCATGTATCTCCAGGATTATTTCGAATTTACCGACATGGACTTTAGTAATGATAATCCAGAGCAATATCGTGAAGCCCCTTCAGAATTTAACCACAGCATTCATTTTGATAATGTGAGTTTCAGCTATCCACAGTCAGAGAAAATGGTATTGTCCTCACTAACGTTTGACTTGAAAAAAGGAGAGAAACTGGCTTTAGTTGGAGAAAATGGAGCAGGGAAGACGACACTGATAAAACTTTTATTGCGGCTTTACGAACCTACTGGTGGTCAAATTTTAATGGATGGCGTACCGATTCGAGAGTATAGAAAAGAAGATTATCAAAAAATGCTGGGAGCAATTTTTCAGGATTTTGTGAAGTATTATTTAACTGCTAAAATCAATATTGCAGTTGGGAATATTGACGAAGAGCATAATATTGATAAAATCAAAGATGCTGCAGTACAGAGTCTTGCCAACGATGTGATTGAAAGTTTACCTTTGGGTTATGACCAAGGTTTAGGCAGACGTTTTAAGAAAGGAGCAGAGCTCTCTGGCGGCCAATGGCAGAAAATTGCTTTGGCGAGAGCTTATATGTCAGATGCACCCATTATTATTTTGGATGAACCTACTTCTGCCTTGGATGCCAGAGCAGAGTCGGAAGTTTTCCAGCGGTTTATTGGCTTGACCAAAGACCGGACTAGCATTATTATTTCCCATCGCTTTTCAACTGTGAGAATGGCAAATCGAATTTTGGTACTTGAAAATGGAAGTATTTTAGAATTGGGAACCCACAAAGAATTATTGGCCAATCCTAAACTTTATGCAGAACTGTTTGAACTTCAAGCAGAGGGGTACAGGGAATAGAGGGATCTCGCATCTTGTAGTGAACTTGGTTGTACTGACCAACTCGACATGATTTTGTACATGCTGAATTTATTTCAGTATCTCAGTCAAAGTTTCTTGCTTGCTATTTAACTTATCTGATGACCTTCGATACAGTATTTGAGCCTTGATAAATTTGAGCAATCCAAGTTAACCATATGGAGACCCTGAAATAAATTCAGGGTGACAAGTTGGTGTGGTTTGTGACTGTGAGACCCTGAAATAAATTCAGGATCACAATTCAACCTGATTTTGTCCTGCTGAATTTATTTCAGCATCTCATCTAAAGCGACTCATATATTTTCCAACTCTCAATCAGGATTCGTTTCAGCATTTTCCGTAACTAACTTTAGATTACTATTTCAAATTTGATATTTACCTATCAACGATAAATTATTTTTCTTAATTTAAAGATCAATATTAATTTTGGAAATTAAAGTAGTGCCTAAACATGCGTATCATAACTACTGGGTTTATATCCTAACCAACAAGCCAAATGGAACTTTATATATTGGTGTAACTGGCGGCATAGACGATAGAATGGAGAGGCACACTACTGGAACAGGCAGTAAATTTACTTCAAAGTATAATCTAAAAATAATGGTATATCTAGAAGAGTTTCAATATATAGAGGATGCTATTGCTAGGGAGAAGCAATTGAAAAATTGGCATCGGCAATGGAAATTAAATTTAATAGAGAAAGACAATCCTAATTGGAAAGACTTATGGGTTAAATTAGGATAGATTCTTTACACTATTAATGATCACAATTCAACCTGTTTTGTCATGCTGAACTACGTTTCAGCATCTCACGCAAAGTTCCTCGTTTACTAGCTAACTTATCTGAAGAACTTCGATTCTGTATCAGCGTCTATTTAGCTTAGGTCAATCTAGGTTAACGACAAGGAGACCCTGAAATGAATTCAAGGTGACAAGTTGTGGTGGTTTGTGGCTGTGAGGCCCTGAAATAAATTCAGGGTGACAATTCAATATGATTTTGTCCTGCTGAATTTATTTCAGCATCTCACTTAAAGTTTCTTGTTTGCTAGCTAACTTATCTGAAGAACTGCGTTTCACCTTCTACAGTTTAATTAAAACGATCTTCCGTTCCTCTGTAATAATCCAACACCTTTACGCGCAATAAATAGTCGTACTTGGCATTTGCAAGGTTTACTTTTGCATTGTCTAAATTATTTTTACTGGTGATGTAGTTTAAGAAATTAGAGACCCCATTTTTAAACCTGATGTCGTTTATCCGATAGGATTCTTTATAGGCCTCAACTTGACTTAAAAAGCTATTGTATCTTTTGTAAACTGCTTCCATATCAAAATGAACTTGAGCGATGGCATTCTTAATATCTAAGTGTGTGCGTTCT
>Ga0306865_1000342_pt1 | contig 20503 bp, 30 predicted proteins | sample AntRauTorckE5431_FD_190441 | JGI IMG/M metagenome (GOLD analysis project Ga0306865, IMG submission 190441) | Saline lake microbial communities from Rauer Islands, Antarctica - Metagenome Torckler E5 #431 (v2) (version 2) | ecosystem: Environmental > Aquatic > Non-marine Saline and Alkaline >... | reverse complement strand
CGCTTTTCAGATAGGCTTTCGAGGAGCCGGCACCGGGAAGGCCGCCGCGAGGAGAAACGCCTTTCAGCGCGATCCGCCCAACCTCTTGCCGTGGGGTTGGATTCTCTCCCGGAGGCCAGTATGTAATAGGGTGGAGCAAGCTGCTCATAGTACAGTAAACCTCGCCTTGCGCTTCTCGCTATCGCGGAGGCGGTCGGAGGTATCCAGCACCATCGCCATCTGCCCGTACTGAGTCGAGGAGAGGCCCACGCCATTGCTGTTCTTTCCCTCGAACGACCACGAGCCCGTCCCAACGCTTTCCTGCGTCTCTCGCGGATCGGAGACGGCGAGGAAGTGGGCAGCCAGCCACGCCAGAACGATCGAGCCTTGCGCGTCCGATAGCCGGGTGCCGACAGTCGCTTGGTACAGCGAGGTGGCCGCCGAAATAAACGGCGCGGGATCGAGTTCTGTCTCAATCAGAGCCTTTACAGCTTCTGGAGTTGTGGAGGCTGCCATGGCCTTATTCCTTCGGTTCAGTTTGCTTATGGGTCGCCTTGTGCGCAGTCTTCTTGCCGCCTGCCGGGTTAGTCGTCAGCTGCGGTTCCTGCTCGCCGCCTTCCTGCTCGTCAGCGTGCTGGCGCTCCAGAAGGTTCAGCCCGAAGTTCTTGGCTTGCTCAACGGCCAGATCGACAACGTCGCCTTTGACGAACGACTCGCGGCCGCCCTTCTCCGCTTTACGAACCAACTTGCCTTCTTTCAGTTTGTACTGTGGCATTTCCGTTTCCTCTCGTCTTCTGAAAAAAAAGGGAGCCAACCTTGTCGGCGCGGCTCCCTTTCAGTTACACCTTTACGGCTTCGCTACGTTACGCCGGGCGCAGGTGAACGATACCGCTCCGGCCGTCATAGTCGGACTTCAAACGAGCGGCCCAGCAAGCCATCACCTTGAAGTTCTCGACCATACCGCCCTTAGACGACCACTGTACAGTCGTAATCGGCTGCGCAATGGCGAGGTCTACTGTGTCGCGGGTCATCTGTACCAGCACAACGTTGTTGGCGGTAAGGCGATCTGCGACTACAACGCGGCCGATACCGCCCAACTTCTCCAGACGCTCCCGGAGAGTAACACCAGCATAGTTCACGTTGAAGTCTTCGTCCAACTTGAACTCATAGGCGCGCGGGACATACAGGACAAATGGCCCATTCTTCTTGTCGTCGCGAGCGGCTTGGAGCATCGCTTGAACGTCGTCCAGGATCAGCTGGTTGTCGGCTGCTGCGATCGCGTCCCAGTTGCTGGTCAGGTCGATCTGGGTACGGCCGGGCTGGGTCGTGTAGCCATACAGCTTCTTACCATCCACAGAGATCGGCGCGCCGCCAAACAGCATATCCTCGGAGCGTTCGGTGACGCGACGAGAAGCAATGCCAGCTTGAGAGACGTCGATAGACTCGCCCACCATCCGGCTCGCTTCGAGGCGACGAATGTTGACAGAGAAGTCTTTGTGGAAGATCGGCACAGGAACGTCGCGCAGGTTATACGCCACAGTGTCTTCCTCGCCTTCGGTAATACCGGACATGGAGACGTCCGCGCCGGTCATATCACTTTCCTCTTCCCACTGGGACAACGTAATGCCCAGAGATCCGAGATTGTGAACGAGCCCGGCAGATTGGAGATCCCGGATGCCAACGAGACGATCGGTGGCGACCTTGATCACTTCCGTGTCGATGTCCTTCCACTCGTCGTACCGCAGCAGCGCGCCTTCGGCGTTCGCGACTGGCTGGTTGGAGTTCGTAAGAATGCGCGGCTCTCCCTTCTCGTTCAGGAACGGGCGCATGCGGTTTACATTAAGGCGGCCAGACCCCATTACGTTACCGGCCGCGTCTACGATCGCGTTCTGGGGCATCACAGCACCTCCACTTTAATGCGGGCGCTTTCTGCGCCACCTGAATTGTCGACAGCTTCCAGCGCCTTCGCTACAGCAGTGCCGGTTGTAACAGCCGCCAAGGTTCCGTCACCGGCGCTTTCGAGATAAACGCCATCGCCGATCGCCGGAGCGGAAGCGGCAACAACTGCGTAAACCTCGTGGCCGGAAGACGCGACGCCGTACAGCACGGTGTCCTCGTCGTTGTAGGCGACGTCAATGCCGTTGCCGATAACCTCGTTGGGACGGGCGAAGGCTGGCAGAGCAGGACCACCGGCGGTCGCGTGTACGACTACGGTGCCGCCGGCAGCGCGCTCGACGAGCATGCCGGGAAGGATACCGGCCGCGCCAGCGAGTCCTTCCTTGCCCATGGGGCTGCCTTTCAAAAAGATTTTCTTTGGAGTGTCGTTGCTAGGCATTATGCGCCCTCCCCAGCTTTAGCAAACACATTCGGTGCCTGCATGGATTTGGTGGAATCGGCTTCTGCCTCCTCCTCGTTTACGGCCAGAGGCTCCCGGCCGCCGCGCGCGGAGTAGTTCGCAGCAGGCTTCAAGCCGTTCGCGATCGTCTCCAGAGTCGGCACGTCCATGGCCAGCAGCTGATCCTCGGTCATGGAGGAGTTCGCCTGAATCTTAGCGACCAGACCTTTGCGGTGCTCGTCGTATTGATTCCGGGCGAAGGTCAGCGCGGCTTTGTCCTCGTCGGACAACACCGGCCCTTGGTTGTTCTTTTCCGGCTCTGCAGCCGGGTCTTTACCTTGTGGCATATCGTCACCCTCGTTTTGATTTGCGCCCGGCTTGGGAGCGTCGTGATTGCCTTCCGGCGACAGATCGCCCTCGGCAGTATAGCTGTCGCGGAGCGCCTTGAGCGTTGCCATCGACATATCCATGAGCCCGTACATATCTTCTGGAACGAAGGGCGAATTGTCGCGGCTCACGAGGTCCGCAACCATCTGCCTGAAATCGTCGTCCGCTCCCCGGCGGTTGGCTTCGAGTGCAAGCGCCTCGACCCACTGCGGCTCGCCGTTCGTTTGTAGCGCAAACGGATCTTTACCGCCCATGGCCTTGTTAAGCGCCGCGACTGCTGCCCTTACTTTTTCGGTCATTTTGAATCCCTCACTTTGATTAGCTCTAACGCCGCACCCGTCTTCAAACGAGCATGCGCCCGGAATGTCGAACAAGATTGCGAGATGGTCCGGCTTCACGTTGGTGTGCAGGAGTTGTTCGCCTGCCTGTTTGTGGACAGCGAAATAGCCAGTGGATACGTCGATCTCAAGCTCATCGCCTTCCAGCGTTTCGATCGAGCCCGGTCGGAGAGCTTCCGCAAGCTCGACGTTTATCCACGCTTCGCCTTTGAGCTTTACGCCGTCGACAGCGGAGCCGAAGATGTAGCCAACACCCCAATCGTCGAGAGCGTCAGGTGAGTTCGCTGAAAGGAAGTCGCCTGATTCAGTAGCCGGATGCCCGAATGTAACCGGGACGCCGTTCCACGAAGGCGCAAACAGCTCATCCTGCGGGATAACTGCGCCGTTCATAACAACGTCGGATCTCGCCATGACGACCGGAACAACTAGCCACTCCTGTTCGCGCCATCCCTTTCGGGTCGCGGCCGCGACTTGGTTCAGCGTGATCGTGTTCTGGTTATTCGTCTTTGGTTCGACTTTACAGCTGCAAGGCACAGGCGTGCTCCCACATGGAATTTTACCGTAGTATGACAGACGATTCGCTACAAGTCAACAACAGGAAGCGCAACGCATCTGCAATTGGGGTGAACAGGTATCATATCCTCAATCGTCTTCAAATCAAACTTCTTGCCTTCGAGCCCTTTGCACTCTGAACAAACGCGCCCGTCACCGGCCGTCGAGAACTCTGCCTGTACAACGATCTGCTTCACCCCGGCTTCCCGATAGCTGGCGATGTTCGCCTGGTGGTGCGTTCGGATAACCTCTGTGCGAGCCAGCACGCGCGATCGGGTCCGGCCGATTTTCTCCACGCGCCCTTCGATCCGCTTGGCGATCTTGGCGGTGCCTTCTCCGGCTTCGAGCCCCAAGGCAATCTCCCGCCGGATGCCCGCTTGCATCGCCTCGTCGATCTTCTCCAGATCCGTATAGACCCGGCCCAGAATTTGCTCCAGCTTGCCCTGATGGTTCTGGCGTTTGAGCGCGCCCTTCATCAGATCGACGTTGTTGCCCTTCGGCGATCGCTTGTTAATTTCGTTCTGCGCCCGGCGCACGCCTTTTTTGTAGGCTCCATACAGGTAGCTTTCCACCCAGTTGTTCGGGTCCGGCGTCACGCCTTTCTCCCGCACGATCCGCTCCGCCTCCGCCGGGTCGATTATGTTGCGGCGCACAGACTCGTTCAGGAAGTCGAGAATGGTGGCAGTTTCGAGCGGCCCAACCGGGAACTCGTACCGCTTATTGATGACGACCTCAGGCGCTTGGGCCATGAAGTCGTTAAGCTCCGCCAGCACTTTCTTGTACCTGCGATTTACTTCTGCTTCAAACTTTTGGCGTAGCGTCTTCGTGAACGTCGGATCTTGGCGGAGTTTGGCGTTGATCGACGGCCGGAGCTGGCGCGCTTCACACATCCTCTCCTTCCCCCTCGCCGCTCGCTGGAGGATTCCCGAAGCCCGCCTGCACATCCTCGTCGTCTTCGTCGTCTGGTCCCTCCTCGTCTTCCTCATACTCGGATTCTTCAGGCAGCCCAAGGATCTCATACCGGAACTCGCGGAGCGGCATCACATAGTCCGCGCCGTCCGCCCCAACGTAAGCGGCGATCGACTCCGCGCGCGTCTTGCCAATGTCAGCCTTTTCCTTCTCGGACAGACTCGCCAACGCATCCCACTCGATCGACATTGTGCCTTCGGGCTCCGGGAGGTTCCCTGTCTCGATCATCTTCTCAATGAACGGCCGGACGATCTTGGGCGCAGCGTATCCGCTCCGGCGGTCGTCGATCTGGGCCGCCCAGTTCGTCGCGTCCTGTGAGCTGGCGAGTTCGCCCGCTTCGCTCCCGGTCAAGATCCGCAGAGGCACACCATGCGTCCCGGCGATCAGCTTCAGGAGGGAGTCCAGGTTGCCGGACGGGTCCGGCGTATCGGAGCCCAAGACCGTAGCCGATAGCCCGGTGCCCGCGATCGAGCGCCGCAGCTGGTGCTCGTATTCGTCGGACTGTTCCTTGAGGCGCTTCATATCGTCGTCGTCAAACTCTGCGTTCGAGTCAGCGGACCAAAGCACGCCACGGTTAGCGCACAACCAGAACGTCTCCGCCCCGGAGCCCGCGACCTTCTCCAGATCCTGAAGGTAATTGTACGAAGGCATGAGGCGAGGAACGCCGTACACTTCGTCATCGTCGAGGAACTCGGACAGGTGGAGAACGCGGCTGTGGTGGACGGTGATCGAGCGCGTCGCGGATTTCGTCGCGAGAGCAGAGCGCCCGGTCATGAGCGTGTACAGTTCCGGCATCCCGAAGCGCGGCGAGCGTTCGTTCATATCCCACTGGCTCACCGACACACTGTGCTCGCCGTAGGCTGAGAGGTAAAGGAGATCTGCTTGCCCTTCGATCGGGTCGGAGAGGTTCGCCGAATCGTTAAAGCCCATGTACATAAGACCGTATTGCCCAATGGCAGAGAGGCGGTCAGCGCGCTCCATGTAATGGCAAATCCCCAGCTCCCGGTTCAACCGCTGCCACGCGCCGGTCAAGCTCTCTGAGTTCTCCGCGCCGTCTTCGCTCTCGTCGTATACCGCTGGCGCTTCGCTCCACGTCTCGCGAGGGAAAGCCCGGATGATCCGAGAGGCGACGCCATTGCGATGGTACAGGCCCACGAAGTCTTCCGCCCTGAGCGCCTTGTTCCAACCAAACGTCTCATAGCGGTCGCGCCGCCCGTTGTGGCTCTTTCCCAGCAGCCGGTTCCAGAGCGACCGGATCAACCGGCCGTCTGCAAATGTCTCATCGCTCATAGCACCCTCGCTTTGCGCTTGGCTCGTTTGATCCGCTTCTGTACCGCGTAGCGTATCGCGTCGATACAGTGGTTGTATAGGTCGATCGGCTCCGGCTGTACTTCGTTCGTCGCCTTGTCTCGCTTGTAGGAGTATAACCGGGATTCTCTGATGGTTTCCTTACAGCGCGGGTGAATAACGATTTCGCTGTAAGATCGCAGGTGCGCGATCCCGTCCGCTACTGAGCCCGGCCACTTCAGCACAGCCTTGATATTCGGGATACCGTGGCGCTTCAGATAGCTGATCGACTCCGGCCGCGCGCTGTCTGCCCGGCTTTCATAATCCTCGAACTCTGGTATGCGTTCGTTGACATAATCCGCTGTGTCGTCGAGTTCGAGCCCCACCTTGTACGCTTCGTATTCTACGAGCAAGGCGCGCGTGTTCGGGTTGACCCAGCACCGCACAGCGGTCGTCGGATCGTTCGCAAAGCCGAAGTCCATGCCGTGGTATGGCCCTTCCCAATCGGCTTGCGGCGTGAACTCAGACACCCGGACCTTATCGTGGAGGATCTGCGCTTCAGAGTTTTCGAGATATGCGCCTTCCCAAACGTGGGCGTACATCGCCGGTTCGAGAAGCTCCTGATCATCCTTCCGCTGCTCGTTGAGTACCTTCGTGAAGAACGGGTTGTCAGTGTAGTTGAGTTCGACGATCCCGGCGCGGCGAGACGTCCGCAACCGGAAGCGTTTGTCAACCGGGCTGCCCTTTTTCGACGGGTTCCAAATGATCCAGATCTCGGAATTGGGCGCCCGAACGGTTGGGCCAAGATCCCTCAGCGACGCTTCCGGGACGTCCTCCGCCTCCTCGATAATGCAAATGTCAATCTGCGCCATCGACTTGATACCGGAAATATTGTGGCGCAGGCCGCGAAAGATAAACTCAGTGCCATTGGCGCCATAGATTCCTTTGTCCATTATGGTGTAATGGGCGCGAAGAAAGGCGTGTTCATTGATCGCGTTTACAAGCTCGGCATAAAACGATTCTTTGATGCTGACCTGTAGCTCGCGGGTGCAGAGGATTCGGAGCTTTTCAGCGTAGCCGAATAAACAAGCGAGGAGCGCGAAGGACATGGACTTGCCGGAGCCCCGGCCTCCGTATGCCCCTCGATAGCGGAAGGCTCCGCGTGGCTCCTCGAAGATGGGCACGAGCTTGTCCGGGAACTCGATCTCAACCTCAACCTCGTTTTCGTCCCAGACCTCCGCCGCCTCAGCCATTGTCGCTGTCTACCTCCGGCGGTGCCGCGCGCTTTCCCCTGATAACGATTCGGGTGGGCTTCGGTGACAATGAGCCGTCTTCGCTGGAGAAGTCTTGCTTGTCGACCAACCCCAGATCGCGGGCGATGATGTTCGAGTTGAGGAGTTCCGCCGCCGCACCGTCGAACTTGTACTGGCGCATTACAGAGTCTGCCCACGCGACGATGTCGCGATACCGCTCTGAAGAACGCCACGTATACCACGTCTGATAAGAGATCCCGACGAATAGCGAAAGGCCGTGAACGGTCATCGCGCGCATCTTCGGGACTTCCTCCACTACGGATTCGCCCTGATAGCTGACCAGCTTCGACTCCATCAGCGGGTTCTCAATAACCCAGTTGAAATACTCGACACACTTTTTGTGGAGTTGCTCCGGCGTAAACTTCGGAGGCTTCCCGCCTTTCGACACTGGAAGCTCCCAAAGGTGCTTAACCTTTTTAGTTGGCATCTTAATCTCCATAGACATGAAAGCCGCGCTACGATTGTGACGCCCTTTACAAGATTAGTCAAGAGGCCGCGCCCGGATAAAATTCAAAGTTGAAAAATGCGTTCGCGCGGTTGGCCGTGGCCGCGCGGGTTTACCTTTCCTGATAGAATATATATCAGTTTCTGAGCAAAATAGGGTGTATTATGATTATTAAAATAATTTTTCTTTGAAACAGAGGAGGGGTTCATTACACGAATTTTAATATATTTATATTCAGGAATGCAAAACCCGCGCGGCCACGGCCAACCGCGCGAGATTCTCATCAAAACTTCTCAGCAGAAATAGCGAGCGGCCGCAACGCCAGCTCATCTTCCACGGCTCGGATTCGATCTTCATACGGCATTGTTTTATCCACGAAAGCCATACGACTCCTGAACTTACCGTTTCGCCACTCGTTATTATAAGGGTGTTTTATCGGTTCATAACCGCGCTCGTCCATCTTGAAATGGAAGTTCTTGGCTTGGACGGCTTTGGCCGCAGCTTTCGCGTCGTCGAAGAATGGGCCTTGGTTTATGAAGTCGAGAAAATCCTTGGCGAAGATGACTTTTGACGGTTTTCCACCGTGGATCTCTTCAGAGAATAATTCAAAAATCTCGTCGGCAAGCGTTCGCCGGATAAGATTGGCACTCTCAATAATCGCCTTTTTGCCGTGCGTCATGGGTGGTGGATCGCCCGGATTAAAATCAAAAATATTTCGATTCAGGAGCCAGCGCACAACTGCATCGCTCCCGCCGTCGTCCATATATTCGTACATTTCCTTGAAATAAAGCTCCGAGAAGATCGGCAACCGCTTCGGATCGGGAAGCGGAGACGTCATCACGAACAGCCGCCGATCCTCCGCTGGTACGTACATAGTCAACGGCTCGTTGGTCGTAAGGATCGTGTGGCAGAGGTTCCGCACGTATATCGTGTTGGCATACTTAACCTCCATCGGCGTCATCTCCGGCGGAGCCGCCAGCAGCGGTTTGAGCTGGTTGTAGAAGTTCGACGCCTTGTGGTCTTCGTCGTGCGGCCGGACCTCGTTGATCACGAGCATGACGGATTTTACATAGCCGTTGTACTGGCGGTTTATAACGTCTGGTTCAATCTCCGCCGTGTTCCATTCCCCAACGCCGCGCCGGAGCGGCAGCAGCGCGGTATCCTTCCCAATGCCTTGGTTCCCGGCGATAACGAGCCCGTGGTTGACCTTCTCGTGCGGCTTCTGGACCATATGTGCGGCGAAGTCAAAGAAGTGTTCGTGCTCCAGCGCGTCCGGGAATAGGAATTTGACGTGCTCGATCCATTTGTCTGGGTTGCGGTTATGGCGCAGCCGGGAATGATCCGGTTGAATGTACGTGTTGTAGGTGCAAGCGCCTTCGACTTCGAGCGCGCCGCGATCCGTTACGATTCGGTGCTGGATAAAGCGAGGGAGCCCCGGCCACCAAGTCGAGCCCTCGACGGTGAGCCCGGTATCCACATCGTTGATCGCTTGCGAGGGAGGGAACGGCCGCAGCTGCCCGTTACGCCCATCCGGTCGCGTTGGCCAGTCGTCGCGAGGGATAGCCCCGTCCACCGACTTCGGACCCAATAGCAGGCCCGTCGTCGTGTCCCAGTACTTCTCCTGAACCTCGTCATAGCGGAAGTCTTCCATGGATCGCGTTCGACGCACAAACATCCCTTCGGCGTCGGTTTCGGCTTCTTGGGCGAGCTGTTCCAGTTCGTCGTCTCTCATTGATCCACCCGCTTCGCTATAAAGGCCCGGACGTCTCCGACCATCACCCTGCCATCGTACATGAATTTATGCTTCGTTGGCCAGTAGTCTAACCGAAGGCCGCGCAGCTTCCGACTCCAATGGTATGGGGTGTGCTTCGTCCAGCCTTCCGGGTCCGCTTCCGCCAGCCGGGCGTGCCGGATCTCCTGATCAGCTTTGCGGCGCTCCGCCCACATTTCTGTAATCTCGTTCACAGCCCTTCCCCCATGGCATCTGTGATGCCCTTCTCGACGAGGAGGACGGCTTTGGCTTCCGTCATCCCGTCAAACATTTTGTCGGCTTTCGCTTCGGCGTCTTCGCCCGTAAAGCCAATGGACAACTCCGCCTCGCCCATTTCCAGCCGGTCGAGATCGACCGTCACCGTCACCGCTGGTTCGTCCCGGTTCCGGACTCGACGCACAAGGATCTGTCCGTGCTCGTCTGTATAGTACAACTTCGCCCATTGCCTTTTCATACTTCCTCCGGTAACTCAGGGAACGGCATCCAGAAATCCACGGTGCCTTCGTTCACGAATATTGAGGCGTATTCGCCCCAGTTCTCTTGCTGTTCGTACCAGCCTTCAACGAGGTAAAAGCCGTCAAGCTCCTCGCTGTATTCGTCGTGGCACTCCTCCTCCGGGCTCGTCTCGACGGTCCAACGGCGCACATAATCTGCCACGATGATCCGGCGTTTGCCTTGGCGGTTCTTGTAGGTTGCGAAGACCTTGCGGCCGCTCGGTGGCGGTTCGCTAACCGCCGGGCTCCAGTCGCGTCGAGCCGCCTGCCATCCAACCCAGGCTGCGCTGAACCCGCCGTAATTCTTAACGGCTGAGCGCCGGTTGATCCACCGCTCGAATCGGCTTGCGTCATCTGCAAAATCAGCCACTCTATGCCTCTCCTATACGCTTAACTGCTATGTCAAAATAACCTTGGTCTAACTCAATGCCTATAAACTTTCGGCCAAGGTTCTTTGCTGCCACGCCGGTTGTTCCGCTGCCCATAAATGGGTCAAGCACCGTGTCGCCTTCGTTGCTCCAAGAGATGATGTGGTCAGCCGCCAAAGACTCGGGGAAAGCGGCAGGGTGTCTGGTATCCTTTCTGCTTTTCACCCCCGTCATTTCCCACACGTTATGTCGCTGTCCGAAATCTCTAATCTTCTTTTTTCCTGATCCAGAGATGGGTTTTGTGCCTCCGTCGCTCTGGCGTATGTTTCCATGCACTGACGTTCCGGCGTGTTTGTTTTTCCTGTCAATAATCGGTTTGAACGATGACGGTGCGCCCTTGCTGAAAACAAACATATATTCAAATACAGGCGCGTATCTAGTATTTAAGGAACCAACCGCTGTAAAGTTTCCTTTATTCCAAATCATTGTATCGTGTAAATTAAAACCGCACTCAATAGCCCATAGCGCCTGCTTAAAGCTGGTGCCAGTCTCGCTCCCCTTGATCGTTGCATCCCCAACAACCCAGACAACAACACCCCCATCTTTTGTGACTCTGTATAGGTCAGCAAGTACAGCCTTCCATACATGCTCACCCCACTGGTCGTTGTTGCCGTTGTAGGTTCTGAGGTTATCGTATGGCGGGCTGGTCACTGTTAAATCAACAGACCCATTCGGTATTTCTTTCATCCGCTCTAGGCAATCGCCATGCATAAGATCAGCGCTCATTGCCATGGGCGTCTCCTGTAATGCTTCGGGTCGCGCTCGACGAGCCGCAGCCAATTCGTTTCCCGGTCCAGGTCGTTGGGCTCCCAGTCGTTCCACAAATTTTCCGGGATCACCAAACGCCAAGCGCCAGCAGGGTCTTCGATCATCGGCGAATATCCACGCACTCGCAGCTCCTCGACCAAAGCCTTGTGGCGCTTCTCGATCCAACCCAGTTTGTCGAAGAAGAATTTGACATGCCCAGCCCCCATGCGATAACTGGGCGGCTGGGTCCAGAACGACCGTTTGTTAGCTGCGGAGGCGAGCCCGAACACTCGCATGATCTCCCGATACTCCGCCAGCAAGTGCGGCGCAGAGAGGTCTGCCGGGTCCAGCACGTTGATCCGTGTCATAGCATTCTCCGGTCCAGATGCGCCTTCATATCCTCGACGGCTTTCAGAAAGGGCAACCGCTCGATCTCCGCCAGCGGGATGTATTCGCTCGGCCAATCGTCGAAGCTCACGACGTCGACGCCGCCCCAAGACTGAGGAACGTCCTGTGTTGTCGGGTGCGTCGAGATCGTTACCAGCGCGTCGATCTTCTCGATGGGGTTATAGTAGACGAACCAGCACCCGCCAGCAGCGCCGCGCTCGACTTTCCACACGACGCAATCAACGTATTGTCGCCGGAGCCCGTCCCAAGAATTTTCGAGCACATAGCCCGGATCAATGTCGAAACGCACAAGCGCCCGGATATGGTCGCCCGCCTTCGGGATGGGCCAGGGTGCGCTGGCTGGCTTGATTCGCTCGCCGTGCTTCAACAGGTAATTCAACCACTTTAACTCTCTCATGTTTCTTCCTCGTTCTGGGTCTTGAAATTGTAGTTGCGGAAGTCGTCCGCGTCTTCGTTCGTTGCCTCCAGCGCCTCCTCCAGATCCGAGTTGAGCCAATCTGTAAGATCCCGCCAGCCTTTCCCACCGCAGTGGCCGTGATGGCACCGGAAAGCACCATACCAATCGTTTTCGACTTCGGGCAGCCGGATCGCCGCGCCGTTATCGACGCCGCCGGTGTGCTGGTGAGTCCACGGGCATCGAACGTGGATCCAGCCACTATAGTCCGGTTCCTCTCGCTTAATCCACCCGGCCGCCCGGAGCGTTGCCCGCGTTTGGACAAAGTGGCGGATGCGATCTGCCCGGCTCGCGGCTTGGCGGCCCGCATCCTTTGGAATCGCTCGCCGTCTAACAAGCGAGAGGCCGAATGCAGTGGCGATCTCCTGAACCGAGTACCTACGCTCAGGGTGGAAGTTATGGAGCTTTACCGCCCACGGTGCACCGTTCTCGTCGTAATACTTCGGCTTGCCGTTGATCCCGGCTGGCGGACGGAAGACGCGATTCACTCCGGCTTGGCCTGTATCGGTTCCAAGGAACTTGCGCTGGATAAAGGCTCTGATCAGAGCGTCGAAGGTTTCCATGTCCTCAACCAGACGGTCGAAGAAATACATGGCTTGGTAGTTGTCCGGGCTCGTCTCGATAAGCGCGGTGGGCGCTAGTGCGTCGAGCGTGGAGAGAGGGAACTTGGCGCCGGGTCCGGTCCCAACGTCGTCTATCATGAGGAGGATTCCGCCAGCGAAGTTCTCCTTGCGCCGCCGGAACTCGCCGCGCGCATTCCGCTTCATCGCGGAGACGCACAGATACACATTGCTCAGGTCGTCGATCTGCGAGGTGCTATTGAGCACGATCGCTTTCCACTTCCCGTAAATATCGCTGTTTGGATCGCCTCTGAACTGGCAGGCCACCACACGCCCGTCCTCCGGGAGAACGTCGCGCATTAACTCAAAGAAATCGTTGAACATACTGCCTCCGAGAAAAAGGACGGCCGGAGCCGCCCTTCACAGTTGGGGTTGGGTTTAGAACTTGCCCCCATCCTCCTCGGACTTCTCCGCGCCGGGCGCAGTTTCATAGTTGACCTTCGCTTCCCCGGCCGCGATCGTTGCGTGGAACGCTTTGCCGATGTCGTAAAGTTCCTTGCTCTGAACGAACTTCGGCTCAGTGGGCTGGACCTTGAGGCCGTGCCATGTTCCTTTGTCGTTCGACTCCTGAGCAGTCGTAAGCAAGATCCGGTTGGCCCAGGTTGGAGGGGTCATCAGCCCCTTCGGTCCCTTGACCTTTGCGGAGTTAAGAAGGCTCATCAGCATCTTCGACTTCTTGATCTGGGTCGATCCGAGAGACAGCAGAACCTGCTGCGATTCGCCGGTTTCTTCCTCGACGAGAATGCCGAAGTGATTGCGGGTATCCGCGAGGTGGTCGCACTTCTTATCATCAATCGTTCCGTCCGGGAGCGGAAAGTACAACCTGCCTTCCCGGTCGATGACTTCGCCTGCGTACTTCATCCAGGCTGCTTCCTCCGGCATTACCTCGCCTTTGAATCCGCCGTCTGCGGTTCCGCGCGGCCCCCAACGAATGAAGCGGCGCTGGTAGGCGCAAGGCAGGAAGATGACGCCGGTTTTGCCGTCGTACAGCTTCTGGGTTACTGTGTTAAACAGCATCCCGGCTTTCGCGCCTTCGACGTATTCGGCTTCAGCCTCGTCTACTTGCGGCGAGATCTTCTGGAGCACCGAGAGGAACGGAATGGCAAACGAGTCTTTGTCTGCTGTCTCCATGCCCGCGCCGGAATCCTCGTACATAAAGTCTATAGTTGCGACTTCGGTGTTTTGTTCTTCTTTCTTGGTTACGTCTTTCTTGGCTGTCATTTTTTCACTCTCTTTACGGTTGCGACATCATAGGGGTGGATGGAGAAAAGATCTTGCGGCAGCGCCGTCCCTTTTTCCATCTGCTCTTTTACGAAGGATTTGAACGTGCCAGGGTGGACAGAGTCGTCCAGGCTGACGGTGTCATACTCCTCCGACAAGTCGTGAACGCAGTGTATTGCGTCCTCTCGCTTGTCCTTCGGGAACTCTACCAGAACCTTGGTTTTGATAAGTCCGCCGAATCCATTTGCCTCTAACCACGCGTGAGCCGCTGCTCGCTTCTCTTTCGTGATTGAGGCGTCGATCTCTTGTTTAAGGTCGATCTGCGTGCCGTCTTCGAGCTTTAAGCCCGGCAGCCCAACCTCTTTTAGCAGGCCTGGGAGATCCTGAAGCCGGGTCTGGTTGTAGCACGATTTCGCGTGCGCCAGCATTTCGGCTTGGTTCTTCACCTCGTCTTCCTGCCGCACGAGAAGCTCCGCCAGCTTTCGGACCCGCGCCAGCGCGTCTTCGCCTGCTTCGGCTTTCGTGTCGTCGTCGAGATCGTCGAATATAAAATCCAGATCGTTCTCACTCATAGGTCATTCCTCCCACGTTATTTTGACAGTAGCCACTGATCTGCCGACGCACGCACCTTTTCTGGCCGCAGCTTCATCGGGGTAAACCATATCGCCGGTCCGTGCAGCGAACCTGTTGATTGAGGTCGGGTAGATATTCACCCACCCTTCTTTGGTAATAGGATTCGCTGCTGGTTCAGCGTCTTTGTTGATCAGGCTTGCACAGTAGTCGTGGATCGCAATAAGCGCTCTCGAATGGTCTTTTGAGCCTAATGCTTCCAAAGCCGTTTTTCGGATGGTTTCTAACGTTTCGTTGTCGATTTCACTCATAATGTAATCTCCGCACAATCGTATTCCCGCTTTACCTTATCCCACCGGAGAACCTTCACAGCTTGCGAGAGGTCGGTGGCGTAGGTAATCGCGGCCGCCATCAGGATCGGGTCGCCCACGCACAGAATGTAGTCTTCTGAGGTGTAGTTTTGGAGCCCTTCCTGTAGCGTCTCGATTGCTTCGTGAATTTCGTCTTCCCGGAATCCGACCTGAAGAGAAACGAGCGGCACAAGCTCGCCGTACCTCATCGCCGGTTTAAGGTCGATAGACGGGATGCGCTTACTGCTGATTGGGTCGTACCTCGTGGGCACACTGGGGAGAAATACTTTTGGCCTCATCTTTTTTCTTCCTTTCTGGGTTTGGTCTTGCAAGCGAACTATCGCGGAATATAGCGAAAAAGGAAAGCGGGGTGTAAACTATTTTTCGCAAAAGATTTGATTTTTGTGCAGATAAAGGCGATCATTCACCCCATCGCAACCTACTATAGAAAGAGGATTTGAAAATGGCTACTCATATGACTCGTCGCGTCGTCTACAACAACCGCCCGGTGCGCCCGGTTCCGTTCTGGGAGTTCGCCCTTTATAACGAAGACGGGAGCCGCGAGCGCGCCCTGAACTTCTCGACCGTAATGCAAGAAGGCTACCTGCGCGGCTTGGTCCTCGACCAGACCGGGCTGAACATCGACGACGCGGAGCGGATCGAAGACGAGAAGCTGGGAAAATAAATTTCAATTATTTTCGTCAAAAGTGTAGACTTTTGTACAGTAAAACGAGATAATAGACCTACATTGAGAGATCAACCGGAGAACTGAAATGACAACTGCCCGCTTCCACGACAAGACCACCAAGACCTTCGCCAGCGCCCTCGACGCACAAACTTGGGCGAACAACAACGGCTTCGTCTGGTTCGATTCGATCAACACTCTGATCGAAGACGTCGAGGACGGCGTGGTTGCTATCGAAGACACAATGCTGATCGAAGCGTAAGGAGCGAATCATGAAATCACTTTTCACCATGCAAGGTCGCGAGTTCGTACTGACTGGCCCGAAGTCTATCTGCGGCCGAAAGGTCGCGGGCAAGTGGGACGGGAAAGGCCGCACAACTTGGATCAACGTGAAAGGTATGTACTCCTCGAACCCGAAAAAATAATTTCAATTATTTTCGTCAAAGTGCTTTACTTTTGATTAGAAAAGACCGATACTAGACCTACATTAAACGAAACACAAAGACCCGGAGAACTGAAATGACCAACTTTAACGAAATGACCGCTAAAGAACTCGTCGCAGCTTACAACGTTATGGCCAAGGCTATGGATGACGCGCTCGTTATCCGCTTCTCAGATCGCAAAGCCGGCATCCGTCGCTGCGAGAAGTTGAAGGCCCGTTATGACGAAATCTTCGCTGCCCCGACTGTCGAGCCCGTCGAGCCCGTCGAGAAGAAAGAAAGCGCCGACATCGAAGCCTACGAAGACTGCCCGCACTGCGGCGTTCACCTGAGCAACGGCGTTCTGGATAACAGAGAGCACATGGATGAGCTGAAGTCCGGCGGCTTCAAGGCGATCGGCGAGAGCAACGCCAAGTTGATCGAGGAGCACCGCGCAGAGACCACCAACCAGTTCCAGTGCTTGGGCTGCGGCGGCCAGTTTGGCCCGGCTCTTACTCTGAAGGTTAGCAAGAGCCGCTCCGCCGCGATCGCCGCCAGCTGGACCGATTCCGAGACAGCCGCGAAGCGCGCCCAGCGCCACGCCGTCCGGGTCGCCGGTCAAGAGTTCCGCAGCGTCCGCGCCGCCTTCGCCGCGCTGAAACTGCCGATTAGCAAGCACATCAAATTCCGTATGGAGCTGAAGGCCGCTGGCCAGCTCAACGCCTTCGGATATGACTGGGAAATCATCGAGGCGTAAAGCCTCCCGGCCAAGGACGGCCACCAATCTTTTTCGCAAACCAGTTGATTTTTGATTTTTAAAAGGCGATATTAACGCCTCAACCAACGAGAACTTCGGAGACCTGTTATGACCACTATCCTTACCCACGACGAGATCCGCCGCACAGCCCCAGCCGCTTTCGCCACCGACGAGTCGGTGAAGATGAGCGAGCGTTACAACTTCGTCAACACCGCTTCGATTCTGGAGAAGCTGAAGAGCAACGGATTCTTCCCGGTTCAAGCCGTACAGGATAAGCCGCGCCAGCGCGATCCGATGGCCGTGCGCCACTCGATCATCCTGCGCCCGGAGGAGTACGACATTGCCGAAGGCGAGGTTGCGCCGCAGATACTTCTCGTCAACTCCCATAACGGCCGGACCAAGCTGAGGCTATTCGCCGGGTTCTATCGCTTCATCTGCTGCAACGGGCTCGTCGTCGGTGACGATAAGTTCACCTTGGAGATCGGCCACGCAGAGCGGATCGCCGGGAACATCGAGCAATACATTGATGGATTCGGCACTCAGGTCGGTGACCTTAACTCCCGGATGCGTCGTTGGTCGCAGATTAACCTGAGCGAAATGGACATGGTGGCCTTCGCTCGCGAAGCTGCGGAAATCCGCTTTGGCTCGCAGATGAAATCTGCCTTCGAGCTTTCCGACATCCTCGAAGCGCGGCGCACCGAAGACGAGGGCAGCACGCTCTGGCAGGTGTACAACCGGGTCCAGGAGAACGCCACCAAGGGCGGTATTCACGGCAAGACCGCTTCCGGCCGCGCGACGACTTCCCGCGCTTTGACCGCGATCGGCGCGGACATAGATTTCAACCGCAACCTCTGGGCGCTCGCTGAACGAGTCGCTGAGGCGGCATAAATTAACCGGCGGCTGCGGCCGCCTTTTCTTATCAGGAGTACACAATGGGCAGACAGGCAGTTTACACAGGTGATATGAAGGTGGCTGTTCGAGCCGCGCGGAGCAAGTCCCGACTCCAGCCCGGTTCCGATCGGCGCGCGATCGTCAACCACCTGATCGACGTCGGAGGAGCCGCGACGCTGGACGCGATTGACGAGTATTTTGGTTTCGAGATCCGGCCCAAGGTCGTCGCGCTAATTAAGACCGGGTGGCTTGAGGTGATGGAATGATTGTCGGTGCCGGGCTGGCGGGTCTTATCGTCTCGCACATGTTCCCGCGCCACCGAATCGTCGAGGCCGCCCCGGAGCCGATCGAGAGCCACAAGGCGCTTCTCCGCTTCCGCTCCGACGAGATAAGCAAGCTCACCGGCATCGACTTCCGCCCTGTCCGCGTCCGCAAGGCGATCTTCGACGGCGAGAAGGAGGTGCCCCCAACCATCAGGCTCGCGAACCTGTACACCCGAAAATGCCTTGACCGGATCGAAGGCGAGCGAAGCATTTGGGATCTTGACCCTGTTACGCGCTACGTTGCGCCGGAGGACTTCTATGCGATGCTTGTCGAATCCGCAGGCTCGCGAATCAGCTGGAACACTTCGGTGGACTTCGCTGACCGCACGAACCTCGACCCCACGATCAGCACAGCGCCGCTCGACGTCGTTTGCAGCCAGCTTGGGATTGATCCCGGCGTTGCCTTCGAGCGTTCGCCGATCACGGTTGCGCGCTTCCGCGTCCCGCGTTGCGACGCCTTCCAGACAGTCTATTTTCCCAACCATGATACGACGCTTTACCGCGCGTCCATCACGGGCAACCTGCTCATCTGCGAGTTCGCCGGAGCCCCGGAAGGGCAGTGGTACAAACAGGTCATGCGCGCCTTCGGGATCGGGTTTGACCGCGCGCCTCAAGAGATCGGCGAGACAAGCCAGAGGTATGGCAAGATCGCTCCGATACCGGACGCGATCCGCAAGAGCCTTATCGCACATTTAAGCGTTGAGCACGACATCTTTTCAATCGGCCGTTTTGCGACTTGGCGCAATTTGCTCCTCGACGATATACTGAACGACGCCGTTGTTGTTAAGAAGCTGATGAACTCGACGCATTACGACCGGCGCATCATCGCGTCATAAACGAGAGAACTGGAGAACTAAAATGGCAGAAGTACAATTGATTGACTACACTGGCAAAGGCCGTCCCGACGAGAAGTGGCACGCGGCGAACATGCTAATGTTCACGAAGTCCACCCGCCTCGACCTTTCGCCGGGTCTGTTGGAGCGTATCCAAAAAATGTCGGAGTTCGAGAAGCAGGAAGAACTCGACTACATGAGCAAGACGATTCCCAGCAGTTGGGAGTTTGTTGATGTGACGTTCCTCGTCTCCGGCGTAAGCCGCGCGGCCGCCCAGCAGATGACCCGGACTCGCAACGCCTCTTTCGCAATGCAGTCTCAGCGGGTAACGAACGTCAAGGACTTCGGCGTGGTCAACCCGTTCGAGCGCGACGGTGACGCCGGATTCTTCTTCACCTTCGAGGCCGCGACGCAAGACGCCTATGAGGCATACTCGAATCTGGTCAGCCGTGGCTGCCCGCTCCAGGACGCTCGCGGGGTGCTGCCTATGGCGGCGGAGTCGAATCTGGTAGCGAAGTACAATCTGCGGTCGTTCGTCGAGCTAATGCGCACCCGGTCGTCTCTCCGCGTACAAGGCGAGTACAGCGACATTGCGGACGAGATGAAGAGCGCTGTTCTGCGCGCGTGGCCGTGGGCCGCGACCTTCTTTGAGTCGCCTCACCAAAAGGCAATCGACATTCTCGAAGCCGTCGCAGATGAGGAAGGAATCGAACCCGGCAGAGGTATCGGCTGGGACATCGCCAAAGCAATCGACCTGCTGAGGAAGTGATCATGGAATTTGCTATTTTCGACCTCGACGGCTGCGTGTCGGACGATCGGCACCGGCGCCACCTCCTCCCTCGCTTGGGCGCTGATGACGAGTTTTACACCGCGTACCACGATAAGTGCGACGAGGACAAGGTAGTGCCGGCTGGGCTCGCGGCGATCAGGGAGGCGGAGAAAAAGAGCCTTGTGGTCATCTTTATAACCGGCCGCCCTTTCCGCTTCCGCGAGAAGACTGTGCTGTGGATCTCGCAGCGGCTGGGGATCGACACCCCAACGCTTCTCATGCGAGATAAAGGCGACCAGCGTAGCGCGCCGGACTTAAAGGTGCACGCGCTCAGCTCTCGCGGAGTTCGACCGAGTCAGATACAACTTGCTTATGATGACCGGGACGACATTTTGCGCGCATACGCTGGTTATGGGGTCGCGGTCGCGCGCCTCCGCAAATTGTCGGTCGATCTTGCGCCGCCGTTCGACCCCAGCTTTACGTGTAACCAGTTCCCGGACGTCGAGCCGCTTGACACAGACCCGGCGCGCTGGCTTCGGGAAGGTGAAAAGGTATTCCAGCGCGCTGACGGAAAGTACAAGGATGCGTACCTTGTGGCCGGAGACGTTATGGCCGCGCTGTTCCCTGAAGGTGTAACGCTTGAAGGCGCAGAAGACTTCCAACGCTTCGGAGTGCTGACGCAGATCGTCGGGAAGGTTACGCGCTACGCGATGACGCTGGAGGACGGCGGCCACGCTGACAGCGCCTTCGATCTCTCTGTATACGGCTCGATGCTTCGAGCGATTACCAAAGAAGGAATCCAAGAATGACAATCCAAGAACTGTTCAAGATGGGGATGAAACGCGACCTGAGCGAGATCCGCGAGCCGGGACCGGGAGAGGTTCTGGACCTTGGTGCGGGCAACGAAGGGATCGACTGGGCAACGCCGCTCGACCTTCCCGGTTGGGACGCGGAGCTGTGCGATATTCCGAGGAAGGACGAGAGCGTTGCGGCCATCTACGCCTTCCACTTTTTCGAGCACTTCACCGGCCGTCGCGCAATCGAGCTTCTCCGGGAGTGCGAGCGCGTTCTGGTTCCTGGCGGCGTTCTCACGATCGTCGTGCCGCACAGGCTTGGCTCGATGGCGTTCCACGACCTCGACCACAAGAGCTTCTGGTG
>Ga0306865_1000341_pt1 | contig 20514 bp, 20 predicted proteins | sample AntRauTorckE5431_FD_190441 | JGI IMG/M metagenome (GOLD analysis project Ga0306865, IMG submission 190441) | Saline lake microbial communities from Rauer Islands, Antarctica - Metagenome Torckler E5 #431 (v2) (version 2) | ecosystem: Environmental > Aquatic > Non-marine Saline and Alkaline >... | reverse complement strand
TTCCTTTTTTGAAATGATAATCTTTTTTGACTTATCTATCAACTTTAGGAATCCTTCTTGAGTAGGATTTGGTAATTCACTTTCCATATAACCAACCGTTTTTTGGTCATAAAGACTGACATTATTTCCTTCTCTTACCTCTTTAAATAGCGGTTTATTTGTCTCATAATTTTTTTCGAAAATTCTTTTGAACCAATTTTTCATTTTGATTGTCAATTTGTAAATGGTTTTTTTTCTTTTTAATTGCGAGGAACATTAGTATAAATGCAAGTATACTAATGCTATAACGTTTATACTCTCTATAAGAGGGATAAACGCCACTAACGTTCGTTAGCTGTTTTGATTTTCATTTACTCGTTTTTTAAAACTTTAATTGCTGTTTAAGCCTTCACACTTCACCTTCCTTCTCTTTCTTTTAACTCATTTACTCTTTCACATTTACCACTATCCACCATTCCGCTCCCCTTACTATATTTGCCCTATGTCTTCCAGACTTAATATATACAATACACTAAGCAAGCAAATCGAAGAGATTCTAAAATAAAATTAATATCTTAATGGTTAGAAAAAGAGATGATAACTAAAACAAAAGTAAAAGAGCATTTAAAGGACTTTCCTGAGGAGTTTTCATTAGATCAATTGGTTGAGAAGCTGAGTTTCATAGAAAAATTGGAAGAACGGATAAAATAGTCTGAAGATGGAAAAACAATGACTGAGGAAGATGCTAAGATTGGGTTTTAAAACTCTTCACTATATTTGTGAAACAATGAAAGATAGAATAACCATAGACTCAGAGATTTGTCACGGAAAGCCCTGCATACGTGGTATGCGTTGGCCGGTAGAGGTTATTCTTGACATGTTGGGCTCAGGAATGTCTACAGATGAAATTATAGAAGATCATCCTGAATTAGAGAAAGAGGACATTCTAGCGTGTTTAAATTTTGCTAAGCTCTACGTCTCTGGCAACAATCTTCAAGATGTTGCATAGTGAATATTTTATGTGACGTCCATATTTCTTTTAAGGTCTTGAACTTTTTAAGAGACCAAGGGCTGAACGTGAAACATGTAAATGAACTTCCAGATAAATGGAATACAAAAGATTCAGTCATTTCTCGATTTTGTGACGAGAACGACTTTGTCATTTTAACCAAAGACAAGGACTTCAAAGACAGCTTTTTACTTAAAAGAAAACCGAAGAAAGTCTTAAAAGTCAATTTAGGGAACATTTCTAATGAGCAGCTAATACAGATTCTGTCTGACAATATAGTTGGACTACAAAACATAGGTACAAAGCCTTCGTTTCTATGTGAGATAAGTAAGAGTGGGATTTTATTTCAAGAGTAATCCAAGATATAGTTTTCTCTTAAACACCGTCCCTTCTCTCTCTTTTTAACTCATTTACTCTTTCACATTTCTGGCTATCCACCATTCCGCTCCCCTTACTATATTTGCCCTATGTCTTCTAGACTTCATATATACAATACACTAAGCAAGCAAACCGAAGAGTTCCAGCCTATAAATCCACCTTTTGTGGGGATGTACCTCTGTGGCCCTACGGTATACGGAGATCCACACCTAGGGCATAGCCGTGGTGCAGTGATGATGGATGTGCTTTTCAGATACCTTACACACTCAGATTATAAGGTTCGCTACGTGAGAAACATCACAGATGTAGGCCATCTACTAAATGATGCAGACGAAGGAGAAGACAAAATAGGAAAGATAGCCAAAGCTAATCAGGTAGAGCCTATGGAAGTGGCTCAGCAATATACGAACGCCTATCACAGTGCGTTGCAAAAGATGAATGTACTGCCTCCGAGCATAGAGCCGAGAGCGAGTGGTCATATCATAGAGCAGATAGAGATGGTACAGGAAATCATCGCCAATGGATTTGCGTATGAGAGCAATGGTTCGGTGTATTTTGATGTGTTGAAATATGCAGAAACAAACGACTACGGTAAGCTAAGCGGACGTAAACTAGAAGACCTGATAGCCGGAGCTGGCGAAGACAGAAGAACTTTAGCTGGTCAAGAAGAAAAGAAAAACTCAAATGACTTTGCTCTTTGGAAAAAAGCAACTCCTGAGCATATCATGAAGTGGAATAGTCCGTGGAGTCTTGGATTTCCAGGGTGGCATATAGAATGTTCTGCTATGAGTGAGAAATATCTAGGTAAGCAGTTTGATATACACGCAGGCGGTATGGATCTGCTCTTTCCGCATCACGAGAGTGAGATAGCCCAAACGACGGCTTGTAAACACAACACTCCCAAATACTGGATGCACAATAATATGATTACTATCAATGGTCAAAAAATGGCGAAAAGCCTGAATAATGGCGTATTGATAGAAGAACTGTTCAGCGGAGATCACCACTTGCTAGAGCAGGCGTATACTCCTATGACTTTGCGATTCTTCTTGCTGCAAGCACACTATAGAAGCACCCTAGATTTCAGTAATGAAGCACTACAAGCAGCAGAAAAGGGCTACCAACGATTGATGAATGCCGCGGCTAAATCTGAAAGTCTACCAACTTCTGAAAGCAGTGACATAGACGTGCAGGCTTGGAAAGAGAAACTCTACGAGCAAATGAATAATGACATGGCAACACCGCAGGTGATAGCTACATTATTTGAAGCGGCTAAATGGATCAACGAGATAGACGCAAAGAACCTAAAAATCAAGTCAGAGGATAAGACCGTTCTCCACGAGATCTTTCATACATTTACCTTTGGAATACTTGGATTGCAATCTGAAGAAGCAGGAAATAACGAAGCTCTAGATGGTGTTATGAATATGGTGCTAGACATCCGCAAAGCTGCCAAAGAAAACAAAGACTGGCCTACTGCAGATAAGATACGTGACGGCCTCAAAGAAGCTGGCTTAGAAGTAATGGATGGCAAAGAAGGAAGCACGTATAAATTGAATTAATGAGACGGACTAAAAAAATTTTAGCTATTAGCTTTCTGCTTCTCACTTGTATAGCAGGCTGCAAAGACCAACCAAAGGAGAGCACTTCAGAGGAAGCAAAGACAGAAACCCAAAAGCCTTTTACTGTACAGTTTGATGCGGATAGTGCTTATAGATATGTGCAGGAGCAAGTAGACTTTGGGCCACGAGTACCTGGTACAGCAGCTCATGGTAGAACCGCAGAATACCTACAAAATAAACTCGCTCAGTTTTGCGATACAGCCTTTACGCAGTATGGAAGTATGCCAACAGGCAGAGGTGACAAAGTGGCTATCAAAAACATAATAGGAACTATAAATCCAGAGAAAACGAAGAGAGTGCTGCTTTGTGCTCACTGGGATACACGCCCTATGGCAGACCAAGATAAAGAAAGACCCACTACACCTGCAGACGGAGCAAATGATGGAGCTAGTGGAGTAGGAGTGCTCATAGAGATAGCTCGTCAGCTACAGGCTCAGCGACCAGATGCGGGGGTAGATATTGTCTTTTTTGATGCGGAAGATATGGGAGATAGTCGGGGAGCAGCCACTACGTGGTGCTTAGGTTCTCAGTATTGGTCTCGTACACCACATATACCTAATTATGTAGCTCGCTTTGGGATATTACTGGATATGGTAGGTGCAGAGAATGCCACCTTTGCTATAGAAGGTAACTCGTGGAGGTATGCCCAGCCGTATGTGAAAAAAGTCTGGAATACTGCAGCGGCATTGGGACATGCTAATCATTTTGTAAACTATCAAGGTGGAGAGATACTAGACGATCACGTATTTATAAATCAAATAAGAGGGATTCCCACTTTAGATATTATTCAGTATGATGCATCGGGAAGCGGCTTTGGAGACTTTTGGCACACGCATGATGATAACATGAGTGGCATCAATAAAAACACGTTAAAAGCCGTAGGAGAAACCGTCTTTAAGGTAGTGATGGATTTGTAAAGTTATATCAACTTCAACTTTCGCATTTCGAAAAAACAGCGATGTGTAGCTTGAATATCTGCTAATGCATCGTGTGCTCCTTCGAAATCCTCTCCAAATAAATTGATATGCAATTCTGAGAGTTTAGGCCATTTAGGACCGTATGGACCGGGAATATTGCAGTGTTTAGTAGAGCTCTGCATTGTACACATTGTTTCTTTTTTGAAGAAATCTGTCTCTAGCTTTTTACGTAACAATTCTGCTCCCACTATTTTCTCATCAAAGTTAATATTGTGAGCGACCAAAAATTGTGTATCTGATAGCTTATTAGCAAACAACTGTAAAATTTCAGACAAGTCTTGACCTTCATCAAGAGCTTTTTCAGTAGAAATGCCATGTACTGCACTTGCCTGTTTGGGGATGGTAAATCCTTCTGGTTTTATGATACACTCCTTTTCTTCGAGGACCTGTCCGCTTTCATCAGCCAAAATCCAGGCTATTTGCACTAGTCTCGGCCAGTTGATGAGATTCTCAACTGGAGCTTTCCAGTTTTTGGGTAACCCATTGGTCTCCGTATCAAAAAACAAGTACATAAATCAAAGGTATTAAATTTTAATACTATGAACTCCATAGATAAAAGCACGCTAAAAGCCGTAGGAGAAACCGTCTTTAAGATGGTGATGGATTTGTATTCTTACAAGGGGACAGCAGGCTTCTACAGCCTACTCTCCAAACCAATCAAACGGAGATTACAATTTTAATAGTCTCGCAGAACCCACTGCAGTTTTTAGGAAGTATACCCCAGCTTCTAGGTCTGATATATCAAATGAGGTAGCTTTAGCCTCTACCCGCTTCACTACCTGTCCAGACACGGTGGTTATTATACTTGGCGTATCTGTGTTTAATCCTTTGATGGTGAATACACCTGTGGATGGATTAGGGTATATCGAGAATGTAGGGTTGAATCTTTGTGTTACCGACACACCGCTTCTATTATCCCCCGCTTTTTCTATCCAAGAGTGATCAGAGTTATATCTATTAGAAATGTGATTAGCTAAGTGTATGAGGGAGTCATAAGCTCCAGTAGCTCCGCCAAAATTTACTCTAGCATACGGAAAAGCTAAATCGTAAATTAAAGTATCTCCTGCTGCTATGAATGCCGGCTTTGCTACCATTAGCACGTTTCTATCGCCAGGAGTGTTTTCAAAGTCTTTTTCTGAGTAATCATCTGTACTGTTCAGGTTTCCGTAGTAATCATATTGAGAAGTAAAGCTCGAGCCTCCTTTACTAATCGTTTTGTTTGTGCCATTTTTAAACTTGCCGTTTAGATAGTTGATCGTATGACTATTCGTTTGCGGTAAGCCGTTTAAGGGGTTGTCATCTTGTAATATAACCGTACTACTTTCTATAGAGGTGTTTAAAAACATAGCCCCTTGCATTGGAGGGTTTAGACCGTATCCAGCGAAACCCTCATCCATATTGTCGCCATTATATCCATAAACCATATTAGAGCTAGTGTCGGTTCCTAAAAAGTCATCTCTATAGTTGCCAAGATCGATATTCAGATATACTCCGAAATTGAAGTCTGAATAGTCTTTATTGGATCGGTTAACTATTATGAACCTGATAAAATTGGTGTTTTCCAATGTGTCTCCGTCAAAATATGGATCGAGTTGATAAATGTATTGGTGTATGTCTAAACCCATAGAAGACTGGCCAGTAAAACCTTGTACTGCTTGATCGTTATATATATTGTAGATGGTCTTGTCACCATACATGACTGGATACTCTCCATCTTCGGGTTGATAAGTGTTATCAGTATTGAGATCTACAAAAGGAGCCACTACCGCCGGCTCACCCATAGACGCATCCCCATTAGCAGGCCAGTTATATATATCTGAAATATTCGAAGTGGGGTCTCGTTTGTGATTGTAAATTTTCTTGCTTGTTACCTCGTAAATAGAGCGTCCGTACTTATCTGCGGTAGCACTTGGGTCATTAGAAATAGGGCCAGGAGTGAAATCGGTGCCAAAGTCAGACAGTATTACTGCAGAAAGATAGTCAGAGTTTGTGCTGTCTTTGGCAGAAAGCCAAATGCTCGCAGAGTGTATCGTTCCTTTATTGTCTGAACTTGGCACGATATAGCCTGCAGCAGTCAAGTACTGAAAATAGAAAAATGTGCCATCATTTCCCGACTTTATTCTGCTCTTATTAAAGAAGAGTTCTCCTATCTGAGCTTGTGAAATATGGATACAAGATAAGAGTAAGATGGTGAAGAGGTTTTTCATTAATCAAATTTAACCCAAAAAAGTTAGTTCTACAAAATCACATTCATCAGCCTACTCATTCCTGTTTGTTTGTTTAGCCCTTTGATATACCAGGCAGCTGTGGCTTGATGCACACCACTGTATGATACTCCAGAAAAATGAAAAGTAGTGTGATCATAGGAATATCCTACTGAGAACTTGTCAAACTGAATTCCTAAAGCGGCGGAGAAGAAATCTGAATTGCCAAAACCACCAAATCTTTGATGATAGCCTATACCCAGTTTCACAAATTTATATTGTCCAAATACCTGTGTTTCGAGTACGGAGGATACGTTCTGATGCTGAAATGTTGCCATTCCAGTAAGAGCAATATTATCAAACTCTTTGAGGTAGGCTAGGTTTCCTACTAATCTTGGTTTTAATGATCCCGCAGGATTTGGGGGGATGTCTAAATTGGGCTCAGTCACTTGTAGTGCTGATAAAGCGAGCAGAAACCCTTTGTAGTATGATGCTGCACCTATGTCTATTGACACTCCTCTTTTGGGGTTGTGTTTCTTTATTTCGTTTAGGATTGGGTCATTTGGGTCTCTTAAGTTTAGCTTGGTCACATCTATGCTGTTTTGTAAGATTCCAATATTTGCACCCGTTTTTATTTCAAAACCGTTTTTGCTAAAAGAGTGATTAATATTTGCCTTTAGGGCATCGCTTCTTGTGCTTCCTACACTTTCACTTTTCACCTCTAACCCAAAACCAAGTCCGCTTTTTAAATAGTAATTGGTTAAAAAAGAAGCTGTTGTGATACCTCCTTCAAAACGGTATCGCTGGTTTGTATAGTTCAGCTGCACTCCAAAATCACTTTGAGTACCCACGAGTGCCGGGTTGAAGTGATTAATGTTGCCTGTTTTTTGAGTGAAATTAGGGTCTTGTGCTTGTGATTCTAAAACCACTAATACTAGAACAAAAAGAAAGAGGATATTTTTCATACTCCTCAAAGATAAACATTTATTTTATCCTCTCATCACTACGAATACGAGGTAACCTACATATGAAGCCAAGAATAGGATTCCGGTAGGCTTGCCAATCTGGTTTTTTGCTCTTCCAGTCATTAAGCTGAATATGATCATACCCGTAGCCAAAAGAAGAACGACAATGTCTGAATTAATAGTAGGACTATATTTCATGGGGCTTATGACCGCACTGAGACCCAGCACCCAAAGCAAGTTAAATATATTAGATCCGATCACATTGGCTATGGCAATATCTGTTTTTTTCTTATATGCTGCTACCGCGGAGGTGACTAGCTCGGGCAGAGAAGTGCCTATAGCCACTATGGTGAGTCCTATCATTTTTTCACTCAGACCAAAAGTTTTAGCGATGGCTACAGCTCCGTCAACTACCCATAGTCCTCCTAAAAACAATCCAGTCATGCCTAAAAGCACAAAGAGTATGGATTTCCCCATAGGCAACACCTCCTCCGGAGCATCTTCCAGCATGTCTGCACGACCATTTTTGGCTAGATTTACGATATAGACCATAAATAATCCAAAGACTAGTAACAGCACCACCCCGTCTAGTCTGCTTATCGTCAGTTCATAATCTGGATTAAAAATAGGTGCATTTGCTACAAAGGCAACGAGTAATAGTGCTATGATGGAGTATGGTATTTCTGAAAAGATGGTACTTTGTTTTATGGTTAACGGGTAAATAACAGCTGCTACGCCTAAGATAAGCAGTACATTGGCAATGTTAGATCCTATTACATTTCCTATGGCTATCTCAGAAGCTCCTGAGCTACTGGCGAGTATATTTACTATGAGCTCAGGCATACTCGTACCCATACTTACTATAGTGAGCCCGATTACTAGGTCAGATACATTATACTTTTTAGCTATAGAGGCGGAGCCTGCTACTAGCCAGTCGGCACCTTTTATGAGTAAAACAAAACCGATAACGAAGAGAATGTATGTAAGCATTTTGTGTTGCAAATATGTGACTTTCTTTTATTTGTCTAGCTACGGTCAGTTTATCTTGTTTTATCACATAAATAACGATACATATTGTTCAAGCTATTGCAGTTATTTACGTTTGCTGCGTATATCATAAAACAAAATGAGACTATTTAACCTAGTGTTGAGCATTTTACTTGCTTTTCCCTTATTTGCACAGCAGTTTAGTATCAGTGGCAGAGTAAAAGACGCTTCTAATGGTGAAACACTCCTAGGAGCGACTATACTTATAGAAGGTGGTGGCGGAGCCGTTACCAATGAGTATGGATTTTATTCGGTGACACTAGATGCAGGAACGTATACTATCACATACAAGTACCTAGGATATGATGACGTGGTAAAAAAAATTATTCTAGATGACAACAAGACCGTAAATATAGAGTTGGGAGAAAAAGCCAATGTCATAGGTGCCGCTGTAGTAAGTGCCAAAGCCATTGAGAGACGTGTAGAGAATAAGAAGATAAGTGTAGTGAAGTTAGAAACTTCTAGGATCAAGGAAATTCCAGTAATATTTGGAGAAGTAGATATTCTTAAGACTATTACTTTACTTCCCGGTATCCAGTCTGCTGGCGAGGGTAATTCTGGTTTTAATGTCCGCGGAGGATCACAAGATCAAAACTTAATACTGCTGGATGAGGCTACAGTATATAACGCATCGCATCTTCTTGGATTTTTTAGTGTATTTAATGGTGACGCAGTAAAAGACTTAGAGGTGTATAAGGGTGGAATACCTGCCAAGTATGGAGGTAGATTGTCATCTATAGTAGATATCAAAATGAGAGACGGTAATGCCAAAAAATTTGCTGCGGTAGGTGGAATTGGTACGATCTCTAGTAGGCTTACTTTAGAAGGGCCTATAGTAAAGGATAAATCGAGTTTTATGATAGCTGGACGTAGAAGCTATGCAGACATATTTCTTCCCTTAGCACCTGACGAGAGTATTCAAAACAGTAAGCTATTTTTCTATGATTTAAACTTAAAAGCAAACTATGAGCTTAGCGATAAGGATAGACTCTACGTAAGTGGATACTTTGGTAGAGACGTGCTCGGACTGAGCGAGCTTTTCGGTATTAACTGGGGTAATGCTACCGCCACATTAAGATGGAATCACTTGGTGAATGAGAAGATGTTTGTCAATACGTCTTTAGTGTACAGTGATTTTAATTATGGAGTAGATATCAACTTTGCAGACAATGCAAGCTTTGGTCTAGATCAGTCTATCAATGACATCTATATCAAGTCCGATTGGACTAATTTCATAAACCAAAAAAGCGAGCTAAACTTTGGTGGTCAGGTTATTTATCATAGGTTTAACCCGGGACTATTCGCTCCTAATAATGAGGAGTCCGCACTCATATTTGCAGAGACACAGATAGAAAAAAGAAAGGCCTTGGAAAGTGGGTGGTACATAGATCATGAGTATAAGCACAGCACACGTCTAAACTTTAGATACGGGTTACGTTTATCTACCTTTAGTAACATAGGAGGATCAGAGTACACGTATACCAAAGACCCAGAGACCAATGAGCCCATCTCAGCACTTACCACAAGAGACTCCTTTGGATCTAGCGAAATTTATAACACCTATGCTGGGTTAGAGCCTAGAGCATCTGTCAGTTATAATCTGAATAGTACCTTAGCAATTAAGGGTTCTTATAACCGCACATTTCAGTATGTGCAGCAAGCTACCAATACGGCATCCTCTTTTCCTACGGATCAGTGGTTTAGTGCAAATAAAAATATAAAGCCACAACGAGCAGATCAGGTAGCCATTGGATTATTTAAAAACTTTGACTTGGGACTAGAGACTTCTGTAGAAGTCTACTATAAGTGGATGGATAATCAAATAGATTATAGGGACAATGCAGACTTGGCGTTTAACGAAAATCTAGACGGTGAGCTACTCACCGGAGATGGCTGGGCGTATGGAGCAGAGTTTTTTGTAGCTAAAACAGAAGGAAACTCTTCTGGATTTATCTCTTATACTTGGGCTAAAACGATGCGTCAGATCAACGGTATTAGTGGAGATAATCCGTATGTAGCGGGTTTTGACAGAAGACATAACGTTTCTGTAGTATTCACTCAAAAGTTTAGTAAGAGATTACTGGCTACAGCCTCATTTGTATTTGCCAGCGGACAGCCACTCACTACTCCGGTAAGTAAGTACTTTTATAATGGAGAGTGGCAGACTAATTATAACGACCAACAGCGTAATAACTTTAGGTTACCAGCCTATCACAGGGCAGACATAGGAGTGACGCTGAAGAGCAAAGAAAAACCAGACAAAAGATTTAAGAGCAATTGGAACTTCTCCATTTATAACTTATACAATAGAGAAAATCCGTATGCTCTGTATTTTAGAGAGATACAAGATACAGATTTAGTTAAATTTCCAGATGCCCAGGTAGGAAATACGGGAGCATTTCAAACCACACTTTTCAAGATTATACCTGCCATTACGTGGAACTTTGAATTTTAAAAATAGATTTATGAAAAAATTATCACTTATACTAGTAGTTGCACTTGCATTCACCGCTTGTGAAACAATAGTGGATATAGAGATACCTTCTGAAGGGTCTCGTATAGTAATAGAAAGCGAAATATACAATACCAAAGACATTTGGAAAGTGAAGCTGTCTGTTAATCAACCCTACTTTAATCAAGACAGTGCAGATGGTGTATCTAGTGCGTCTGTCTTTATCAATGAGCTGGGAGGAGATACCGTCTTTTTAAATTATAATGATTCGGGATTATATGTCTCTGCTGATAGACACCAATGCGTAGTAGGTCGCTCTTATGAGTTGAACGTAGCGTATAACGGGCAAGTATATAAAGCTAGAGAAGAGTTGCAAAATGCGTTTCCGATCGATGAGTTATTGTCTTTCTTCTTGCCTCCTAATGATAGACTATTCCCTACCGGAAACTACGTTTTTGTGCAGGGACAATCTGACGCCACAAAAAAGAATTACTATCTTTTTAAAACCTATAGAAATGACACCCTGAAAGCTACGGATTTAGATGATGATGGATTTGGTTCCGTTTCGTTGCTTAATTCATTTTTTGATGTCAATGACATTTTGGGAGAGATAGAGCGTGGGAGTTTACCGAGACCTATTTTATTTGATGTTGCTACAGGCGATACTATCGTAGTGGAGCAATTTGCCGTTACAGAGGAGTACTACAAGTTTAGAGCAGATCTTGATGCCCAGCAAACCAGGAGCGGAACGCCATTTGATCCTCCGCCAGCTAACCCCAACAATAATATCAGTAATGGTGGGTTAGGATACTTCTCTGTAGCTCATAAAGAGCGTGCAGTCTTAATAGTAGAGTAGTTAGTTTTAATTCTCGCCTCGTAGCTTATCCAGCAGCGAATTTAGCGTTTCAAACTCCTCTGACGTGAGAAGGTTGTGTTTAGCGATGACTTCAGCTACCAAGCCATTGAGTCTGATTAGCAGTTCCTGACCCTCTTCATTGATATGTATATCTAACTGTCTTTTGTCATACTCGCACATACTTCTTACTGCATAACCTTTAGTGCATAGTTTATCTACTAGTCTAGATGCGTTAGACATTTTGTCTACCATACGAGTGGTTATTTCATTCACAGAGATTGGTTTTGGGTGCTGTCCTTTAAGGATACGGAGTACGTTAAACTGCTGGAGTGATATCGTATGAGATTTAAGAGCGGTGTTGATTAGACCAGAAAGGTAGCTATTCGTGAAAGATATGTTTACTAAGGTCTTCTCTGTTAAGTTGGCAAACCCTTTTTGCTGTATTTGGTCCTCTATTCCCATATTATGTGTAACAACACACAAATATCTGAAATGTTCGCCGATGTATATCGACCGTATATCCAAGAGTGCTTTATTTTAGGTGTAGATCTATCAAAAACCAATGAATATTGCGGCTGTTATAATCTATATATGTCCAGACTTGTTTCATTAGGAATATTTTTCTTAATTTTTTTAGCCATTGACTTTTATGTTTTTCAAGGGTATAAGCTGCTAGTTCGCAGGTGGATGCCCAGCTACACCACACTTATGAATGTCCTGTATTGGGCCATTCCGTTAATATTGGTCGGTCTTATCATAGCCACGGTGGTGTGGTCGCCTAATCCGTCTAAGAGCAAGGTAATGATGTGGTCCACTAGCATCTTATTTGGGTTATTTATAGCCAAGTTCGTCTGGTTGTTATTCATGGTGATAGATGACATAGTGCGTGTGGTGAAGTACGCAGGCAGCGGGTTTAAACTAGAACCGGGAGTGAAAACTATCAGTCGATCAGAGTTTGTAGTTACTACTGGGGCATTGGCCGCAGGATCACTTTTTGGTACTATGGTATACGGGATAGCTCGTGGTGCACACAATTATCAGGTGCACAATAAAGTACTGAAATTAAAAAATTTACCAGCGGCATTCCAAGGGTTTAGGATAGTCCAGATCTCAGATGTACACTCAGGTAGTTTCTGGAGCAAGGACGGAGTGCGTAGGGGCATACAGATGATTTTAGACCAAAAGCCAGATGCTATATTTTTTACTGGCGACTTAGTAAATAGTACCAGTGCTGAGTTTGATGGGTTTAAAGAGATTTTTAATAAACTAAAAGCGGAGTACGGTGTGTATTCTGTATTGGGTAATCATGATTATGGCGACTACTCGCAGTGGCCAGATAAGAATGGCCTCACCAAAGAGCAGAATTTACAGCAACTGAAAGATCACCATGCAGATATGGGATGGAACTTACTGATTAATGAAAATAAAGTCATAGAAAAAGATGGAGAAAAACTAGCTATATTGGGGGTAGAAAACTGGAGTGCTCATCGTAGATTCCCAAAGTACGGTAAGTTAAAGGAGGCTTATGCTGGAGCGGAAGAAGTAGAAAACAAGCTGCTCCTATCTCACGATCCAAGTCACTGGCGAGCAGAGGTGCTCAAGGACTATCCTGCTATAGATGCCATGTTTGCTGGGCACACCCACGGCATGCAGTTTGGGATAGATACTAAGTACTATAAATGGAGCCCTGTGAAATATCAGTATCCAGAGTGGGCAGATCTATACGAAGAGAATGGACAGTATCTGTATGTCAATAGAGGTTTCGGATATTTAGGTTATCCTGGTAGAGTTGGTTTTTTGCCAGAGATTACGGTCTTTGAGCTGAAGACCGCGGTGTAGGAACTCGCTTCAAAAGCGAGCTCCTACACCGCCTCAAATGCGAGTTCCTACACTGTCGAACAAAAGCGAGTTCCGTCTTTTAAATAAAATGGGGAGTATCTCGAGGTAGCGTGTTTAGAGATGTAATTGTGCTTAGATAAATTTAATTTCTTACAAAACCACAAAAGCCTTTTTAGCCTTCACCAGTTCCCTAAGAAACTCAGGATTTTCCTCTAGCTTATTGCCTACTACTACTACATCTGCTCCAGCTCGGAATACAGCTTCTGCATCTTCTTGGGTTGTTATGCCACCACCTACTATTACAGGAGTACTTACTTCGTTTTTCACAGCGGCTATAAGTTTAGGAGAGGCATATTGATTGGCTCCACTACCGCAGTCTAGGTAGATGAGCTGCTGGCCCAGCTGGGCTCCGGCCAGTGCTGTAGCAGCCGCTATTCCGGGCTTGTCTTGAGGTATAGGAGTAGTGCCGCTTATGTAGGATACAGTAGTGGTCCTTCCCCCGTCTATCAGGATATACCCCGTAGAAAGTATTTCTAGTCCAGACCTTTTAAGCGTATGAGCGGACTCCACGTGTCTTCCTATGAGAAGATCAGAGTTTCTACCACTGATAAGACTAAGCAGTAAGATAGCATCTGCAGCATCATCTATCTGATTTGGGCTGCCAGGAAAAATAATTAGTGGCTTATTGGTACGCTTTTTTAATCCTTCTAGACAGGTTTTCATACTTCCGTCAGTGACTAAGCTTCCTCCTACAAAAATTAAATCAACCTGATCGAAACTGGGGTTAAAAACAAGGGTATCTAGCTGGCTGTCAGATGCTTTGTCTGGATCTATGAGCACTGCTATCATCTTTTGATGGGCGGCTGCTAGGGACGATATTTTATGTAATATGCTAATAGTCTTAGTATTGTGAAAGCTGTAGTTTTGTGGACAACAATTTCAGGTTAGTGCGTTAAAATTTTGCTTGATTTTATCTTATCAACACTGCAAATCTCATAAAAAAAGGGCAATCGAAAAAGTTTATTGTGTGTGTGTGGAAAACACCGACCAAAATGTTCGGTCATGTGAATGTACTTTTGAGCCAAAACCCACTGTAAATTTTTAGAGAAGTTTAGCAGTCAAGTGGGTTCCTTTTTACTAGAACGATTAATTAATACCTGAAACAATGAGCACAAAGCCACAGTACAAGAAGAACGCACTTAAATTTAAGCGTTTTAACACCAAAGACGGTGTAGCAGCCACAGATCTTTACAAATACGAATACCGAACATCGGTAATAAAAAACCCCGCAGGTGATGATGTATTTAAAATGGAAAATGTGGAAGTACCCGCTGATTGGTCACAAGTGGCTACAGATATTCTTGCTCAAAAATACTTTAGAAAAGCAGGTGTGCCTCAGCCAGATGGTACTACTGGGTCTGAGACTTCTGTAAAACAAGTAGCTCATAGATTAGCCGATTGTTGGAAGACTTGGGGAGAACGCTACGGATATTTTGCATCTAAAAAAGATGCTCAGGTATTTTATGACGAACTGGTATTTAGCATATTGGGTCAGATGGCAGCACCCAATAGTCCTCAGTGGTTTAACACGGGATTACACAACACGTATGGCATCACCGGTAAGGCACAAGGTCATTCATACTCAGATCACGATACAGGTGAAGTAAAGAAATCTACTTCAGCTTACGAAAGACCTCAACCACACGCTTGCTTCATCTTATCTGTAGATGATGATTTAGTAAATGAAGGAGGGATTATGGACCTTTGGGTCCGTGAGGCTCGTATCTTCAAGTATGGTTCTGGTGTGGGTACAAACTTCTCTAGTATACGTGGTGCCGATGAAAAACTAAGTGGAGGCGGAAATTCTTCAGGTCTTATGAGTTTCCTTAAAATAGGAGATAGAGCTGCTGGAGCTATCAAGTCTGGAGGTACTACACGTAGAGCTGCCAAGATGGTGTGTCTAGACTTAGATCATCCAGAGATTCTATCTTTCATCAATTGGAAGAAAGAAGAAGAGAAAAAAGTAAAAGCATTAATAGACGCTGGGTATGATTCCGGATACGAAGGAGAAGCTTATGCTACTGTTTCTGGACAGAACTCTAACAACTCAGTACGTATACCAAATAAGTTTTTTGAAGCTCTTAAAAACGACGGAGAATGGGAGCTAATATCTAGAACGAATGGTAAACCTATCAGTACCGTATCTGCTAACAAGGTGTGGGATGATATCTCATTTGCAGCTTGGGCGTGTGCAGATCCTGGTGTACAGTATGATACTACTATAAATGAGTGGCATACATGTCCAGAAGGTGGAAGAATCAATGCTTCTAATCCTTGCTCGGAGTACATGTTTTTAGATAATACTGCGTGTAACCTAGCCTCATTAAACTTAAGAAAATACTTCAACGAAGAGACCAAAGAGTTTGACGTAGAAGCCATAGAGTACGCATCTAGACTGTGGACCGTGGTATTAGAGATATCAGTACTTATGGCTCAGTTTCCTAGTGAGGAAGTTGCCAAACTTTCGTACCAATACAGAACACTAGGTCTAGGATACGCTAACTTAGGATCAGTACTTATGGTGAGCGGTATATCGTATGATAGCCCAGAAGCATTTGCTATGTGTGGAGCGGTTACAGCGATACTTACAGGCACATCGTATGCTACATCTGCAGAGATGGCTAGCTTTATGGGAGCGTTTGACCAATACGAGAAAAATAAAGAGCATATGCTTCGTGTGATGAAAAATCACAGATATGCAGCATATAACTTAGATGAGTATGATGGACTAAGTATCAAGCCGATAGGAATAGACCCAGCATACTGTCCAGAGTATCTACTTAGCCCAGCTACAGGAGCTTGGGATAAGGCGGTGCAGTGGGGAGAGAAGTACGGATACCGTAATGCTCAGACTACTGTGATAGCTCCTACAGGTACTATCGGTCTAGTAATGGATTGTGATACTACAGGTATAGAGCCAGACTTTGCACTAGTGAAGTTCAAAAAACTATCTGGCGGAGGATACTTTAAAATAGTAAATCAATCAGTACCCCTAGCTTTAGACACGCTAGGTTACTCAGCTACGGAAGTAGAAGAAATAGTAAATTATGCTAAAGGTCACGCTACACTTAAAGGTGCTCCGGCTATCAATCATAAAACGTTAATCACTAAAGGATTTACCAATGATGACATAGTTAAAGTAGAAAGCGGTCTTGCGGCAGCATTTGAAATTAGTTTTGCATTTAATCATTGGGTTCTAGGAGAAGAGGCTATGAATCGTCTCGGATTCACCGCTGGTCAATACGAGAAAGATGGGTTTAGCCTATTAAAAGCTTTAGGTTTTAGTAAGAAAGAGATTTCTCTGGCAAATGATTATGTATGTGGTACGATGACCGTAGAAGGGGCTCCATACCTTAAGGATGAGCATTTATCTGTATTTGACTGTGCCAATAGATGTGGTGAAAAAGGAGAAAGATACATACACGCAAATGGACACATCAAGATGATGGCTGCCGCACAGCCATTCCTATCTGGTGCGATATCTAAAACGATTAACCTTCCAAATGAAGCTACTGTAGAAGATATGAAATCTTGCTATCAGCTAAGTTGGGAATTGGGTACAAAGGCAAATGCACTATACAGAGATGGCTCTAAGCTATCTCAGCCACTAAGTAACAAGTCTGATGTGGAAGAAACAGAAGAAGACGATAAGATCACTGCGGTAGATAAGGCGGTAGGTAATGCTGGTTTACTCAGTATAGATACGCTTACACAAGAGCAGGTATTGAATGCGGCTCAGCGAATCTTAGACGACTCTAAGAGTACAGAGTTTATGCGTCAGTTATCTGGTATAGTAGAACGTAAGAAGCTTCCTTGGAAACGAAGAGGATTCACTCAGAAAGCTAAAGTGGGTGGTCAGACACTATTCGTAAGAACAGGTGAGTACAATGATGGAACGCTAGGTGAGATCTTTATTGATATGCACCGTGAAGGAGCGACATTCCGTTCATTGATGAATTGCTTCTCGATAGCTGTATCTATAGGATTACAGTATGGTGTACCGTTAGATGAGTATGTGAGTAAGTTCACCTTCACTCGTTTTGAGCCAAGTGGAATGGTAGAAGGACATCCAAATATTAAGAACTCTACTTCTATAATAGATTACATATTTAGATTACTTGGATTTGAGTATCTAAACAGAACGGACCTCGTTCATATCAAACCTACCAAAGAAGAGGCTCAAGAAAACTTAGCAGTAGCAAAAGCCAGACAAATAGAGTATAACCCTTCTGCTACCCCTAAGAAGGTGGTGCAGAAGGTGACTGAGCCTGAGATAGCTTCTGTTGGAGCGAAGGCAGCCATTCAGCAGCCTACAGGCACAGTGGGAGACGCACTGCCTTGTACTAACTGTGGTAGCTTAGCATTAGTGAGAAATGGTACGTGCCATTTATGTACTAACTGTGGAACTACTACTGGATGTAGCTAGTAAAATAAAACACCTTCTATGTAAAAGAGGCATCCTTATAGATGCCTCTTTTTTTGTACTAAATTTCCGGTATCGAAATAAGTTGTGGATAAATTTTGTGTTTCAAAAAATGTTGCTTTATTTTGTATCAATCCTAAGAATAAGAGTGACTAGTGTATACGCAGAAATAAAAGAAGATTTAGAAGTAAAAGATGATTGTCTCTTACTGAAGAATAGTCCTTATTCTGGTGTGCTAGTTAAGTATGAAGAGAGTATAAGGTTAGAACGCAACTACCTAAACGGTAGACTTCATGGACTTCAAAAAAGTTATTTTTTAAATGGCCAATTGAGCACCATAACCTTATATACGGACAATGTACAGAACGGTCGTAGGATAGAATACTATGAATGTGGCTCAAAGAAGCTAAATGCAAACTATAGAAATGGAGACCTAGATGGAATCTCCGAAGAATGGTGTACGGGTGGTATTTTAATAATGAGGAAAACCTTTTATAAAGGAAAGCTTATTGCCATCAAGAGTAATTAGTCCTTATCCTCATAATCTTTTACCGCCAGCTCCAGATTGGCATACCATTCTTTCCCAAACTTTCTTTCCAGTGCATGTTGAGCAAACTGATACACTTTAGTGTCGCTTTCTTTGCCTTTTACGCAAGCATCTACACAGATACTCCACCGGTGATAGTTAAGTGCGTAAAACTCATTGTACTTATCCAGTCTGATAGGGTATAGGTGGCAGCTGATAGGTTTAGGAAAACCGAAATCTTCTTTTTTATTGGCTATTTCTACTGCACAGTTTAGTATTCCGTCTTTGCGTACTACAAATACACATTCCTTGTTTGGTTTGCACGTAGTGACCATCATTTGATCATAAGGATCCTTTTCCGCAAAACCATCGTTGGCTAAAACCTCTAAACCCGTTTCATCCATCTCTAGCTTTATAGCTTCTATATTTTTCTCTAAGATGGGGATCTCGTCCTCGTCTAGTGGGGCTCCTGCGTCACCTTCTATACAGCACACTCCTTTACAGGCAGTCACATTGCATGCAAATGACTTTTCTATTATATCCTCAGATATGAGGCAGTTATCTACTTTTATCATTTCATTTCTGCTAGGTAAGTAACGTATCCTTGGTGTTCTAGTTTTTCAGCTTTTGCTAGTACTGTATTTTGCATCTTTTCTGAGAATGCAAGTACTCTTTTTTGCACATCTATATCGTGAGCACCAATCATTTTGGCGGCCAATATTCCTGCGTTTTTTGCTCCGTTTATAGCCATGGTAGCTACTGGTATTCCGGGAGGCATCTGCACGATAGAGTATAGCGAATCTATGCCACTCATAGTGCTAGATTTTATAGGTACTCCTATCACAGGTAGCGGTGTGAGCGACGCTACCATACCGGGAAGGTGAGCAGCTCCACCAGCTCCAGCTATGATACTTTTATAGCTTTTAGTGTGTGCGGTTTTAGCATATTCGTACATACGGTCTGCAGTGCGGTGAGCAGATACTACTGTTAGGTCAAAAGAAACTCCTATCTCTTCTAAAACTCGTGCTGCTTCTGCCATCACGGGAAGGTCCGAGTCAGAACCCATTATTATTAATACATCTGCCATGGGTTCAAATTTACGTGCTTTTAGTGGTTTCTATGATATTGTTTCTTCCCCGTGGCGAGGGCTTCTTTCACTAAATCTATGATTTATCCCAGTAAGTCGTGTTACTCCAGGTCCTTAGTGTACAATATTTCTCTATTCTCAAAGTGAAACTACTATTTCCAAAAAAGAGATTAACTTTATGCGTCTAATAATCAACAGATTACCCCCCCCAAAAATTGTCATAATTTATAAATTTGCTTTGATGGAAAGTGTATTCATCCTATATTTGAAACAGAACAAAACTGGAAATGCTCTTTTCGGACCCGAAAATCAGCAACACATTTTTCTGTTAAAAACAGATTGAAAAAATGCCCAAGTCGGGAGGTGAACGAGGTGCGTTCTTTTTAAGAAACAATTAGAAATAAAAACACATGAAAAAAACAATTTTAACAAAAGCAATATTCTTCATGGTTGCATTAGGTTTTACCTTTTCTAGCCTTGGTCAATTCAGGATTGACCCGAGTAATAATGTATTAGTCGGTCAGCACTGGGGACAAAACGCGATCAAGGAATTTGATGTACGTGGTGAGATGTTTGTCAGCCATAGCCCTAAAAATGGCGTGCCTGGATGGAGTTATGTAGGCGGTTTTTTTACCAACCATAGTTATCAGGTCGGGGGAAATACAGTTTACAAACCTATCTTTCAACCACAATGGGGAAACAACTACTGGCTTGGTAATGCAAGCACTCCATTTTGGAGAGTGTATTCAAATCAGGTATATGCAAGTGGAATTCTTCTGACCTCTGATGAACGTTTGAAAACAAATATTGTACCTGTTACGGGGTCACTACCTAAACTGATGAAACTACAACCCTACACATATGATTTTATTTTCACTCCTGACGAAGAGGTAGATGAATCTACTAACCAACAAGTGGAAGCGGCCGCTAAAAATCACGTTGGTTTTATGGCTCAGGATTTATTAGGCTCACATGAAATTTACGGGGAGTAGTTAGTTTTGTAGTGTGATAAGTGATGTATTAATCGGGCAAATATTGCCTTTAAAACTGCTAGAGCATTTTGAGATTACGGCGGTTCAGAATGTTGCAG
>Ga0306865_1000340_pt1 | contig 20533 bp, 17 predicted proteins | sample AntRauTorckE5431_FD_190441 | JGI IMG/M metagenome (GOLD analysis project Ga0306865, IMG submission 190441) | Saline lake microbial communities from Rauer Islands, Antarctica - Metagenome Torckler E5 #431 (v2) (version 2) | ecosystem: Environmental > Aquatic > Non-marine Saline and Alkaline >... | reverse complement strand
CTTCAAGCATTTCTTTCACAGGGCTACAATGAGGGTTTGCCGAACCCTTTTGACAAGCCGAGTCGCCCTGAACGAGGACGGCGCAAGAAGATCTCGGCCAACCAAGTCGCCCACGGGAGCCGCGGAAAGCGTTCAGCCTCAGCAGATGACGTCACTGGTCCGATCCTCGGCACCTCCCTGGATGAATCCATTGTCTCGAAACAGGCGCGCTCCTCTTCTACCACGGTTAGCAGCACTAGTAGTAGCGCTAGGAATCTTGCCGAAGGTAGTGGCGGTAGCGGGCACAAGAAAAGCGGGTCTGGCAGCCGCTCCTACTCGAGGCATTCCAATTCCGCAGAGGGCAGCGCAGCACATTCTAAAAGATCAACCCCTAAAGGTTCACTGAAAAGAGGCCAACGATCAGCTAGCGCTAGTGATATTACTGGTGTAAGCAACTCCGCCAGCCCTCGCGATAGCAACAGCAGTAAGAACAGCTCCCGCAACCGCAGGAAAGGAAGCAGCTCGAAGGGCTCTAACGATTATGATGATGATGACGCTGAAGCGGCTGCCATGGCTCTCCTTGAGGCGAAAGCAGCAGCTGAAAAGAAAGCTACAAAGGCGAACGGTTGCTCTGATAAGTCTGCTGTGGCAGCAAGTGATACAGCAAGTGAGCCAGCGCCTGCACCACAAAGTGAGGCTGTGGAGCTAGTGAACAATGAATCAAACAAGCCAGCGATGGGCGCTACGGTTACGCATGCAATGGAGACCTCGGGAAACTTGAAATGGAAGGGAGCATTGGGACCGGCAGAATCATCGGTGTTTAAGGTGCATGTGCAGAATAGCCTTGAATGTTTTTGACGGGTTTCAACAGTTTTCGAGGGAGGTCTCTTGGATGAATCGGTTCATGCTTCGCTAGGATAATCATACGAAATGAGGGTTCAAAATTGCCTCTTCTGGATTTACGCAATGTTATCTTCCATGCTTTAACTTTATGTCGTGGCCCGCTTAGGTGCGGGACTATGGGTACGCTCACTCCAAGCTGAAAGTCCCTTCTGAGAACGCTCTCTTCGAGTTTGCTGGCGCCGACTGCTTGAACTCGGTATGCATTTGTATTTTTACAATAATACAATAATATTTAGGTGCTGGCCTTCAATTAAGCACGCGAAAAGCTAGAACCTTTGCAAACGGTTGCAGGCTAGCCCTGGTCTATTTCTTACTTCGTGTGTTTGTCTGTTTGCGTCTGTGTCCCGTCTTGCCACCGCAGGCGGGCCCCATCAGCAACTTCGCTCAACACATGCAGCTGCCGCCTCTGCCGCCCGAGCGCGATCCAGGCCGTGCCTCACCGGTGCAGCCTTACTTCGTGGTGAACATGCAAATCCCTCGGGTGCCGAAAGCCCTCTTCGGGTCGTCGTCGAAGCAGCCTACCCCTACCATGAACAGCTGCTTCTACTTTCGTTGCACCAAGGCCACGGCCGCTGCGCTCCGCAAATTAGAAGCGGCGTACGCGAGTGGCCATCCCGAGGACGTGAATGTGGATGGTGTGCCTCCCGCTGTGCAACTCCTGCGGCGATGGTGTCAAAATGCAGCCACGGACCCAATTCTGAATGGGTGTTTCAAGGCCATTGGCATTGGGTTCAATTTCAAAGAGGTGACTTCAAGAAATTCAGCAGTAATTGCCTCGCAATACCTTGAATACCTTCGATTGAGGATGGTCTTTTCTACTTTTAAACAGGGTGATTTGCCTTCCAAGCTTCCTGCAATAATCGTTTTTATGGTCTTTTGCCAACTCCAGGTGGGAGCCCCGGCATTTGTGTCCAGCTACAACGGGAAGCCAGTCTTGTTTGCTGGGAGTGGTTCCAAGGCAGAAAAGCGTCAAGGGTTCCAAATCGTGAACTCGCAGCCTCGAGCGCGCAATGGCTACTTTCACGTGAGAAATGCAGTAGGGTGATGCGAGGAGTTGGATGAGTGGTGAAGAGCGTTTGAATTTTGTCAAGAGTGTAACGCCCCTTACAGCCTTTCTTGGCGCGAGCTTGAAAGAAAGATATGAAACTGCCGAGACCAAAGTATCAGTTTTGTACGTGTGATGGCCACCAGCAATAATTCGTGAACACAGTTGTAACGTAGTTTGCACAACCTCATTTCTTTCTCTACTTCTTCTTCTTCCTCCTCGTCTTTGTTTTTCTCTGAAGGTGGACGTGGACATGCACAGCAACTTTTCGTACCTGGCCCAGCGAGGAATTGCGTGGGGCTTTGGAATGGCTGAAAAACTGGACCTCGCGCTGGCTTTCCTCATTGAGGGACGCGCTGGGCACGAGCAGCCTGAGGTGAGAAGACCCCCACAGCTATGTTAAATGAAAGAAAGCTTATTTGTACGCGCTCTTACGATCTGCTTTTACAGCTGCGTACCCCTTCTACGTTCAAAATTGTCCATCCCCGTCGAGACAATTACATAACAATTGCGTCCGATTCTATGCATCTCTCCCCAGTGCGTGATTGGATGCTTGGCCAACAAATACGTCCCTGTACATGCCGTTGTCGATGCTGATGCTTTCTTTGCCGCTCACGCCGCTTTAAGACAAGCCTGCCCCCATACTCCTCTTCCCAATGAACCTCCTGCCGCGAATGATACGAATGCGCCTGCCGCCGGCTCATCTCCCGAAAGCAAAGAGTATCCCGCGGCAGTAGACCCAGCTGCTTCTCCGGCCTCAAATCCAGCAGGTTCAGCTCTCGAAACAAGAGAGGACGGCGAAGAGTCCCCGGAATTTTTAAGCTTTCGAAGTGACGTGAATGCCCTATTCGGCGAGGTCGATGGCCAAGCGCTGCTGTTAATATTTGCCGCTAATGGTGTCACTTCCGAAGCTCGTCTCGTGGAGATGATTTCAGAAGCAAATGAAGTTGACGCTGCGGGATCATCCACTTCAGACATATCCATGATTAGGCTCCTCGCCGCAGTGCGGCGTGAATTGCCAGAGGAACAGTTGAAACAGCTTGAGGAGTGGCTTGAGTCCTTGGGAAATGCTGAGGAAATGTTAGAAATATGAAGTGATTGCATCAATGATTGTTTTGTTGAACCTCTTGAGCCCTCGTCTGCATGTGATTTATGAGGCCGCCGTCAAGAGAGCCCGAATTTTACCCTGGTTGTCCCCGGAATTAGTGAGAATCTCTTAGCTACTCAGAGCATATAGGGTAGAATTTCGCAGTCGATACAGTCGATTATAGGCCGCCTCGATGTACGGTTTTCTTGGTGCTTGGTTTGGTATATGATATATGATTAGATTAGATTAGAATATACTCCCCCAGTGCAAAGAAGGCAAGTAAGACAAAACAAAAGGGCAGAAAGCCAGACAGCGCCCGGATTTCGTTAGTGTATGGGAAACGAACCAAACTGGAAAAAAAGTTCGCCTATTCAAATATAACGAACTCAAACGGAACAGAAGTTCGCTTTCGCCAGAATTAACGAACCCAACCGAACAAAGGGTTCGGTTTTCGAAAGACAACCGAACCCGGCCTAAACGATCAAAAGGTTCGTTAATATCGCCGTGTTCGTTAACGTTCGGCGAACGCGCACACCAAAAAAAAGTGGAATCCGACCTCGACCTTCCAAGATTCGAGGTGGCCGTTCTCTGCTTTCACGAAATTACGTCCGTAGGGCAAAAAGCGTCATATTTTGGCCACTTCAAAGCCATAACCATAAGTGGTGCTTTTGCGCAAACGACGACCAGCTGGCAGGCGGGTTCTGTTACCCAGGAATTATCGAACCCGAACCGAACAGAAGTTCGCTTTCGTCAAAATTAACGAACTCAAACGAATAAGGAGTTCGGCTTTTGAAAAACTAACGAACCCGGCCTAAACGAACAAAAAGTTCGTTAAAATCGCCGTGTTCGTTAATGTTCGGCGAACTCCACGAACGAATTCCGGGCGCTGAGCCAGAAAGCACACTCCCAGAGGTGATTTGTATTTGCACATGTAGAATATGCCTGCGCGTTCCAGATGGCTCTATCTGGCGTCTTCCTTCCGATCAAGTCGGCGGGGTCTTTTTCCGGGCACAGTACTAGACTAATAATGTTATGTGATACTTCTAAGGAACGTGCTGTTCAATAAAGATGTATTCCTCTAGGAGTATTTGGGTCATTTGAGTGTCGTATTTCGAATGATGATGAAGATGACTTGGAGCTGGAAATGCGTGCAGCAGAGGAATTCTGAGTTCTCCAAATGGTCAGACACGATTGACTCCACTGCAAATGTGGAGATGGAGAGGCAACATCAGAGGCGTTTGGTGCATTACTAAGGTCGTAGTGCAGTCCTGTATGAACTGCACACCGTGAAATGTAATTAGAGTTGAAAGCTTCGCGAGTTGGTGTAGCCTACGAAGAGTTCGAAACGAAGAGCTCTTTCGGAGCGTTTGAGACGAAAGCTTCGCAACGTTCACACTTGTAAAGTTTAGAGCTGAGAACTCCTCATGGATCACGTAGACTCGAAGCGTTCCGAATTGCACTCTGTGAAATTTCTTATTAGAGTTGAGAGCTTCGCAAAGTTAGCGTACGCCTCGGAGCGTGTGAAACGAATGCTTCGCAACCACGAATTTCACACTCATTAGAGTTGAGAGCCTCGCAAAGTTCGCGTAGACCTCGAAGCGTTTGAGTTGAAAGCTTCGCAACCTTCTCTTTAGCTTCGCAAAGTTAAGAACTCGAAGCGTTTGAGACGAACGCTTCGCAACCTTCGGACGATCGGATGAACTCTTGAAAAAAGAATTCCAACGAATCCAAATTCTGAAGATCAGAATTGTTGACGTACGTACGTACAATTAAATCTTGTATACTCCTCCTACGGAGCTGAAGCTCCTAGAGGATATAAATACCGATAGATTTCTTATTTGATGAGCCAATCAAAAGATGTTGTATATCATGTACATCATGGGTGGTGAAGCATCGTCCTCCGCTCCAAGTGGACACGTGAAGGCACACAAAACCACCATGTCGAGCGCCAAGTCAAAATGGCGAATGGCGATATCGCGCAGCCTGTCTGTCGATCCTAATGTTAGTGGAACGCCTTCTGTCGATCCTAATGTTAGTGGAACGCCGAAAGGCGTCGACATGTGGGCAGCTGCTATCGCGCGAGGTACCGCAAATGCTGCGGCGGCTGGGGAGGCACACGTGACGCACCGACCAGGGGCTCCGGGCGTTGTGTGTGGAACTTTGAATCTCCTTGGCGAAGACTTCAACCCCTTTGAATTCATTGCGACGGGCGACAAAGAATTCATGGGTAAGTATAGTTTCTCTTCATCTCTAATAATCAGCCACCATGCTGATTTTGTTACCATTTTCTTCTTTGTACCTCTGCACGCACGTGCTTCTTTCCTCAAATCTTTTTCTGGCGCTTTCGAGTGCGCTTGCACGTGCTTCATACCAGGCTAAGAATGTGAATATTTTTCGAGTTGTGCCATGGTCGATGAGAAATATTACCCTCTTAACGGTACCTTCAGAATCTTCCGTAATATATCTAAACATGCCTCATATCTTTCTCGTTAAATGCCGGCCATTTCTTTCTCTCAGGCAACTATGAGGCGTTACTGAAGGAATGGGAAGCGCTCGAGTGGGACGACGTTGCCCCTTATTTCGAAGCCTTATCAGCACATGCTTCCTATGTCCAGCTTGCTTTTAGCGCTTTGAAAGCACACTGCCAACCTGCTAGCGTCGACGAAGGCACTGACTCAGTTGTTGGCGATGGGAGTGGAGAGTTGAAAGCACCGCAAGATGCGGCGCCGGATGGCTCCCGAAAAGTGGCTTCGTATTTCAACGAAGAGGTGATTATTTGCTTGGTAGGCTTCACTTCAGTAGGTTGTGGATGGATTTCTCTTATGTGCGTTCAAGTCACTATCTATAAATCTTTCACGTCATTCCAGGTGCTAGAGCGGGACAATAAGCTGCTCACAGACCGCGTAAACCTGGTGACGTTCGCGCTTCGGCCCATGCTGCCGGCTACCAAGGCAGCTATGGAGTCAGGTAAAGTCACGAAGGAAGAAATTCTACGGGCTGCGCTGGGCTTAGGCCAACCGGAGGACGAAGTGCTCGCCATGTTCAATGCTCTGGACTTGGATGGCGATGGCACTTTGGACTACGAAGAATTTACCGCTGCTTGCCGGAACAACGGGCCGTGTGAGGAGCGGTCGGACCAAACCAAACGAATGGCGACACTCGCAGAGATGGCCGCGCACCCGCAGTGGCAACTGTTGCTGAGCGCAAACGAGGTGGAAGACGCTGAGGCAGAGAAGTCTCGTCCGATGACGGAAACGCGGTGGTTCCAGGAGCTCGAAGCGCTCGTGGTTCAGGCGGACCCAACTGTGGACCGCCCCGCGCCTTGCGCGTCGAAGAAGCAGTACACCTATGCCGTGGACTTCAACTTGCTGGTGTGGGACCTGTGTTGCTGCGTGCTGGCTTCGCGCCAGCGTGAGGTTTACGTGGCCATTTGCCGAGCCAGCCATTTGAACCCTGACAACACCCCCGCTGTGGTGGCCCAGTTTTTAGACGTAGCTCAGGCGCAAGCTGCCGCGTGGTCGCGTGCGGAAGCAAAGCGTGCGTCAGAGGCGCAGCTGCAGGAGGAGCAACAGCGGTCGATCAACGAGGAAGGAGAACAGGTGCAACTGCAACAGCAAACTTCTCCTAGTAGTAGGGAATTACCGCTGGTGCTGGGTTTACAGGAGTGGCCGGGGTCGGGGTCTGTGCGCGAAGCTGTTTACCGCGCGGCCTGCATCGAGCGAGGCTTGCATGTCATTGCCCCCGGCGACGACGTGGCGCTTGCTTGGAGTGCCAATGTATTGCCGTGTAGCCGCAGCGGAGCAGGGGAAGTGGCGGCAGCGGCGGTGGAGCCTTCAGGAACGAGCGGTAAGGGCTTTGACGGGCACGGGGCTGGGTGGGCGGCGTTAGACTTGACGTCGGAAGGCGGATGGGAAGGCGCTGCACACGCCGGCGCGCAAGAGTCCACGGCTGACCTCACAGGCGCCCATTATCTTCACAGGAAGAATTCCCTCAGGTGAAGAGAAATTGAAATATTTTTTACTGGTTATCGTAGCCACGCAATGCTTTTTTTATGCTTGGACCGTTCTTAGGCAGTCATATAAGCTACTTTGTTACTTCGGCCCAATATTTGACGCGCTTCATTCTTTGAATGTTCATATTCTTCCTTGTGTTTGTATGTTTGTTCGTTTTGAATCGGAATCTCTAGGTTCAAAGGAACCTTCGAGCAACCATCTGTGATAGACCCAACCGAATGCATGAAGACCGCTATAGCAGAAATGGAATCAAACTTGAGTGCGGACGAAAGTTTAAGCGACAAAGACCGCACTGGTCTCCTGAAAACTACGACTGCGAAGACTCTGGTGGTGCTCCTCGTGCCGCCGCCGCCTCCACCTACGCCGCTGCCGTCAGAAAGCAACGCTGCGGCCACCACTGTAGAGGCTGTTCCTCAAACACGCCTCGGATTAGTCACTGTCGTTGTCCACGCAAAAGAGGTAGGCGTCATCAACATTTTATTTTCTCTGCCTTGTGCTTTTGATCTGAATATTATCACCATGAAGTCTTGCTTGGATTGTCTCGACCTCAACGCATATCTGCCCTGCTTGCTTGTGCATTCGTTTGCGATGCTTTTTGCCAGCCCAAAACTGCGCCGGCTGCTCGCGCGCTCGCTGTCTACTTCAACATACTTGTGAGCAGAGCCCAAGCCGCTGCTGCTGCTTTCTCTGAAGGTGGAGATAGTGCTAGTGGCCACCGCGACTCGGCTTCCGCTGCCACCACTAGCAATGCACCCGTCGGCCCAGTGCCCTCGTGGGTGCTTGCCCGCATGGCCGGCGCCGACTTCTCGAACTTCGCCGTGCTTTCCGACACCAACTTGGGCAAAACCAAGGTGGCCACCACCTTCCGCACTCAAGCGCACAGTGGCGGATTCGGAGTGCGGCCGATCGACCCATCTGTAGGCACTACCAGTAAGCGCCGCTCAAAGCTCCACGGGCAAACGTACGATGCTGCCAAGTGCCACGTCACAGTAGAAGCGCCCAAGGACGTGATTTTAACCAAAGCAGATAGCTTCCTCACCCCGCCGCCCGCTGATGACGACGACGACGAAAGCGAAAACAGTGAAGCGACGTCCTCGGCACATGAGCCACGGGATTCGAGGCCAGATCTGAAATCTTTGTCTTCGGGTTCGAGCATGGGCCACCCAGCTGTTAGTCATCTGGCACACGCACCGTTATCCGCAACGGGAGAAATGCCCATCCAGCCCGTTTTCCCTGCGCTGCACTTCTTCAAGGGCCTCTTTGCCAGAACTCTGCCCGACTCGGCGTGGGCGTCCGACCATTGCCTCGTCACGGCCGCTATTGCGCTGGAGCCGCCGCTGCCTGAGCCAAAGTCGCCTGTTTCTATTAACGACTGTGTATAAGCTAGGAATACACGCTAAAGGCGTGTTTGGTGGTAGAACTAATGTGGAACTATAAGTCTGCCTCTAGGGCAGATGCGGACAAGTAGGAATGACAGAAAGGAGAGGTTGATGGGAAAATATTCGGTTGTAGGTACAGAGGTACCGAAGGTCATGCGACACGTGGCCCGTTGTACCAAGGGGAAACACCTCGGTATGCACGTGCAGTCTAAACTCCAACACTCCCACCGATCTAGCGGCCTTTGGCTGCTCGATCTTAGTTCTTGATGTCTCGAAACTTGTGAAGACAATTGACTCAATTCGAGGTCGTTGACTTGGCCGATGTCGTAATTATGTAGCCGCAAAAATCTTGCTGTCATGCTTTTGGTCAGCCATGCGAAAAACGGCGTCATTAAATCGAACAGTAGATCTTGCAGATCAATAACTTTGATGCCTAAGTCTGCCAAGCCCATTCCATAAAACTGGCAGATGTAAAACCATGTCGTCGATAGCTCGAAGAATCCGGAAAAAAAAAACTTTTGTTCTGGCGGTAAAAAAGCTGCGTAGTAATAGCTGAAAAACATCCCCAGAACCCATCGCTTGATGAGAAATCGAAGAAGTATGACGATGATGATGACCAGGTAAGAGCATTTCTGATAAATTTATGAATATTGAAGCGGTGTCCTTCGTCCAAGACTTGACGCATGAAAAATGAGTTGCTAACCACAATTGCTGCGTTGATGTTAGCGTAATCGTTTAATCGCAGCAACCTTGCCGAAAGCAGCCATCTCGACGTGCCCGGCCGTCCTCAGAATCCACCGAAATCTGAACTCAATGATGTATGGGACCTATGAGAGCTAAAAAACTCCCACCAATAAACGATTTCGTTTATTCTTCGCTCCGTAAGCCGCCTTCGTTAACAGTAGATGTCGAAGGTGGTCGCACTCCCATCCAATCTCGGTAACGACAGAAGTCATCACGCGGTAAAGCTTTGGTGAACTGGTCACCTAACTGCTCTTTAGTGCCAACTTTCTCGTAGCTAAAGACACCACGTTGGTGCTGCTCATTCAGGAATGCGACTTTCATTTGGTAGTGCTTGGCTCTTTTGGATTGCTCTTTGCCATGTGCTAAAGCGATTGCAGCGTTGTTATCCTCCCACACTGTAGTAGGGGAAAGCTGCTCCTGGTCTAATTCGCGGAGAAATAATCTCAGATGCATGATCTGCTTCACTGCTTCTACTCCTGCGATAGTCTCGGCTTCGGCGGTGCTGAGGGCAACAGTCGGCTGTAGCTTGGACATCCAACTAACAACGCCTCCATGCAATAATAATGCGAAACCAGTAGTTGACTTTCTTGTATCTTCGTCTCCAGCGAGGTCAGCGTCGGCGTATGCAATAACGCTTTTGCTGTCTTGAAGTGGATCTTCTACGGCTAATGAAGTCTTGCGTGCGTGTAAATACAGATGAGGAGCTCCCACCGCTCCACGCGAATACGTAATGCCGTAGTCTTTGGTTGCAAACAAGTAACGAATCACTTGCTTGGTGGCTTCGACGTGGTCTTGCCCAGGACAGGACATAAAACGACTAAGCACTCCCACCGCTTGAGCAACGTCTGGACGTGCAGTGAGGGCTATGTATAAAAGACCACCAACAGCAGACTGGTAATCAAAAGTTGACGCTGGTACTATAAATTCTTGCGGCGTTTTACGAAGTTTCAGGGCAGGATCCATAGGAACGCTAGGAGCTCGTCCGCTTTTGCCTGTTAAATCGAACTTCATCGCCAGCTTTTCAATTGCACCAGGTTGAGAAAGGTGAAGTGTTCCAGCTTCCCAATCCCTCTTGACGTTCATGCCCAAGATGAAATTGGCTTCTCCAGAGGTCCAGGGTGATACTTCGAATTCGCTGCGCAAGTCTGCATCGAACTTCTTCCGCGCTGCGTCATCGTCACGTGCCGTGGCAAGGATAATATCATCTACCCAAACCAATAAAATTTGTCGGCTCGCACCCTCTCCTTTCACGTAAACGCACTTATCCGATTTGAGCTGCTTGAAGCCATGCCGCGACAAGTGCTTCGTTAGGCGTTCGTGTAAAAGCATACTCGACTGGCGAAGACCATAGATGCTGCGCAAGCAATGCAGCGCTGCTGGGCTTCCGTCATCCATAAGCTTGGAGTAGCCATCGGGGCATTCCATATACATGTGTTCAACGTCAATCTTCTGCTGAATAAAGCCATTCTTCAAATCCCAGATATCAATCCGCATGTCGTAAGCTGCTGCAAGTGCTAGCGTCGACCGAAATGATGTGTGGCTGAATACCGGGGAAAAGGTCTCGTAATAATCACTTCCAGGCACCTGGGTGAAACCCTTCGCAACAAGTCGTGCTCGAAAACGCTGGATAGTGTTGTCTGAATTGTACTTCACTTTGAAGACCCATTTGGATTTGACGAGTCGCCCATGTTTCAGAGCTTCAGATCGTGGAACACGTTTAAAGCATTGAAATTTCTTCAGGTTCTCGATCTCCTCGTCCATAGCAGCTCGCCACTCTGCCGCATGCTCTGAAGCTAAAGCTTCACTTACCGACAGTGGCTCAGGAACCATAATACGCGATGCACAACAATGCGCAAAATTCGTGAGCGTTTGACTGACCAAAGCTCGCTGTAAAATCCGCTGGTCGCGATGGGACATATCCTCAATGTGCTCCATAGCCATAACCGCGTAGTCTTGCTGAATGCTCTCTTCGAACGTAAGTCCACCGAAAGGGTGATCAAAGATGACTTTGCCAGTCTCGTCGACCATCGCCGCTGGGGAAACTGATACGCCACGCTGCACTCGGTTAGCCTCCAATTGTTCAATAGTGACATTCGCCGAAGCACTCCGAAAATCGATGTAGCCTCGCTTGTAGTCCCATAACAGGTCGCCCCACTGAGCGCCCATCTCTTTGGCTTCTCGCAGCGTTCGAGCCAGCTTGTACTTCTCATAACGCGCGCGCGACTTCGACTGGTCGCGCTTAGGGTTCCGTTGCTGCATTTCCATAGGTACGTCGTATTCAAAAGCGTACCGTAGGAAGTCGTTATCTTCATCAGACATCTCTTGCTCCTGTCCGATGGCTGCACGTCGCTCGGGGATCACGACTCTTACGGGTGTGCGCGTCGGTGGATCGGCATTTGCGCTTCCTTCATCCCGCAAGTTCTGATTCTGGCGTCGACTCCGCGTCTGCTGCGCTGAAAAATCGGGCATTCGTTCTCCAGAATCTTGCCCAACGTCATCGAAATCATGTTTGTGGCCGGCTGGTGGAATCTGCGACCGATTTCTGCTATTGGGTATTTGAGCTTCTTGAGCATCTTCAACTTCTTGGTTGACTACGTCTTCTGCACTGCGGCATTCAACACCCCCCGAAGGAGCGCTGCCGCTGCCAGGAGAACTCTCTGTAGCATCTTCAAAAGGTAGATCAACATGTTCTTGATACAGTTCACGTTCGAGATTTGCCAAGCGTTCTTCATCTCGCGTCGCACCAGGACCAGCCTTGCTCTGACGAAGAGTAAAGTCTCTCAGCCAGCAACGGCGTCCAACTAGAGACTCGTCGAAGCTTGCATGAAAAGTTGTACGGCACTTGCGAGTGTTTGGGAAGAAGATTACCCAACCTTTGCGATTCGCTGACACGCCGACAAAAATTCCCTTCTGAGCTCGAGGCTCAAAAGTTCCTGAACGATGCGAATGATCCAGTGCCCACGCGTCACAGCCAAAAACTCTAGCCATAGCAACTCGCGGCGGGCGACCGTGAAGACGTTCAAATGGGCTGACAGGGGCGCTGCCTTTAGCCTTGTCTTCAAGAGACGAGTGGTGAAAACGGTTCCGAATCCAAACGACATGCTTTACTGCGAAACTCCAAAACTCTTTGGCTAAGCCTGCTTCATGCAGCAAACACGATGCATGCTCCACCAAAGTCCGGTTTAAGCGCTCAGCTATGCCGTTCTGCGAGGGCGTGTGTGCAGACGTAAACTGCTGCTCAATATCTTGAGCTCTGCAAATCTTGGTAAATTCACTTGCCATGTGCGCGTTCTCATTGCTCGTGTACTCGCCACCACCATCAGAGTTGAGTAAACGAACACGGTGACCTTGTAGCTTGACCCAGTTAAGAAACTCGACAAAGCGCTCTTTGACTTGGGACTTCCGTTGGCAGAAAGCTACGTAGGAATAGCGCGTGAGCTCATCCGTGAAAGTGACCATGTACTGGTTACCCCAGAAATCTTTGCAGACTTTGCCTTTGAGGTCGGTCCATACTCGCTCCCACGGTTTGCGCTCGATGACTTCATGTTCGCGCTGCTTCGGCACTGGTCGTCTTGTCGCCTTAACAGCTTTGCAGACTGCACATTCGCACATTTTACGATCAGACAACATAACATCTATTGCCCGACGGTCCACCATTCGCTCAATGATACGTGAATCGAAATGACCGAGACGTCGATGCAGCAGCTGAAGTGGTACCTTGGACTCCTTCACTCGTGAGCCGCTACAGCACGTAAAACACCTCTTGTCACCGCAATTGTCGACAGTCTCCGTAGCTGGGTCGAACAAAAATTTCAATCGCTCTTCCGCAGCTCCTTGAAGATGATCTTGGTTTGGGACATCGCCATCTGCAACGTGGCCAGCAGTTAACTCCATGTGATTGAGCTCATAGCTGTCGTCCCGCGCCCTGCCATCGTTGATCAAGTACTCCTCCTCGAGTGAAGCTTCGTGACTGCTCTGGTCGGCTAAACACTTGCTCATACTCGGGTTGGTTGTATACGCCTCTTCTGCGCCCAATGTTTGCTTCTTGGTCTCTCCAGTGACCTTGGCATCTTTAATTTCCGATGATTGAGTCCAATTCGGTACGTCTTCGACATTGCCTGACGAAGATGCATGGCTTTCCGAGGACATATTCGGCGATGCTTGCCCCTTTTTAGGGTCCGAAGCAACAGGAGCTTCAACGATTGAAATTGCAGGATCGCTAGCAGCGTGAGATGCTGCTTTCGCAGGGGATACGGCTTTTTTCCACTTTAACCAATAAAGCCCTGCGCGCTCGACGATATCAATAACATCCATTTCCGGCGTGACGATGTAATTTGCCGTAGGAGTAAAATGAAATTGGTAGCCCAGCGCAACCATAGCCGAAACCGATAATAAGTCATTCGGCGCTCCAGGAAGGTTATGTACTTCGGGTACACGGAGGGTTACGCGGTGTCCATCGCGAGCTGTTCCGAATCCAACGGCTGTACCTCGTCCACGTGAGCATGAAACGGAACCATTGAATCCCATAATTTTAACGGAGGCTTCCGGGTTGAATCCATCAAGCTTAGTGCCATCAGCCAAGTCCATAATAGTCAGAGTCGTACCAGAGTCGATAGCTGAGTATACGTCGTCTGAAACATTCACCGATGCAGGCGAGACGTTCGATGTCACCACGTCTTGTTTGCTGTTGGCTGACGCATGAAGAGAAAGTACTTCTTCCATTTTCTTGACATCTGAAGACCAAGATTTAGCAGCTGGCGCTTCCGTAAGAACTTCCGCGCCCCCCGATGCTGCGCACTTCTCTTGTGGCTTTGGTAATTTAGGCTCAATCGCAAGGTAATAAGTTCCACCTTCTTGCAATCGGCTCTCCCGACGTGCCGCACGTCGTTCCCCGGATGATAGATTTGTGGCAGCTTGAGCTCTCCCAGACCAATACCGACGTAATTCTTGAGCGACGGTGGTAACAGTGGCTCCATACCCCAAATTTTCATACATGTGGTGCCTATCGTGCCAGCAAGAGAGGTCAACGCCGCCACCATCTTCGGGCGGACCATTCTTCCAACTGGTGTAGTCACTCCAATCAAGAGGCTGAGAGCGACTTAAAGTCACTCCAGCAGCTGCGCGTTCTGCTTCCAATCGAGCTTCGCGTCTGGCACGCTTCAGCAGTTGCGCCGTTTTCTTGCGTCTTAAGTTGCTGAACGCAGCCTCGGCATCCTGAGACGGCGATATTACTTCTTGCTCCGTTGTGTCACCATCTGCGTCGGCTACCGACTCTTGCATTTCATTTGAACCTTCACTTGTTGCGCACTTAGCCAGATAAGTGCGCCACTCCTCACTAAGTATCGAGCCCTCGAGCGCCTTGAGGTGCAACATCTCGTACCAGTCCTGAAGCTGTGATCTACGAGCGAAATAAGGATCCCTTTCGTCGATGTTAGTGTCTACGGCGGAGTGCGCCACCGAGTTCGCAAATTTCAGGTGTATTGCGTCTCCAGGTGACTCGCTACCCAAGGCGTTAGTGAGACTGCTTCCTTTCAGTTCCATCACTGGCTGCTCATCCTTCAGGTAGCTGATGCTGGGCGACAGCGCCAAACTGTCGCCTGATGGTGGTGCCTGCTCCTCGTCATGAGGGGCCACTGCTGCCGGTTCTTGCGCAGGGCCGGGCTGGCCAAACTTTCCTTCGCCATCCTCAACTGCATCGCAGATGTTTGACCTAATGAGGTGGCTGCCGTCCCCGCCATTCAGCCCCCGGGGTGGGGCATCATGGCGTCATGCGAAGACCCCTGGAGAAGGATCTTCGTCCGCCGCCGCCGATGGCCTCCGCGCTGCAGCCAATTCATTTTTGAGTCTCTCGCACTCGTACTTGTACTTGAGTAACTCAACGTCGCTGTCACGAGTGGCAGCGGCGTTAGCTGTGTGCTGCTTGGGAGACGAGCCAACACCTTCTCCACCGGCTTTCTTCCGATGTGCATGCTGGCGCGACGGGCTCCGCGAATGAGCTTTGCTTGCTGCCGGATTCTTAACTGGGTAAGGCGCCCGGCAAAACTCTGCTTCGTGGCCCTCTCGATAGCATCGCTTGCAAACCTTGCGTCCATGTGCCATGTTAGCCACCGCATTAGTAGGGTCGGCATCCACATCCGAAACAGCTAGCTTGACACCACGACCACGCTTCGTGTTCTGCTTGGTGCCGCGCTTGCTTTCGCTGGCAGGTGCTTGAGTACCACGCAAGTCAAGGATAGCACTCTTGTAGTGTGATTCACCTGCAATTTTGACCTCTTCCAGAGTCGCTTGAAAATCCTTGTTAACACGCTTACGTTGAGCCAGCTCCTTGCGAAGTTCGCGACCAACTTTAGCCATCTCGGGGTAGAGGCTAGCTTCGAGAGCCGTAATAATCTTGGCTATCGCTTGGTCGACAGGCACAGCCTGTGCAACAGGCAACTTTCTCGCAGCCGCAAGCTGGCGTCGAATTTCCTCAAAACGGGCCATAAAGCTCAGAAAATCTTCGTGTGCTTTAGCCGCTAAGTCAGCATATGCTTTCTCAGCTTCAATTTGAGGCTCAGCTTGCAATTTGTTTGTCTCCAACCGTCGCTTGATTTCTTGAACCACGATGTAAATAGTCGGGTCGACCCCAAAAATTCCGAATAATTTTGGTGCACGCTCGGCCTTCTCGAATTTCGACAGAGCTTTAACGTCCTCGATAATAGACATAACAGTTCGATCGTCGACAAGTCGGCTCAGAGCAGTTTCGACTAGTGGGTTAGAGATTTTGAGGTGCCGGGTGACTTGATCCATGACTTCACGCGCTTCATCCGAAAAAGCTTCTAGCTTCTCTTTAAGCGTATCGATATCACCCTCGCCATTTGTAAATACGTCGAGTAGCATGTGAGTGGCAACTTTCTTCGTCTTCTTGTCGCCCTTCTTCGACTCACGCGCATCCTCAACTTCGGCCGCACCGTCACTTTTCCCTTTGCTGCGAGTGATCGGCGTAGCGTCCTTGAGCTTGCCATCCTTAGCCTCGGGTTCGCTTGCGCTATCCTCGAGGGAGCCACCATGGAACGACTGCTGAACCCTGTAAAAGTGCTGAACATAAGACTCGATGTCACTCATGTCAGTAAGGTCGCAATAATCCCTGATTGCGGCTTCAACTTCACCCCAATATTCGCGCGGAACTTCGTGCCCTTCAAGATAGAGAATTACGCCCATAGCGTTCGTAACTGAGAGCGCGGCCGCAGTTCCAGTGGACTGATTGTTCTCAAAAATCATCTTGAGATGTTTGACAATGTCCTTGAACGTCTTGTAGCTTACTGGCTTACCAGTTACGCGAGCGCCACTGGACGGCAGTCCGAATAGTGACGTCGTGACGTTGTTGTTCTTACCACTTCCGCTGAGATTCATCTCAGGACAGAGGAATAGACGTTATACGGGGCGCCAAAACCTATTAACGACTGTGTATAAGCTAGGAATACACGCTAAAGGCGTGTTTGGTGGTAGAACTAATGTGGAACTATAAGTCTGCCTCTAGGGCAGATGCGGACAAGTAGGAATGACAGAAAGGAGAGGTTGATGGGAAAATATTCGGTTGTAGGTACAGAGGTACCGAAGGTCATGCGACACGTGGCCAGTTGTACCAAGGGGAAACACCTCGGTATGCACGTGCAGTCTAAACTCCAACAGTTTCAAAGGGCAAATAATTTGGCGTTACTCAGAGACATTGTAATTTCTCCTTGTTGTGAGATAATCCATTCTCATCCTAACTTATCCTCGTTCTGCCGTGCTACTCAATTGAAAGTACCACATGGAATTTTAGAGATCAAACTTCATTTTTATTACCGCATGAGAGCAAGATGTGGACACCTACACCTTCCTCGAGATCCTTTATATTAAATGGACTCTCGTGGTTCGTTCGTGGTGGTCGTCGTTTTTTATGTACCTACAGGGTACTGCAGTACAGTACAGTACAGTTCTGTTGTACATGCGCAGTAAACAAGAACACAAGGCGGACCACGGGCTCAAGAAGGGACAAGCACCACGGGCACTATGAGGGCACTCATCCACGGGCATCTCAAGGCCGTGCACTGAGGTGCTAAGGACACGCACCTACTCCTACTCCTGTCCGCAGCAAACACATTGCTCCTAAGCCGCGCATCGCGCGGGCACCTGAACTTGTTTTTCTTCTTTCACGAAGTCACATTCATTTCAGCACGAAGACGTTCGAAACTTACTTCGTAATAAGAAGATGGAGCTGGTGCTAAGCATCAGCATAGCTCGTTAGCTTGCTAGCTAGAGTGTAACGCATACATGAGTCCTATATACTTAAGCCAGATATAATTGTCAGTAATTTCACGCTAGAAGCGAAGTACAATCATGTTTAGGAATGTGAGGCGCCTTCTGTTGCTGGTGGTGGTCTGTATATTCGAAAAGAGTGCTTTTCTAGCTGCAGCCCAGGAACTAACCCTAGATGAAGCTACCGCTCAAGCAGTCATTTGGTTCAATGAAGCAGATTCAACTAGCGAAGGCTCAGGATCATCGGTGGCTCAAGATCTCCGAACAAGGGCGATGGAACTGCTTGGGCAAGTTTCTATCGCTAGCGGCGGAAAGCATGCCGCTGCTGCTTTTCTCCTCGGCATGATGCGACAGGTGCCTGCATTAGCTCGAACTGCGCCTTTTCTGATATTCATGTATATAAATTGACAAAATGGATGACGTGAGGCGTTATTGCTCAGTTTAATACTACTAGGACTAGTATCTAGGCTCTCGTACATTGTTGGTGTACCCTTTAATCCTAGCCTATTCTGATATTTTTTGTCTTTGATGTGCTCATGCATGTATACAGCGGACTGGTGACGCAGCGGGCGCACTGTCCGCTTACCATGAGGCTGTGCAGGCTGATCCAAGCAATGCAGATGCCCTCAACAACCTCGGCAAGGCCATGTCGGATCTCGACCGAGGTGACGTGGCTCGATGTGAACTACTGAACTTTAGGGCTTGCTTTGCTTGCTTACTCCTTCCTAAACTTCCCGTGAATTGAGGAGCCTATCAAATATAGCAATTTCAGAGGAGATAGTGTAGAGGAGGAGATTATGGGATGTATGCTTTGAATAAAGAATGATACATGCGAGTGGCTCAGACCATTGAGACCTGTGCACTGTGCAGATGACGAGTCGCTGAGTTGGTATCGACGCGCAGTTGAGGTGGATCCAACGCATAGCCGAGCAAAGCTTAACATTGCGTTGCACTTGGCAGCCAAGAATGACTTTACAGGTGCGCTTAAATAATTTGAGATTTGATTGAAGTTTTTTCCTCTCAAAGTACTGGGAGGCGGCTCAAAGCACTTCCTAGCTACAGAATGTTTGGGCTTCTTTCTTTGTGTCCCTCTGCCGCTAGCTATCTTCTCCCTTGGTTGTTTCATCTCTCACAATCTGGCTGCTCGTTACCCCACAGCGGCCATTGCGGAGCTCCATGCATTGCTAGCCAAAGACCCCCATGATAACGAAGCCCTGTACAACCTGGGGTGGTGCCAGGAGCGGCGGGGCAGCGTCCTCGACGCAGCGAACGCGTACACGTCTTGCCTCAATGAAGCTCCTCGCCGCTTAGATGCTCGCCTTAACCTGGCTGCACTCCACCACAAACACGGTCAGTAATTGACGAGGCCCAGAAAAGGGGGCACAATAGAAAATAAAAGGTGACTACATCGCGTACATATGCAAAGGACGAATTTGTTGGGACGAATCGAATTTCATTGGTGTGTCCAAAGTATTTTGGTGACCAATATCATTCATTCTCGGGGCATTTGCATCACTCGCAGGAAACATCAAAGAAGCAGTCGTGCAGTACGAGCGAATCCTGGAGCTCCTGACCTCCGGTAGCGTAACGGCCGACCTCTATGACGGCCGCCAGGGAGACCGCAGCGGTGGCACAAACGAGGAGGAGGGTCCAATGGACGGCAGTGTGGCATGGGAAGGGCCGAGCGGCTCTGAGTTCGATGACCCGTGGCTATACGGTGATAGCAGCGGCAATGACGAAGACGTAGACATAATGCACCAAGCGAATCGTGTTGCAAGCCTAGGGCTCGAAAGCGACAGCAGCAATGGGCATCGTCGGCAACTGCTGAAGGGAGACGATCGAGATATGGTGAGTGCACGGTGGTTGCTTTTAACTATTCTGAAGTACTTAGACTCATCAAGCAGACTTCAAATTAACCCTGTCGATCGACTCATTGTCGATCAATTTACTTTCTTGGCTTCGCATCGAACGCTACATATCCTCATTTATTTTTTTCGGTGGCTCTATAACTACAGGTGGTGATGGTGCTGGGCAACTTGGGAGCAGCGCTAGGGCAAGCCGGGCGCCCAAGAGATGGCGCGCGCAGGCACCGGCAAGCGCTAGCGCTATTGGCGGAGGATTTGATGCATGCTCAAGCCACAAACGCAAGCACAATGGCAAATGCACTGAAAAGAGAGGTGGTAGGTACAAGCAGAAGTACAGCGGATGAAGATGCAGGTGTTGCAGCGACTGCAGCAGCATCGGAGGGTTCGGCAACAGTGGACAGTTTGAGGCACCAAATTGCGCATACACGAGTGCAGCTCATGACCATTCGGCACGCCAACTGCTGCTGGCGCCACTACGACCGTAATTTGAAGAGCCTCGTTGCATATGTGGTGAGTCACTAGCTTCGTTATCCACGAAAGTTTTTGTCTGCGTTGAATATGCCGCTTTCTCATCCTCTCAGACCATTATTTACTCAATTGGTTATTCTCAGTACAAAGTTCACTATCTTCATTTTTTTCTTTTCTAGAACTTCGTCGCCCCTCAATTGTTTTTGTGCCCTTCTACTATTCTTAACAGGTCCAGCATCAACTCGGGCCTGCTTCAAATGGTTTGCCAGAAGCTGTCTGGGCTCAACGAAAGGCAAAGAGCGAAAACAGCACGAGCAGAAGCACACAAGAGACAACTGTGCCATCACAACCTCAAGCATCATCATCATCGTGTGTGGGTGCTCACCCCTCAGCGATGTTGCCCTTTGAGACCTTGGGCTCTGACGTCAGTCGCGCGTTTCGCTTAGTGGTGGCTCGCCTGCACTCCACGTCTCACGACAGCCAATACAGCATGGCGAACTGGCCACCCCCGACTCCACCGCCACCTGTGCGTACTAGTGGTCTCGCAGGAGCAAGAAGAGAAGGAGCAGAAGGATCGGCATCTAAACCAGCAGATGCAGCGCACTTGTTGCGAGTGGGGTACATGTCCTTCGACTTCAACGATCATCCAACCACACACCTCGTTGAGGGCTTGTTCTTGCACCACAAGAACCGCACAGGTTTTGGCAGCAGCAGCGACAGCAGCGATAGCCATAACGATTGGTCCAGTAGAGCCGAGCAAGGTAGAAAAA
>Ga0306865_1000339_pt1 | contig 20703 bp, 15 predicted proteins | sample AntRauTorckE5431_FD_190441 | JGI IMG/M metagenome (GOLD analysis project Ga0306865, IMG submission 190441) | Saline lake microbial communities from Rauer Islands, Antarctica - Metagenome Torckler E5 #431 (v2) (version 2) | ecosystem: Environmental > Aquatic > Non-marine Saline and Alkaline >... | reverse complement strand
TAAAAATAAAAAAATGACAAGCGTATTTTTTAATATTTTGCTTCGTAAAATATCTTTTTTTGACGGGGTAAACAGGAATTGCAGGATTTTTGCAGGATTTTTGCAGAGCAAAAGTCTAAATTTTATGGCAAGACCATAAAATTATCCTGTAAATCCTGTAAATCCTGTCAAAAAAACGTTTACAGAGTAAACATAAAATGGAATCATGTCAATTCAACTTTTTATAGGAAAACCCTTTAATACTTTCAAGCATTGTTAAATAAAAATCTGCGGAATTTGCGAAATCTGCGGGAGTATCATCAAATATCAAAACATGAAAACACTACATTTAAAAAACATCGAAAATCACGTTGGCGAAAGCCTTGGAACGTCTGAATGGCAGGCAGTTACACAGGATATGATTAATCAATTTGCCGAACTAACTGGCGATGATCAATGGATTCACGTCGATACGGAAAAAGCAAAATTATCGCCTTTTGGCACAACGGTCGCCCACGGTTTTATGATTTTATCATTTGCGCCCAAATTAATAGCACAATTAATTGATTTTCAAGGCGTGAAAATGGGTTTGAATTATGGATTCGAAAAAGTACGTTTTGTGTCGCCCGTTCCGGTAAATAGCGAGGTGCGAATGACTGGCAACTTGAAAAATATCGAACGAGAAGGCGAACGGGTAAAAGTGACGATGAATATCGTTTTTGAATTAAAAGGCAACGAAAAACCTGCTTGTGTAGCCGAATGGGTGAATATGTTTTTTTAAAGTAGCACTACTCTCCATAGTGGTGAAAATAAAAAGGAATTCATAAAAAATAAATAAAATATGAAAAAACAAACACTACTAACAACGGCTTTTTTATGCGTAGCAATATTAGCTTTTGGGCAGGTTACAGACTTGACGCCATTCAATGAATTGCGATTGGAAACGAATACAAAAGGCTTGACGGTTCTGGGAACTTGGGCTTTGGGAAACTTAGCCGTAGGCTCAATTATGGCGAGCCGAACAGAAGGCGAAGCTAAACATTTCCATCAAATGAACGCAGCTTGGGGAGCGATAAATTTGGCAATTGCCGGGTTTGGTTATTATTCCGATTTGCACACCGACCCGTCAAGTTTTTCGCTGTTTGAAACCTTCAATGAACAGCAAAAAATGCAGCGTATTTTGATGTTAAACATCGGTTTGGATGCCGCTTACATGGTTGGCGGTGCGTACTTATTGGAACGTGGAAAAAACGATGCGGATAATTTGGAACGCTTCACGGGTTTTGGTAAATCTATCGTGATGCAAGGGGCGTTTTTATTCGTTTTTGATATTGGATTTTATGTCGCTCACAGTCTGAATAATCCGAAATTAGAACCACTTTTGGGCGGTTTGACGTTTACGGGAAATGGTTTACATTGGGTGACGAATTTTTGACTTTTTCATGTATTAAACCGTGTTGGTTTTAAAAACCGACACGGTTTCTATAACGTGCTAAACCCTCATTCATAAACCGTAATTACCAATTTTCGCCGACTCGGATAATTCCTAAATTCGCACAAATAAACGCCTTGCCAAGTTCCTAAATTAAACCTAAAATCAGTAATTGGAATGGAAACCGAAGTTCCAACCAAAGCCGTTTTAATATGAGCCGGCATATCGTCCGCACCTTCCATGGTATGTTTCAAAAATAGTAAATTCTCTGGAACAAGTTTATTGAAAATTGATTCAAAATCCACTCGAACGTCCGAATCTGCATTTTCATTTATCGTCAAACCTGCCGACGTGTGTTTGATAAAAACATTCACCAAACCGACTTTTGGCATTTTTTCAATTGCTTTTTCGAGGTGATGTGTAATCAAGTGATAGCCTCGTGGATAATGTGGTAAAGTGATTTCATATTGATTTATCATGTTTTGTTTTAGATGTTAGAGTTTAGACATTAGATTTTAGAAGAGGTCTTCTAAGGTTAGGACATTTTCTACCAACCCTAAGCTATGCTGATTTTGTTTTAAGCCATAATTCGTGATTAGCGTTAGCATAATGTGTTTTTTTGTTTTGGTTGATTCTTGAAAAACACGAATTTTCTCTCGCAAATTATCCGCATAAGATTTCTAAACAACCAAACTACATTACATCTTTTAATAAAATTATTACGAGTCAGAGTAAGTATTTGAAAATCATAAAGAGTTTCAATTTTAATCCTGCTCCAAACTCTATTAATTTTAATACTGGTGTGAACCGTCGTTTTTCGGAAACAACTTATCGTTTTGCAGGAGATGTAGAAAATTCAACTTGGTTTGATAAGCGATTTATGTGGGATAGCGTTTATGGTGTACAATGAAATTTGTCTCGTGGCTTGAACGTCAGTTTTAAGGCTTCCCGTCTAATGTTAGAAAATTCCTCCCAGTTTATCCCGATTTTTTATCGGGGCAGATTTCCCTAATTTCCGCAGATTTTTTGATTTTAAATAATTTCAGGAGATTAAGTGTTTCCAACACTTACAACGCCTGTTCCGACACCTCGGGGTTAGAAGGGTAGCCAGTTTTAATGCGACGAACAATGCCGTAATTGATGAACCGACAGGTAGAATTGATACGCAAGAAAAGCGAGATTCTATTATGACGAATGTTCGGAATTTTGGTCGAAATAAAAACTATACACACGGTTTGAATGTGACTTATACCGTACCTTTAAAACAGATTCCATTCTTAGATTGGATGACCGTTAAAGCTTCTTATAATTCTAATTATTCTTGGAGTGCTGCCGCTTTAAATTTAGATTCCTTAGGAAATGTTATTCAGAATGGAAATGGAAGACAGTTGAATGCGGATTTGAATTTTGAGAAATTATATAATAAGTCGAAATATCTGAAAAAGATAAATAGCGGAGCAAAGAAAAGAAAAGGTGCTACTAAAAAACAATCTCGAAATACAAACGACAAAGAAGAAAGTACACCAGGTAAGAAAAAAGACGATAAGAAAAAGAAGAAAGACAAAGAACCGTCAAAAATTGCTCGGGCTGTTTTAAGACCTTTGATGTTGATTCGAAAAGGTCGAGTGACTTATTCTGAAAATTATTCTTCCGTTGTACCAGGGTTTACGCCTGCTAGTCGAGTCTTAGGACAAACAACTGACTTTGCAGCACCAGGTTGGGAATATATTGCAGGTTTCCGTCCGTCAGATGCTTGGTTAGATGATGCAGCTGCAAACAATTGGATTACGGATAATATCTATTTGAATCAACAAGTTTTGGGTTCTTACACCCAAAATTTCGATGCGAGATTAACGATAGAGCCGTTCAAAGATTTCCGTTTGGAAATTGATGCAACGAGAACCTATTCTGAAAACCATACCGAGTTTTTCAAGGTGCAAAATGCAGGTGGAACACATCAGCATTTAACGCCAAGAGGTGTTGGTAGTTACACGGTTTCGTTTTTTGCAATGAATACTTTATTTGTCGGTTTTGATAACCAAAACTTTGTATCAGAAACCTTCAAAAAGTTTGAAGCAAATAGAGCAATTATTTCTCAACGGACTGGAAATAGTGCAACAAGTCATCCGACAGATGGCGGCGATTACACCCAAGGTTTTGGACGTTTTCAGCAAGATGTTTTGATACCTGCATTTATTGCCGCTTATACAGATGCGGATCCGAATACAATTGATTTGAATTTGTTTGATAGATTACCTGCACCGAATTGGCGACTGACTTACAACGGTTTATCTAAAGTAGATGCTTTCAAGAAAGTGTTTAAAACCTTCAATTTATCACATTCTTATAAATCAACTGATTATGCAATTAATAAAAATATTAATATTCGCTTATTCTACGATAGAAGTCAAACGATACCTGCCACATCGGCATCGTTTCCGATTACGAACACACAAGCAGGTTTGACCATTCGTTATGCTTTGAATTAAGTTTTAAGGTTTTAAGGGAAAGAGTTTTAAGGGAAAAAGTGACGAATGACGAAACAAAAAATCCTACTTGAATTTATTTTCGAGTAGGATTTTTTTATTCTAATAAAATAGTTCATCTTGACGTATATTTTAATCGAATACTTATTACAAAATAAATTCCCTTGCTATTTAATTTCTTTTGTAATAATTCCACCAATCTTTTCAAATGACTTTACAAATAAATACAAGTCCATCAAATCAAGCGATGTTAGCATTAACAGAAAGCCTAACCGACTTGAAAGCCTATCCAAACCCTGCAACGGACTATGTAACTTTTGATTATAAATTACCGGAATATGTAGAAAAGGCAACTGTAATTATTACTTCAATCACAGGACAAGTCGTAGAAAAATTCGATATAATTGATACAGAAGGTCAAGTATTATGGGATACTCGTATCGTTGAAAATGGAATTTACTTTTATGCTTTAAAACAAGGTACAACTACCTTGGCATCAGGCAAGGTATCTATAATGAAATAAAATATTCACAAAGGGTAAAGGCAATTGATGCCTTTGCCCTTTTAATTTTTCACTTATGAAATATTTACTTTTATTAATCATCAATCTATTTCTCCTTATTACTCTGTCAGCACAACCAAATTTCTCGAATGCTTACCGAGTTGCGGAAGACAGTGCCTTTTACACCTCTTTTGGAAGTATCATAGCAACAGATAGTGCTTACTATATATCAGGAATAACGAGAGACACACTTGATGGATATTCTATCAATAGAGGTATGTTAATGAAGATAGATACTAATGGTAATAAGATATGGTCAAGAATTTATGGAGATATAACACATACAACAGAAACTTGGTATGGTACTATGATTGTAACCAATCAAGGTAATTTAGCCAATGTAGGTAAGGACGCTTATGGTGGTACAGGTTTTTTATTGATTACAGATTATGATGGAAATATTCTTATTAATAAAAGGTATAGTGATACCAATCGAATATTTTTCACAGGAATAGTACAAGATGATAATAGCAATTTCTATTTGTCGGGTAATTTTTTTTACACTTATGATAGTAAAAGTATCTTAATAAAAACAGATAGTTTAGGGAATGAAATTTGGCGAAAATATTATGATGCTTTTCCTAACGGAGATAGTACGGACGCAACATATTCCAATGATATCCTTATCGCTTCTAATGGTAATTTAATATTAGCTGTATCAAAAAGAAAGGATTATTATTATAACTTTTCTTATAAGAAAGGTGTCTGGATATTTGAAATTGATAGTACTGGGGATTTGTTGAAGGAGTATCATTCACCTATAAATAATAGATGGATATCAGTACACTCTACGGCAAAGACAAAAGATGATGGTGTACTCTTTTGTAATCATGAAGGATTGAGGAAAATAGGCACAAATCCGAATATCCCTTCCTACGATTATGAGGGGTATATTGGTAAATTGGATAGTAATCTACAGTTAGTATGGGAAAGACGATATGGTAGTGTAAGGTCACAGTTTTCTTACGTCAAAGAAAAAGCGAATGGAAATATACTTGTGACAGGAAGTTTAGTGTCAGACTTGACCGTAGATAGCGTTGAGATAACTGGCTGGTTAATGGAATTAGATGAAAACGGAGATAGTTTATGGCAAAGAGAATATATGGTATTTTCAGGTTTAGGACAATTACATGTCTTGGGTGAATTTGAAACATTAGATGATGGAAGAATCGTAATATCAGGCTGGGTTCAAAATTTAAGAAGTGATGCAGGAAGTGCTTTTAATTACTGGGGTTGGCTCATCCGAACCGACAGCCTCGGCTGTATCGTACCCGGTTGTCAGTTATTAGATAATACGGAAAATGTAGGGCAAGGGCATGCCCTTGCCTTACAAATGACGGTCTTTCCGAACCCTGCATCAGATGTGGTGAATTTTCGATTTGATAAACCGATAAATGAAAAAGTGGTGATTCGGGTGTATTCGAGTTTGGGGCAGTTGGTCGGTGAAACAAATATGAATAATTCGACAGAAGCAGAAATGAATGTTTCGGATTGGAACAGCGGAATGTATTTTTATGGTGTTTATGTGGAAGGGAGATTGGTGAAGCAAGGACAGATTTTAATTAGGAATTAGTAGTTAGGAATTAAAACAGTATAATTAAGTTTCAATAACTTTTTAAATTTTAGAATGATGAAAACATTTTTATTCTCTCTATTTATGATTATTACGCTAAATACTTTTGGGCAGGGCGACCCAAATACAGGATTTCCAATTTATTTAAGTTTTGAAATATCCCCTTATTATTCGGATACGCCTTATGTTTATTTTGAGTTAGATAGAACTTACGAAAATAATATCTGGCAAGTTGGTCCGCCACAGAAATCTATATTAAACGCTGCACTAAGTCCGAATAACGTAATTATAACAGATACAATTAATTCTTACCCTGTAAATGATACCTCAAGTTTTATTGTTAAATGTAGTGTCGCAGGTGGTGCGTTGAGTGGTTCTTATTTTTGTGATACCGATAGTTTAAATGATTATGGTTTAATAGAACTGTCCATAGATAGTGGACAAACATGGATAAATATATTAGAAGATAGTATTCTAAATGATGATGTTGCAGCAGGTTTTGCATTTAAACCTATCTTAACGGGTCGTTCTGATGGTTGGCAATATTTTGATTTAAATTCATTTTTTAATCAATTGTCACCACAAAACAATGGTAACTATTGGGTGAAATTCACTTTTATTTCTGATAGTATTGATACTGGACAGGAAGGTTTGATGTTCGATGAGCTTTTAGTTGGTATTCTTGCGAATACAAATAGCATCTATCAACTCAATACGCTCAATGTCTTCCCAAATCCTGCAACTAACCTACTAAACTTTCAATTAGAAGAGCCGATTCAAAACGCTCAAATCCGTATTTATTCAACTTTAGGTCAATTAATAAAACAAAAAAATATGGATTATTCGGAACAAATACAATTCAAGGTTTCCGATTGGCAGAGCGGAATGTATTTTTATGGCGTTTATGTGGAGGGGCAGTTGGTGAAGCAAGGGCAGATTTTGGTAAATCATTAGAAATTATGAAAATATTATTTTTGATTTTGGGGGTGATTACCGTAAAATATTGGTTAGAAAGAGATAATACCCCTAAAGGGCGTTTTGCTTTAGCAGAACATTATTTATCAAACGGTCAATATATTTTGGCTCAAAATACTTTGAATAATGTAGAAACAGAATTCGAACGTTATTTTGAATATCAAACGACGGCTTATCAAGCCTATCAACAGTTGATGACGTTAAAGGTCAATATTCTACAAAATAATCGTACTTGGTTAGATATTACAGAAGGAGAAAGGGGACAATTACAGAATATTGCCTACGGTTCAAATGATGATGATGCTTTTCAAGCAAGAAGTATTTTGTGTTTCTTCTTTGATGAATGTGTAGAGGAACCAATAAATTTGGCTAACGTAACACCTGATGCAAGAATTATACAAGTAGAAAATCCGATGTTAGAATTAACAGAAAGTCTAACAGATTTCAGCGTTTGTCCAAACCCTGCAACTGATTATGTCAATTTTGATTACAAATTACCTGAATATGTTACAAAAGCAACTGTACCGATTACTTGCTCTTCCGCTCGTCCGATAAACTTTTTTTCAATCATTTTGGTATAATTTATTTTTAGAAATTATCCAAAAATATCACATTCCGCCCAGGAATTATTTTTTTTCGGGCGAAATGTCACTTTTTTTTCGAGATTCCGCCCAACTTTTAAAAACTTTCGGGCGAAATCTTGAATTTTAAAAAACTGGCTATCCACGTAAAGTTGGATAATCTTGAAAAGATACGAACTTACAAACGATTGTATTTCGTGAATTGTGAGGCTACCCTTCTAACCCCGAGGTGTCCCCAGTTTACCCCGAGAACTCCCCAGTTTACCCCGATAACTCCCCGAGGTCTCGGGGTAAACTGGGGAGGTCTCGGGGTAAACTGGGACGTGAGAAATTTTACAACCTTAGACGGGAAGGCAATTGTGAATTATAAACTATAAACTATTTATCGTTATAACGTGTAATATCAACGATTTCAAGAATGTAATGGCATAGTTTATTTTTTACATTTTACTCACATGATTGCGAAAATCGTTTTTCGTCCATCATTAACCGTTTAGCCAAATTTGCACATTATCATTTCGATAAATAAATCCACCAATCATTGATAAATTCACAACACAAAAATAATTTTACTTTAAATTTTCACACAACTTGTGATTTTTTTACCTTTTCGTTGTAGTATTGTATGCAAGAAAAAATCATCAAAAAAAACTAAATATATCATGGAATTTAAACACAATCGATACAAAAAATTATTAGTAGCAAATCGTAGCGAAATTGCGATTCGGGTACTGCGTGCAGCATCAGAATTAAACCTTAGAACCGTTGCGATTTATACGTTTGAAGATAGATATTCCTTACATCGGTATAAGGCAGATGAGGCGTATCAAATTGGGGAAGAAGACGACCCTTTGAAGCCTTATTTGGACGTGGAGGAAATTATTAAAGTCGCCAAAAAACATAATGTTGATGCGATTCATCCGGGTTATGGTTTCCTTTCGGAAAATGTAAATTTTGCGCGTCGCTGTCGGGAGGAAGGCATTATTTTTATCGGGCCTTCGCCAGAAGTGATGGATAAATTGGGCGATAAGGTCGCTGCCAAAAAAATCGCCAGAGCGGTTGATGTGCCTTTAATTGAGGATAGTCATGTTGATTTAGATACGGTCGAAATTGCATTGGCGGAAGCCAAAAGAATTGGTTTTCCGATTATGGTCAAAGCGGCTTCGGGCGGTGGCGGACGAGGAATGCGGGTCGTGCGAAGTGCAGAACAATTGCCAAAATCGTACAATGAAGCACGAGGCGAAGCGAGAACAGCTTTTGGAGATGATACGGTTTTCTTAGAGCGGTATGTCGAAAATCCGAAGCACATTGAAGTCCAACTTTTGGGTGATAATTATGGTAATTTGGTGCATTTATATGAGCGAGATTGTTCGGTTCAACGTCGTTTCCAGAAGGTCGTTGAAATCGCTCCTTCGATTACTTTACGCACAATTACCAAAGAAAAATTATACGATTATGCGTTAAAAATTGGTACACACGTTGGCTATACTAATGCTGGAACGGTTGAATTTTTGGTTGATGCCGAAGAAAATATTTTCTTTATTGAAGTCAATCCTCGGATTCAGGTGGAACATACAATTACCGAAGAAATTACTGGCATTGACATCGTTCGGTCGCAGATTTTGATTTCGATGGGTTACGAATTGGCACACGAAACCATTTATATAAAAAGACAGGAAGACGTTCAAATCAGTGGTGTTGCGATTCAATGTCGGGTCACAACGGAAGTGCCGAGTGAAGATTTTAAACCAGATTATGGTCGAATTATCGCTTACCGAAGTGCAAGTGGTTTTGGGATTCGTTTGGACGCAGGTTCGGCTTACGCAGATGCGAAAATCTCCCCTTATTTCGATTCGCTTTTGGTAAAAGTGACGGCGTGGGGACGGACTTTGGAAGGTGCGAGCGAGCGTTTGCATCGGGCTTTGCGAGAGTTTCGGATTCGTGGAGTACAGACGAATATTGGCTATTTGGAAAATCTATTGCGTCACCCAACTTTCTACGAAGGCAAGGCGACTGTTGGTTTTATTCAAGAGAATCCGCAGTTGATGAATGTTCCTCGAATTCAAGATAGAGGAACGAAAATTTTGCGTTATTTAGGCGATGTGATTGTCAATGGCAATACTGACGTAAAATTCGTAGATAAGTCCAAAATCTTTGCAAAACCTGTCGTTCCGTCAAGAAACGGCAAAGCGTACACCAAAGGAACGAAGGATTTATTGACCGAATTGGGTGCAGATGGTTTCGCAAAATGGTTGAAAAACGAATCAAAAATCCAATATACCGACACGACTTTCCGTGACGGACATCAGTCACTTTTGGCGACTCGAATGCGGACAACGGATATGATGGCGGTGGCTGAAAGTTTTGCCAAAAACCATCCGAATATCTTTTCGATGGAAGTTTGGGGCGGTGCTACTTTCGATGTTGCGTTGCGATTCTTGAAAGAAGACCCGTGGAAAAGGTTGGAATTATTGCGAGAAGCAATGCCGAATACCTTATTGCAAATGTTGTTTAGAGGTTCAAATGCAGTTGGTTACACGGCTTATCCCGATAATTTGATTATCAAATTTATTGAAAAAGCAGCCGAAACAGGGATTGATGTTTTCCGTATTTTTGACTCGCTGAATTGGGTCGATGCGATGAAAACGAGTATCAAAACAGTGCGTGAAAATACCAATTCATTGGCGGAAGCCTGCATTTGTTACACGGGCGATATCACCGATAAAAATCGCACAAAATACACCTTACAATATTATATCGACTTGGCGAAACGCTTGGAAGATGCTGGAGCACACATTATCGGCATCAAGGATATGGCGGGATTATTGAAGCCTCGTGCGGCAGAAATTTTGATTCCTGCATTGCGAGAAGCCGTTAATTTACCCTTGCATTTACACACACACGATACGTCGTCGATTCAATCGGCAACTTATTTGAAGGCGATTGAAGCGAATGTTGATGTGGTCGATGTGGCGATTAGTTCGATGTCTGGTTTGACTTCGCAGCCGAGTTTTAACGGAATCGTGGCGATGATGGAAGGTCACGAGCGTGAAAATCCGATGGATTTACGCACATTAAATAAATTTTCAAGCTATTGGGAATCGGTACGACAATATTATTATCCGTTTGAAACGGAATTGAGAAGTGGAACGGCTGAGGTTTATGACAACGAAATTCCAGGCGGACAATACTCGAATTTGCGACCGCAAGCGAGGGGTTTGGGCTTGGAAGATCAGTTTGAAACCATCAAAACAAATTACCGCATTGTGAATGATATGTTTGGCGATTTGGTGAAAGTTACGCCTTCTTCAAAAGTCGTTGGCGATATGGCGATGTTTATGACGGCAAACGGTTTGACGCAAGCAGACGTGATGAAAAGAGGCGATACTTTAGCCTTTCCAGATAGCGTAAAATCGTTGTTCCGTGGTGATTTGGGACAGCCAGAAGGCGGTTTTCCTAAGGAATTGCAAAAGATGATTTTGAAAGGCGAACAACCTTACACCGAAAGTCCGAACGCACACCTTGCACCGATTGATTTTGATACAGAATACAAGGCTTTCCAAGCAGAATTTGGGCAATACGTCACTGAAAATGACTTTCTATCTTACAAATTATATCCGAAAGTTTACCGAGATTATTACAATCATGTTCAAGAGTTTGGCGATGCGAAAAATATCCCAACTTTGGCATTTTTCTACGGTTTGAAACCGAATGAGGAAATCATGGTAGAAATCGAAGGCGGCAAAAAGGTCATCGTTCAATACCTCAACATGACCGAACCGAACACTTCCGGGCAACGAGTGATTTTCTTTAAATTAAATGGACAATCTCGCTCCATCGTGATTAAAGATAATTCGATAAAAGTCACGAAAGCGGCTTACGCCAAAGCGACAAAAGCCAACGAAATTGGTTCACCACTTCAAGGCAATTTATCCAAAATTTTGGTCAAAGAAGGCGATAAAATCGAAATTAATACCCCACTTTTTATCATCGAAGCGATGAAAATGGAAAGTACGATTACGTCACCTATGGCTGGAACGGTTGCAAAAGTGCATTTGACGGAACGGACTTTGGTGGAAGGAGATGATTTGGTGGTGGAATTGGCGTGATTGAAACGCTGATTTTACTGCTTTTTTATATTTGCCGCTCAATGCTTTTTTGGTATTGAGCGGCTTTTTTATTTTTAATCTACAAGTTTATAATCAGAAACCAATTGATAATATAAACTATTAAACAATATCTTTTTACCATCTTTCAGAATAACATCTTGTTCTGCTCTTCCTACATAAATAGAAATCCAACCCGATGTAGGAAATTCCGCTAAATCAGCAGCCGGAAAAGTAAATGTTCCTGTTATGTCATCAAGGTACTTCATTATACTAATATCTGCACGAGGCATTCCTTCTAAAGCATCTGAAAGCACCGAATTATAACGGACTAAAATACCAATTTGTAAATCATTTTCGTAAGGTGTCCAATTAATAGTAAAACCATCTTTACTTAAAGTCGAATTGGTTGAATTAAGCTCTATTTCTATCGACTCTGGTAAATCTACATCTACCGATAAATTAGGGAAAGAGCTATCTTCAACCGTTAATTTTACTTGTCCTCCAAATTTATTTTTAATATTATCATAGTGAGAATCACCGTGATATAAATACTTTTGGTAGGATTGATTTTCCTGTAATTCCAAAACAAAACCTTCTACTTTAACTAAATCAACCGATTTATTCTTATTATTTTGGTCCTTAAATCTACCATCAATAGATATTTGACTTGGATGATTAGCTCCTCCACCTACGTCATTTGCAATGATATTAATATTTGCATCAAAATCACCAATTGACGATACAAGATTCATCATTAAATTATTATAAGTCGTATCATCTTGTTGAGTAACATTTTCTTTTTCACAACTAACGAAACTTACAAATAATAAAAGCAATAAGATTATATTTTTCATTTTTTTCTTTTTTTAATTAATAAATTAAATTTTAACAACTACAATTATAACAGTTATTCAATATGGGAATAATTTCTATTTCATTAGGAGGATTATCCGCATCATATCGAGCAGAAACACCTCGAAATCTTACCCGTCCTGTTATTTCAAGAGGGCTACATGGAAGCGGAACAACCGGTCCAGCCATACTGCAACATGAAAAACACGTACTTTGCCCTAAAATAGCAACCTCAACTAAAAAAGCACCAGTACTTGGTAATTCTAAATTAAATAAACTATAGGCATCAGCAGAATCATTTGTAATCGTGACCACATTATCCCACATTAGTGTCGGTGTTGTATTTACTCCTGTGTAACCATAAACTTCTATTGTTAAATCGAGATTCTTTTTTGCACCACCTTCATGAAATTTCTCACAAAAATTGAGGAATGGCGCAGGTAATCTTAATTTTGTTTCTTGCATAGGAGGTTCCGCAGGAAATGGAGGTTTACACGAAGCTACTGAAATTAACAATACAAATAATAAAAAACTAAATCGTTTCATATTAATTTCGATTATAAGATTAAAACTATTGTTTTTTCCCAATATCACGTCATTGAAGCCAACGTCCGCCACAAGGTTTTACTTTTTTCGGGTTTGAGCTCAGGTGAAAAAAGTTAGGAATTGACGGATTTTCCAAAGTTAAATAAGAATTCTTTTTTAACAAGCTTCAATATATATATATTGGATTTCCAAAATTAAAAGTAAAGTTTTATTTCTTTAACAAAAAAATAATTGTTGTTAAGGAATTAGAACGATTCCAAAAGTATATTTGACGGAACGGACTTTGGTGGAAGGAGATGATTTGGTGGTGGAATTGAGTTAAATTTTAATTTTGTAGGGCAAACGACACCGCCTTTGCCTAACTAACACTGCTTTTTCATATTCGCCGCTTAATGCTCTTTTGGTATTGAGCGGTTTTTTATGTTGCTCAATAAAATCTTTTTTTCGAATCCTATCCCGAAATCGAGAGTGTTCTCAGCGATTTTAAAGGTCTGAACTCTATGGTTTGGGAGAATTTACTTATCTTAAGAAGGTTATTTTTATATTAGAAATGACGATTTTGAGTCTGCTTTTAATCTCTTTTTGATAGATTGAAATTGTATTACTTAATTTAGGTCAAGACGAGTCTTTTTTGAACTTTTTTTAAATGGACGGCACTTTCGAAGTACCGTCCATTATTTTTGCAATGATTTGGCAAAGGCAATACCGTTTGTCCTACTCTACGAATGTCATCGTATATTCCGCAATCGCTTTGATTTCGGCTTCGCTATATCTTGGACTAAAAGCAACCATTGTCGCATCATTTTTCGAGCCATTTGTAACGACTTCAATTCTTCTTTCTAAGGCAATTGTACCATCGGTTAAATTTTTTGCCGTTGGTAACACGGGAACTCCAAAAGCACCGTGACAAGCGATACAACCCGCATCACTATAGAGTTTCGCCCCGTCAGGGATACTGGCTATAGTTTCTTGTTGTCCCGTTCCTGAAGTCGTTGGTTTTTCATTGCCACAGGCGAAAAAGATGAAGCCTAAAGCAAGGATAACGATTGTTATTTTTTTCATAAGTTGTTAATTATATTATACTATTATATGGAGTACTTTTAATATTAATTATTATCGCAAATATTTGATAATCTGTGTTTTATTAAAAATACTTTTGCGACAATCGATTTTTTTTTGATTACTCATTTTCATCCTCCTTTTGATTAACGATTTCTTTCCATTCCAGATTTCCGATTAATTCTTCGATATGTTCTTCAAAGCGAATCAATGGAATCGGAGCATGATGATGATTTTCAACATAATTTTCTTCCAAATCTGCTTTTACGTAAGTAATCGTCAAAGGAACATCCATGATGATTTTACTTGAAGTCGGGTAAACATTTTGAAAATCAAAATAGTTGATATTTTTGGCGAGGTTTAACAAGGTTTTTAATTCCGATTGTTCTATTTTAGACGCATAATCACCTATCATTTCGACATCTTGATTCCCCGAATATTGAACGGTTCCATCTTCATAAAAATAAATCGCAAATGCAGGACATTTTCCAATCATACAAGGTTGACGTTCCATACTTAACGTCAATCGAGATGGCGTAGGCGAAATTTTAGGCAGCTCAAAAGAAGGATTTGAAAAGGTATTTATTGGTAAAGTAGCCAAATATTTAGCTTCGGGTAATTTTTTCGCACGACGAGGTGAACAAGATAGAATTGTTATGCAAAAAATAAAAAGCAGTAATGTTAGTTTTTTCATAGTTGTATGTGTGTTCGCTGTAATAATGATTTTACAAGGATTTCAAGGTAATATTTATTCTAAAAATAATCCAAATTTTGGTAGAATAAAATTCAAGTAGGTACGAATTTTAAATAGGAAAACATTATTTTTATTTATGTCATAAAAAATGAAAGTGTCATTTATACACTATATCAAATAATTTTGTTATTTTTGTATCAGAAAAATTTAATTTTGGATAGTCAATGTCTAACAATGCAAAAAACGGATGTAACAATTGGGGTCGATATTGGAGGGACAAATACCAAAATTGGTATTGTCACAGAGAATGGTGAGGTATTAGGTCACACTTCCTTTCCTTCGTGTGCAAATGAGGGTTTTAAGGCCTTTATTTCCAGTTTTGTCGTTGAGTTAGATAAGCTAAAAGCTAAAATCAAGATACCGATTGAAATATTAGGTGTTGGAATTGGAGCGCCGAATGCGAATTATTATACTGGACAAATGGAATACGCAGTAAATTTCAAATGGGGAAAACACGTCCCCGTTGTCGCTACGATTCAAGATTTGTTAAGTGTGCCGACCGTTATTACGAATGATGCAAATGCAGCAGCCGTAGGAGAAATGCGGTTTGGTTCGGCTCAAGGTATGAAAAACTTTGTCTTAGTTACCTTGGGAACTGGCTTAGGCAGTGGTATTGTGGTTGATGGAAAATTGGTTCATGGAAAGCACGGATTAGCAGGAGAAATGGGACATATTGTCGTTCGTCCTGACGGGAGAACGTGTAACTGCGGGAATCGAGGTTGCTTAGAAACCTATGCTTCTGCAACTGGAATCAAACGTACCGTTTTCAAGTTCATGGCAGATATGAATGGTGCGAGTCCGCTACGAAAGGTTAGTTTTGACGAAATGACTTCTAAAATGATAACCGAAGCGGCTTTGGCAGGCGATGGTTTGGCAAGTAAGGCATTCATTTATACCGGTGAAATTTTGGGAACAAAATTAGCCGATACGGTTGCTTACTTAAATCCCGAAGCGATTATTTTATCGGGTGGTTTGACTCGTGCTGGTGATTTATTAATGAAGCCGACTCGGGAGTACATGGAAAAATATATGTTTTCGGTATTCAGAGGCAAAACGCAGTTATTAATATCTCAATTAGATGGTGCAAATACGGCGGTTGTCGGTGCTGGTGCGTTGGCTTGGGATTATATCGATAATAAACAAAGTGAAGAAATGATGGCTTTAATTCATTAAAAAAGTCATTTTAAAGATATTAGTTTTTTTGTTAGTGAAATGGTATGTCAATCGTCTTCAGACGGTTGGCATTTTTTTTTGAGGTTCGATGGCATCTTTCAAAAGTATTGAAAAGTAGTTTATCAATCTTAAAAGATACCGAATTTTTCTATCTAAATGTTCAACCGTTGGGGCGGTTTGTTTTTTGAAAATCAAGACCCTTACTATGGAATAGCGATAATCGTAGGGCAAACGGCACTGCCTTTACCACTTTATGGTTTTGTAGTGGAAAAATAAAGGCTTGCTGCATCCGTGTAACAAAGTATTGACAAAGGTTTGGATGTTTTTTATATGCGAAGTCGCAAAAGAAAACGGATGCGTCTCATCTTGTCGCCTATAAAATATACCAATGTATTTCCGTGTCCACCGAGAACTCAGTGTATATGGTTTGTAATTTTGGAATTGAGTACTGGACATTCGACTTCAAATCGACCATCCAGTACTCAATCTTTTAACTGTCAAAAATTTTGATTTGTTACACTAAAATATAAGATTCAAAACTAAAAAAAATGGAATGTCAACTTAATTAATATTCCATTTTTCACCTTTCGTTGCATTACCTTTTTAATCCTAAAAGGTCGGACAACTCTGCCCTATTCCGCTACAATCCCCAAAATTATAATTCAAAACCAACTCGAAACCACCGTACGTTCGAGAGGCGGCTGTAAACTCGGAGGTTGTAAAGTCGTAACTCGCACCGATGGCAACTTGACCAAATTGAAACTTAGTCATTACAACGGCTGCATCGTTCCAGCGGTACATGATGCCAGCATAAACGAAAGAATTATTAGTACGAAAAACTGGTTGTCTGCCTGCACTAAGGTTGACTTTTACGAAACCGCCCGTATTGGTCATATTGAAATTCGATTGATGTTGGTAAACCATTCTACCGATAACCGAAATGTCTTGACTGACTGGAAATTCAACGTTGCCATGTAGAACTGCTCGGCGAGGCAATAGATTTAGTTCGCCTTCGACCAAACTTACATCTGGCTCAGAAAGGTGAAATAATGCACCTCCTAAATTCAAGGTCATCGCGCTCGTCAATAAAGTATAGGAAATCCCAGCTGCACCATCGAAGTATAATTTATTCGCACTCAATGCGGCTTCGCCACTCGGCAAAGCGTAGCTAAATGTTTGTCCGTTAAATTGTGCATCGTAAGTAAAAGGCCCTCTTACGGCTTGTTGCCCAACGCCAAACTGTCCGCCCAAAGAAATAAATTGATTGTCGTCATTCAAGAAAAAGTGATACGCTGCCGAAAGTGCGGCACTCGTTTGACGCAAATAACCGCCGCCCGATTGATCATTAAACAAGGTCAAACCAACTCCTGCAAAACCATTGATAATTTGATTGTCTTGAAAAGTTTTGTGTTCGTAAGCCGCCGAAGTTGTCTGAAACGCATCGGAAACACTCGCCCACTGATTGCGATATTGCAACGAAACCCGTGCATCGCAACTGGAATATCCCGTCATCGAAGGGTTGAGCATCATCGGTATCGCATATTGTTGCGAGTAGTGATAATCTTGTGCGAATACGCTACAAGCGAGTAATAGTAATATTGTTGTGTGAAGTAGTTTCATATTCGGTATCCGATATTCGGTATTTGGTATTCGGTATTCGACGTGTTGTCGAATACCAAGTACCGAATACCGATTCAATTAAAAGTGTAAAAATACGTCGCCTTTGAAGGTCAAAATCTCGCCAGTTAATGGACAAATCGCTTGAACGTAATAGTGATAAACACCTTGTTCAACGGGTTGCTGTTTGTACGTTCCGTCCCAACCTTTATTGATTAATGACGTACTGAACATTTGCTCGCCCCAACGATTATAAACCCTAAAAATTTCTATATCTGCAAGTCCTAATCCACGAACTCTGAAAATATCGTTTTGTCCATCGCCATTCGGTGTGAAGGCACTCGGTAATTGAACCATATTTGAGCCACAACTTTCTGTCAAAGTCACGACGATTGAATCCGTAAACGAACAACCTTCTTGTGTCAATAAATCCACATAAATCGTCATCGCTTCAAAAGTCGTATCCGCAACAAAGAACGGATCAAAACAATCTGGGCAAGACAACTGTGTACTCGGTGTCCAAGTGTGCATATATTGCGAATTCGGATTATCAATCGGCAATGGCGTTGTCGAATTTTTAAATACAACCATGCTCGGCAACAAGCCAATATCTGGAATCGGATTAACCGTAATCGTAAAGACCGTTGTATCGGATTCACAAGATGGAATCGAACCAATTACCGTATAAGTTATCGTTTCGGTCGGTTGAATTAAGGTTGGATTGACGGTCAATACTCCATTTTCTGGCGTATAAATGTACGAATCCGCATAACCTTGAACGTCAATTTCTACCGTTTCACCTTCACAAATATCAAGGTCAGCAATATTAATAACCACCTTATCGGCAATCGTAATCGTCACCGTATCGGTTTGAATACACAAATCGTTTTGAACGATTAAAATATAATCCGTTGTCGCAATTGGCGAAGCCGTAGGATTTAAAATATTGGCATTGCTCAAAGTTGCCGCAGGCGACCAAGTTACTGTTCCAATACCTACACCTTCCAACGGAATTGCCGTTCCTAAACAAATCGTCACGTCGTCACCGGCGTTAATCATGTCAGGCGTTTGAACGTTTACCGTCATTGTATCTCGAATGATACAACCATTTGGCGTAGTTGCTTCTACTGCGTAAGTCGTTGTAATTAAAGGACTTGCAATAGGATTGTCGCAGAATTTACAACTTAATCCTTCGCTCGGCGTCCAAATCGCATTGCTACCAGTCGAAACTCCTAACTGAACCGACTCGCCCAAACAAACCGTTCTATCGACACCCAAAATCGGTGAAGCGTCATCAATTACCGTTACGGTAATCGAATCCGTTTTAGAACATCCGCCGTCCCAAGTCAACGTCACGTAATAAGTTGTCGTCACGTCTGGACTTGCGAAAGGATTCGTACAATTAGTATAACAAGACAAGCCTGGCACATTTACATCCCACTGATATTGTACAATATCGTAACCACCAGAAGCAAATAATTGAATCACATCACCTTTACAAATTATCGTGTCATTACTAACCACCAAAGGCGGAATTGCGTAAGGCAACACGCTAACCGTTTGCGAAATCGTATCGGAACAACCTGCGTTTGACGTTGCGATAAGCGTATAATTAGTCGTCAAAACTGGTGCGACATCAATCGAAATACACGTATCACAAATCAAATTCAAACCATTGTACCAAGCGTAAGTATCGCCACCAGAAGCCGTCAACGTGAACACTTCACCAATACATAAAATCGGCGCTGGAGTCATAATTGGCGCTGGCGTTTTATTAATATAAACCGTAATCGTCGTATCGTTCGTACAGCCGTATTCAGAAGTTACCAATAAATTAATATTATAAAACCCTGAATCTGCGTAAGTGTGCATTGGATTTTGTGCGGCACTTGTCGTCAAATCGTCAAAATCCCATTGCCAATCAACTACGCTTCCGCTAAATATCGAATGTGCGTCCAAGAACGAAATCGTTTGTTGCGAACAGAACGGATTGGTTGCCGTTGTGAAGTACGAAGTCGGAATTGGCGCGGCTTTCATATATTGCGTTTTCGTAATTGTTTTAGAACAATGATTACTAAACACCGTCAAAGTCACATCAAAATCACCAATCGTATCATAGGGAATCGTTGGAATTAGTAACGTTGAAGTCGTCACCACCGCACCGTTGAACGTCCATAAAACGGAATCAATCGGACTGCTTGACGCAATGTAAGGATTGAACGTAATGTTTGCCGTTTCACAGAAAACCGTATCAGTTGCGAAGAAATTAAATTGTAACGTATCGACTTCAATCGAATCCAACTCAACGAAGAACCTACAACCTGTCGAATCCTCGAAAGTCAAGGTTGGGAAATACGTTCCTGAAGTCGTATAAATGTATTCAAACGAATCAATTGGCATATTTGAAACGCGGGTAATACTATCGCCATTTCCAAAATTCCAATGATATTGCGTCACCGAATTATTCGTCAAAGTTCCGACGAAAGTCGCTGTAACGTCTGCACAACCTTGTTTTGGTGTAAATGCAAAATCCCCAACTGGGCCGCCAACTTCAATATAATTGGTTTGTAATAAAGTATCAAAACAACCCGAAGCACCCGTCACGATTAATTGAACATCATAAAATCCTGTTGCGGTATAAGTATGCGTTGGATTTTGTTCCGTAGAAACGCTATCGTCACCAAATGACCAATTCCAAGCAATTGCATTAATTGAATTATCAATAAACGGAATCGAATCTGGCGGACAACCTAAATACTGCGTATTCGAAGTAAAGGCTGCAACTGGATTCGCAATCACCAAAGTTTGGCAAGTCGTAGAATCACAACCATTGATATCTATTACCGTCAAACAAACCGTAAATATGCCTTCATTTGCGTATTGGTGAACTGGCTCAAAATCCGTAGAAGCGTTGCCATCACCGAAGTCCCAATTATAAGTTATATTATTTCCTGTTGAATTATTAACAAAGAAAACCGCTTGTTCGGTACACGCAAACGTATCTA
>Ga0306865_1000338_pt1 | contig 20765 bp, 26 predicted proteins | sample AntRauTorckE5431_FD_190441 | JGI IMG/M metagenome (GOLD analysis project Ga0306865, IMG submission 190441) | Saline lake microbial communities from Rauer Islands, Antarctica - Metagenome Torckler E5 #431 (v2) (version 2) | ecosystem: Environmental > Aquatic > Non-marine Saline and Alkaline >... | reverse complement strand
CTGTCGCGTATATTCCTGCGAAACTAAAGTTTTATGGTAGCCTGATTTGCATGGGTAGACCACCGAAACCAATCGAGCAAAAGAGACTGCTAGGAAACCCCGGACAGCGCAAGCTTCCTGATGCCCTAGCAACCATCTCTGTACCGGGAGGGTATGTGCCACCACTACGCGACCTAGGCGAAGCAGGGCTGACGCTATGGGATTCCATCTTTGACAAGGGCGAACTGTGGATTAGCAGCCGCACAGACACTCACTTCTTGCAGATGGTTTGCGAGCAGCATGACCGCAGGCAGATGCTTATGCAGGTTGCCAACGCTGACCCTGAGAACTGGCGAGTGTTCAGGCAGCTACACGACTTAGAGGTAATGATTAGTAACAACATGGGCAAGCTCGGACTCACGCCAGCAGACCGCACCAAGCTTGGATACGCCGAGGTAAAGGCTCGTTCTAAGCTAGAGGAACTGCAACATAAGTGGAGTGCCAATGACCAACTGGCCACCTAGATGGATAACGCCTGTACCTGACGAAGCTCTTGCAAGCTCGCACGGCATGAAGGCGTCTGACTTTATAAACACCTTTGCTGTAGTTACAAAAGATTCAGTCGGAGGTAAGGCAGGTTCGGCAATGCGCCTTAGACCTTGGCAGATGAACTTGCTAGACAATGCCTTTGCTTCTCATGGCGATGGCTTTAGGCACTCAGTCTCACTTGTCGGTCAGCCTAGAAAGAATGGCAAGTCGGCGCTCGCGTCAGGACTAGCACTCTGGTCATTACTTACAGGACCCCGGGGGGGCGAGGTTTACTCTTGCGCTGCGGACAAGGACCAAGCCCGCATCGTGTTTGGTGAAGCCAAGAAAATGCTAGAGTACGAACCTGAGCTTGCTGAGATGGCAAAGATTTACAGAGACGCGATAGAGATACCTTCTACTGGTTCGGTCTACCGAGTTCTATCTGCCGAAGCCTTCACTAAAGAGGGGCTGTCTCCCACAATGGTCATCTTTGACGAGCTTCACGCTCAGCCGACTCGCGAGCTGTTTGACGTAATGCAACTTGCTCAGGGCGCACGCGGCAACATGGCAACGATGTTCTGTATCACAACCGCTGGTCAGAAGTCAGACAAATCAGGTCAGGACTCAATTGCCTACAGCCTCTATCAGTATGGTCAGAAAGTATCGCGAGGTGAGATAGAGGACCCTCGTTTCTTTATGGCGTGGTGGGAAGCAGAAGCAGACGCGGACTATAAAGACCCTAAGACATGGGAAGATGCCAACCCCGGCTACGGAGATATCAACAGCATTGAGGACTTTAAAAGCACAGTCTTGAGAACGCCAGAGGCGGAGTTCCGTACCAAGCGTTGCAACCAGTGGGTGTCAAGCAACTTGACTTGGCTTCCGGCTGGCTCATGGGACGCCCTAGAAGGCGAGCGAGAAATAACACCTGACGACGAACTTATTATCGGCTTTGACGGCTCGTTCAGTGGTGACACAACTGTGCTTGTCGGTTGCACTGTAGAAAAGGGCGATAACCCACCTCACCTGTTTCTAATCAAGGCGTGGGAGAAGCAGCCTACCGACGACAACAACTGGCGAGTCAACATCACAGAGGTAGAAGATACAATCATCGCTTTCTGCGCCTCGCACCCTAAAATCCGAGAGGTTGCGTGTGACCCTTATCGCTGGCAGCGCTCTATGGCAATCCTTGAGGAAATGGGACTACCGATTGTAGAGTTCCCATCTACTTCTGCCGCCCGAATGGTAAAAGCTTCCGCAACTTTCTTTGATGCGGTTATGGATAACAAGCTGACACACTCTGGTGACCCCTTGGTCGCTAGACACCTAGATAACGCTGTCTTGAAGATAGACAGCATAGGTCCCCGAATAGTAAAAGAAAATAGAAAGTCCAACAGGCGCATTGACGCTGCCGTAGCTGCCGTGATTGCTTACGATAGGGCTACCGCAGGTAGAATGGAAGAAATAGTGCCTCAAGTATTTGTATAGGCGGTTATGTTAGTAATAATTTTGCAGGTTTTAGGCGCGGCTTTGATTTCAGTCGGTGCCGCAATCGTTTGGCTACCCGCTGGCTTGATGCTCGCTGGTGCTGCCGCACTCCTTTTCGGAATCGCTATGGAGCGTAAGTAATGCTAGGAAACTTCTTTGAAAAGCGAGAAGTAAACTTTCAAACTATCTGGGGTTCAGGTGACTACGAAACTGGACAGTCCCTATCTGGAACCGCAATAAACTCTGAAACCGCAATGACTGTCAACGCAGTCTTTTCCGCTGTTTCTCTCATCTCTGACACCTTGGCAACTTTGCCAGTGGACGCATACATACGTCGGGATGGCGCTAGGTACCCTCTTAGACCAAAGCCAACGTGGGTCAACAAGCCAGACGTAGACACAACCCGCGAAGCCTTCTACGGCTCTGCTATCGTTTCGCTGCTCTTAGACGGCAACACCTTTATTCGCATTTATCGCAACGACAGTGGGCAAGTAGTAAACCTAGTAATACTAAATCCGATAGATGTAGAGATTAGACGCAACGGCTTAGGCCGAGTCATGTTTGAAGTAAAAGGCGAAAGCCAGATGCTTAGCTCGGAAGATTTACTCTTTATTCCTGATGTAGTAAGACCGGGCAGCATGAGAGGTATCTCTCGCGTAGACGCCCTCAAAGAAAACCTAGGACTTGCTAAGGCTCTTGAGAACTATGCAGCCAAGTTCTTTGGTTCAGGTACACAGACTTCAGGTATCTTAGAAGTGCCGGGCAGTCTAACTGCTGAGCAGGCAAAGGATATGCAAAATGCTTTTGACTCTCGCCACAGAGGATGGTCAAAAGCTCACAAGACTGCAATCGTTACAGGCGGCGCTCAGTACAAAGCAACTAACGTGCCTAACGACCAAGCTCAGTTCCTAGACAGCCGCAGAATGGCAGTGGAGGACGTTGCAAGAGCTTTTAACATCCCGCCTCACCTTCTAGGTCTACCGGGAACAAACACCTATGCTTCAGTCGAGCAAAACAACATAGCCTTTGTCACACACACTCTTAGACCGATTGCTCAGAAGATAGAGGGCGCACTTACTGGACTGCTTTCTCAGGAGACAGGTCTAGAAGCATCCTTTGTAAAGATAAGCCTAGGCGGACTTCTCAGAGCAGATGTGACCGCTCGGACGCAGGCTTACAGCACGCTATTGCAAGCTGGTGTCTACTCGATAAACGATGTTAGGTCTTTTGAGGACCTGACGCCCATAGCTGACGAATCAGCCGATACCGTTCGTGTACCGCTTGCTAGCGTAAACATAGCCGCAGCAGACCTAAGCGCCATGAACTCAAAGGTCGAGATGGCGCAGCAGCTTATTCAGATTGGCTTTGACCCTGCCGATGTTATGGCAAAGCTTGGACTGCCAGCAATCTCACACACTGGCAAGGATTCAGTCCAGCTACAAATGGAAGATTTATAAGGTAGTTCTAATGACAATAAAGGAAAGAGAAACCAATGGCACTAATACCAAACGGCTCGAAGTTGCCGTCAACGAACAAGCAGCCAGAAGTAAAGAAGCCGGAAGTGACCAAGCCTCTACCAGTGGCCCCTGTCAAGACTGTTCAGGAGACTGTCAAGTCTGTGACGCCCGTACAAGTAGACTTAAAAAAGAAGTACAAAAGCTGAAAGGCAACATGACTCCTAAGATGGAACAGCGCGTCAATACCGCTGGCTTTGAAGTACGCGAAGAAAGCGACGGTATGCACTTCACTGGGTATGCCGCCTTGTTTGACAGCCCTTCTGAGCCACTACCTTTTACTGAGCGAATTGCTAAAGGCGCCTTCAAGCGCTCACTAAGCGCTCGCAACGACATAAAGTTCTTGTGGAACCACGACTCAGGCGAGATACTAGGTTCTACTCGCGCACGCACAATGACACTGAGCGAAGATGACCGCGGACTAAAGGTAGAAGGTATGCTCCCCAATACTTCTCGCGGACGTGATCTAGCAGAGCTGCTAAAGCGTGGGGATGTAGATGCGATGAGCTTTGGCTTTAGTGTCCCCCAAGGTGGGGATACATGGTCTAACGATGGCTCAGAGCGTACCTTGCGTTCAGTCAGGCTTCACGAAGTTTCAGTAGTAGCTTGGCCTGCCTATACCGCAACAGGCGGTACGGTGTCAGTCCGTAAGTTTCAGAAAGCTGCTGAGCGCGCCGATGTAAACGTCGAGGCTTTAGCAGACGCCCTAGGCAAGCTTGAAGATGGCTTGAACATCACTGGCGACGAGCAAGAGATGCTAAACAGAGTTATAACAACTCTTGCACCCGAAGCCAAGACTGAAGCAGTAGTCGAACCTGAAGTAGACTTAGAAGCAGAGCAAAAAGTCGCTCACGACTTGGCAATGCTTGAGCTAAAGAAAAAGAAGCTACAGCTAATGGACAGGAACTAACATGGCAACCAAAGATGAAATCAAAAAGGCAATCCTAGAGGTTGCTGGAAACCCTGAGTCTGGTAATGTGTTTAACCTTGCAGGCAAGTGGGCCGATGCAATAGTTGCACTTGATACCGTAAAAGTTGACCTAGACGCTGTAAAAAGTGAAGGCAAAGTCGTTCAGACAGCCAAATTCGACAGGCCAGCAAAAGAAACCCGCATAACAAAGGCTGACGAGACGCGGTAGTCTCACTACGCATTCAGGCGGGCTCCCCCCAGAGATTTACCCTTCTCTCTGGGGGTTTCCTTTACCCTGTGGAAACTTCTACTAAAATTGAACTATCGGACGTGAGTTAGCTCTGCCGTATTCGGTCAGCGTCAACGCGACTGTCATCTGTCAATTATTACTAAGGAGACACAATGTCTGAGTTTATCAAATCTCAGCAGGAACTCCGCAACAACCTCATTACACAGGTTCGTGAAGTTATTGACTTCGCAGAATCAGAGGCTCGCGGACTTGACGCTGCTGAACTATCAAAAATCAACGCAATCGAAGTTGACATCTCAAAAGCTGACGAGACTATCACTGCTGCAACACGCAGCGAGTCACGCGCCCTAGAAGCATCCGTAGCTGCCAAAGGATTTATCCCTTCGGTATCTGAGGAACGTTCTTCGTCTGACATCTTTCGCGCACTTGCGATGGGTGAACAGCGTGGACACACCTTTGAAAGACGTGCAGTTCTCGTGCCTTCTGCAAACACAGTACCAAAGTCGTTCTACGACGAAGTGTTTGACGTTGCTCGCGCAGTAGGACCAATGCTTGAGGTTCCACAAATCATCCAGACAACCTCTGGCGAAGATTTGACAATCCCAACTTTGAGTTCTTATTCCGCAATGACCCTAAAGGGTGCCGGGGCAGAGCTTGACGATGTTGAGCCTACCTACTCAAGCATCACACTACAATCGTTTAAATATGGTGGCATAATCCAAGCCGCAAACGAACTAGTATCCGACTCAGGCTTCGACTTGGGCGCACACTTGGCTCAGCAAGCTGGTAACGGAATGGGTTACGCAGTCAACGAAGCACTAACCGTAGGCGACGGTTCCTCAAAGCCAAGAGGTATCGTAACCGCTTCTGGTGCAGGAGTTACCGGAGCAACTGGTGTAGCTGGTGCGTTTACTGCTGACGACCTAATTGACCTTCTGTACTCGGTTGATGCAGCTACGAGGCGCAAGCCAAGCTTCGCGCTGATGATGAACACCAGCTCAATCGGTGCTGCTCGCAAGCTAAAGGACACCGCTGGAAACTACCTATACAACATCTCTCAGGTAGGACCCGGAGGTCAGGACACGTTTGCTGGCTTCAACGTACTAGAGAACCCACACATGGCAGACTCCGCTATTGACGCAAAGTCCGTTATCGCAGGTTCTATTGACAGCTACAAGGTTCGCCTTGCAGGTGGGCTAGACGTTGCTTCTTCAACCGAGTTCGCTTTCCAGAACGACCTAACCACTTGGAGATTCCTTCTTCGTGTTGACGGCGACTTGACCAGTAACACCGAAATCAAGCACTTCGTTGGTGGCGCAAGCTAATCTCACGAAATAAGTCGAGGCCCTCATGGTTGTAGGTTCCATGAGGGCTTTGTCTTGCACGGCTGATAAAGGTAAACTAGACACATGGCAATTACTGATGGCTACACAACTCTGGCAGAAGTAAAGGCGATTCTTCGCATTACTGATGATGTAGACGATGCACTCTTGGAAACTTGCGTAGAGTCCGCTTCGCGTCAAATAGATACACATACTGAGCGCGTGTTCCTAAGCACAACTGCTACTAGGGTATTTACTCCCGAAAGCTCTTATCTATGCACAATAGATGACCTGTCTACACTCACAACTCTAAAAACTTCTTCCGGTGCCAATGGAATCTTTAACATTACTTGGGAAGCAACAGACCTTCAGTTAGAACCTCTAAACGGACTAACTGGTAGCTACTACAGCCCGTTCACACGCATTCGCGCAATTGGTGATTATGTTTTCCCGTCGGTGATGGAAGAAGCCACAGTTCAGGTAACAGGAGTATTTGGTTACGGCACGTCAATCCCTATAGACGTAAAGCAAGCCTGCAACCTTTTGTCAATACGACAGTTCAAGCGCTACGACAGTCCTCTAGGAGTTGCCGGGTTCGGTGACATTGGAATTGTAAGAGTCAGTCGCGTTGACCCGGACATAGAGGCGCTTCTAGGACCTTACCGCAAGATGCGGATGGCCTAATGGCAGACCTAACAGTTATACGCACGCGTATGGCAACAAACTTAGGAACAATTAGCGGGCTAAGGTCGGCTGCTGAGATTCCTGACAACCCTACGCCGCCTATCGGCATAATCGTCCTAGAGAGCGTAGATTACGACGGAGCTATGCAGGGCGGTCTTACTACATACAACTTCTCTGTAACAGTAATCGTTGGGCGTGCAGCCGAGCGTGAGATGCAGAGAAAGCTAGATGCCTATTGCCAGCCCACCGGAAGTCAGTCCGTGAAACTTGCGATAGAATCAGATAAGACGCTTTCTGGCGAGGTGTATGACCTTCGGGTTGAACGCTCAAGCGGAATGGGTTCTATCACCGTAAACGACCAGAACTATTTGGCGGCTGAATTCACAGTCACCGTCTTGGCATAAAAGGAGAAATAAAATGGCAAAATTCGTAGTAACCGCGACAAACGTGACAATGGGTGGTGAAGATATCTCAACTGCTTGCGCCCGCGCAGAGTTGGTTATTAACGCAGCCGAAGTTGAGACAACGGACTTTGGTTCTGGTGGCTTCACTGAAGTAATCGGTGGACTTAAGTCTGGGACTCTTTCGCTCGACTTCCATCAGGACTTCGGCGTAGACGCTGTATCAACGCTGTTTCTAGACACAGTAGGAACTGTAGTGGTCTTTACACTAGTAGCAGGTAACGGAACAGCAGCCGGCACGGACACGCCTCTTTACACGGTTTCTTGCTTGATTACAAGTTTCACACCCGTGTCAGGTGCAGTAGGCGACCTCGGAACCTTTTCAGTATCGTTTCCGACCACAGGTGCCATCACTTACGCTACATCATAAGAAAAGGAAACTAAAATGCGATTCAACCTACTTATCAAATTCGCGGATGGAACCGAGAAGTCAATTACAGCCAGCACGTCTGACTTGGTTGCCTTCGAGGACAAGTTCAACATTTCAGTCGGAAAGCTTGCATCTGAGCAGCGCCTAGGACACTTGCTGTTCCTAGCGTGGCACTCAGAGCAGCGAACAAAGTCTACAAAGCTTAACTATGAAGAATGGCTAGACACCGTAGATGGCGTCGGTGAGAGTGAAGCAGACCCAAAATAAAGGGTCTTGGCGAAAGCTCTGCTCATTGGTATATCGCAGGTATAGCAGTTGAGACAGGCATCTCGCCAAGAGAGCTTATGCAGCTAGACGACAGAATGCTGTGGACTATGTACCGTTGGATGGTTGCAAAAAACACTCCTAAGAACTAAAGAAGCCCCCTCTCCGGAGGGGGTTTTCTCTTAGGGTAGAATTGACTTAGAAGATAGGCGGCGGTTGTGGTATTTGGAGCTTTGCTTGGTGGCTTGGGTCGCTCGTACATGGTTGGAGCCGCAACAGGATTCGGTAAGGTTTCTTCCTACGGCGACGTTGGCAGTTACGACCTAGCTAGAGTGCTTGGTACTAACGGCAACAAGGGTTCCATTGAAATGACAGATATGGCTGCGCTAGAGCGCAAGCTAAAAGAAGTAGCCCCAGACATCTTTCTAAAGCTAAAGCGCGAAGCACGCAAGATTGGTATTCCAGCTAGAAATGAAATCAGAGACGCGTTTTCAAAAGTAGGACCCGGTGGTCCACTCGGACCTAGAAAAGACAACCCTAAAAACAGTTGGTCAACACCAAATGCAAACCGTCGTCGGTACTATGACGGCTTCAATACTCTAAACGGTGACAACGGGCGTCTGTCTTGGTACAACAACTACTTTTCAATCAACACTGCTGCTGGTATTGATGTGAACTACAAGAACAGAAATGCAAACAGAAACTTGTCCAAACTCAAGTTGGGTAGAGATGGTGAATTGTCAATCGTTCGTGTCAGGGTAAAGAAAGCGCCTCTAATCCTTGCTGACATGGCAGGGCGTGGCAGAAAGTCAATGTATTCTCAAGGCAGATACGAAACTCGCCCTTATCAAATAGACTTGTTTGGACGAGGCATAGTTACAAGGACTCACAAAATAAACGGAACAAACAGCAACAACTTTGTGCAAAACCTGTCAAAAGCCAAGGGTAAAGGAAGCAGTAGAGGCTCGCGTTATGCTTACCCGGCATTCATAAAGCACAGGCCGACTCATCGCAAGAATGTTGACAAGTTGATAAATATGGTTGTACTTGAAACCAATAGAAGGACGGTTCGCTAATGGCAGCCCCAATTATTCTGACCATTGCGTCGGTATTCAAAAGCGCGGGACTAAATCAAGCTCGCACAGCCGTTATGGGCGCAGGTAAAGACTTTGGTGCATTAGCAAAGCAGATAGGTGTGGCTGCTGGCTCGTTTGGTGCGTTTCAGGCACTAACAAGCTCAAAAGCCTTTGTGGTCAACGCGGTAGAGCAGACACAGAAGTTTGAACGAAACATACTTGCTCTAAAGCAAACCTTTGAGGAAGTTGCTCCGGTTCTCGAGAACTTTACAAAGGAAGTAGAAAGTTACGGAATATCACAGGCTCAAGCCGCTCAAGCCTCGGTCTTTCTAGGTTCGGTTCTAAAGCAGTACGGGTTCAGTGTTGACGAGGCTGCTGGTGAGACTCAGCGCCTTATAATGCTTTCTCAGGACCTTGCTACAACTTATGGTTACGAGCTACAGGATGCGCTACTAGCCATCACCGCTCTGTTCCGTGGTGAGTATGACCCTATCGAGAAGTTCGGTGTGGCCATGAAGCAGAACGAGATAAACGCTTATCTTGCTTCTCAGGGACTAGGCGACCTAGAGGGAGCTGAGCGAGCAAACGCTGAAGCAACAGCACGTCTAACGCTTCTGTTTCAAAGAGCTGGGGATTCAGTCGGAGCGTTTACTAGAGCTGCCGACACACTGTACGTTGCACAGTCAAGATTGGCTGCAATTACTAGCAACCTTACAATCGCGTTTGGAGAGCCACTACAGAAGCCAATCGCCAAGGTAACTGACGGACTTGCAGATATAGCACAAGACATCGGACCAGAGTTATTAGAGGTTTCTGAAGCTTTGGCTGATGGCGTTGAAAACCTGTCGCCGTTCTTCCTGACCTTAGCAGAAACTCTAAGAAACCTTATCGTCGGTGCCCAGCCAATTATAGAGCTGCTAAGCGGAATTGCTTCTCTTATAGCCGGACCTCTTAACCTAGGTTTAAAGGCACTAAATGTTGTGCTGAAACTGTCAATTCAATTCTTTGATACTTGGTCAGCACGAATAGCTGCCGCAACAGTACACGCAAAAGACTTTGGCGATGCGCTAAATGGAAACGCTATTGTTAAGTTCTTCACTGACCTAGTTAAGAATAGGGCTGCATCTACAGTTGAGCAATTAGGCGACGGGGTAGATTACTTAACTGAAACCTTGGTACGCGGAGAACGTGAGTTCCGTAGAATTACCGGTACTGTCAACTTTGACAAGCTTTTTGCAAGCTTTACGGACGCAGCAGTCGGTCCTCAAACATTCTTTATTGACATGACTAAAGAGGCCACAAAAGCCATCCCGCCAATGTATTCGTTTCAAGTTGCGCTTGAAGAAATTGGATATTATGCCGATAAAACAAAGGGCATACTTACCGGGCTACCCGGACTATTTGACGAAATAGGCGAGGCGTCACAAAAAAGCAAGGCCGCAGAACAATTTGAACTAATGGGCTTTAACGCCTCTCAGATTGAGTACTTCTTGACCAAGCCTGATTGGGCCAACATATTCGGTGCTATTAGCCGTTTAGCAAGACTGGCAGCCTATGACATAAACCTGCTTTCTCTACAGGGAGCTATTGACTTTACAGCGAGCAAGGAAGCTCTTGAAGAAATCCTTGCAACATCTTTCGGCAAGCAGGGTGGTGGACCTACAGGAGGTACTTCTACCCCTAAAGAACAAGCAGTAGATTACGTAAAGAAATTCTTTGACTCTTTGCAAGAGGAAGTAAACAAGCAAACAGCAAGATTACAGCTCCAAAAGATGACAGGCTCAAAGGGTCTTATTGAACAAATCCTTGGCTCTGAAAACTTCATGGACATCTGGATTCAGATAAAGCAAGGCATCATCTCACTTGGCGACCTTGAAAAGATGTTCTACAGGACAGCTGCTGGCGCTCAGGAGCTTGCTGACGCTGCTGCTGCATGGGATGAGTACTATGCCGCTGTAAAGGCTGTCAATGACCAGTTAGACATAACGGTAGCTAACATTGTCAAACAAGCCGAGGACCTAAAGCTAAGCTTTACCGACTTACTAACTGCTTTTGATGTTTTGCCAACAATCGCCATAGAGATGGGCAGCTTTGAAAAGGCTGTCGTATCTCAGCTAGACAACATAGAGCGGTCATTGCAGTCAGCGTTCCGTAATGGAGACTTGTTCGAGGCAGGCTACAACCAGCTTCGTAAGTTTGCCCAGCAAGAGCTAAGGACCCTACAAGCTATACAGCGCCAGCGTGACGACATGGCAAGTCGCTACTCGTTGTCACAAGCTCTTATAGATGAGTACAAGACGGCTCTGACGGGGGCTATGAGCCTCACAAGTATCTTTGGGCAACTAAAGGACGAAACAGAGACTAGGACCATCACAGAGGTCACTAGAAGCGTTGTGAGCCTTGCTGGGAGCCTACGAGCCTTCAACGTTGTGGTCACTCGCGATTACGAAGAAACCATTCAAAAGGTGCAGGACAAGACCGCAGGGCTTCTTGACGGCTTCAGGAACATGGCGAGCAAAGCTAGAGACTTTGCTGCAAACCTGAGAACACTTCGCGACATGGGGCTTGACCCGCAGCTATTTAACCAGCTAGTTCAGTCCGGCGTAGAAGCAGGTGGGCAAACAGCTCAGGCGCTTGTAGATGGTGGCTCTGAGACTGTCGGCGAAATAAGCACAATCTTTGCCGAGATAAACCAGCTCGGTGCAGACCTTGGCGAAGAAGTAGCCACGACGCTGTACGGCACTGGTATTGACTTGGTTGACGGTCTTATTGAAGGCATCTTGTCAGAGCAGGAAAAACTAGAAGCCGCAGCTTACGCAATGGCAGAAGCTTTCAATAAAGCTTTTCAGTCAACATTAGCTACTGAAGTAGGCAAGGTCACTAACTCACGCAGGGACCAAGCAATCGCTGATGCAGAAGAACAAATAAGAAACATAGCTGTGCCTGAAATGCCAGAAATAAACCCCGCACTGCAAGAACTCGACAAACTAATTGCTGGTGCCAATGCCGCTCTAGGCAAAAACTTGTCTAGTTCAGTCAGGGCAGGCGTTACAGGAAAGCTTGGCGGATTTGAGGCTCTAAGACAAGACATAAAGAGCGGTTCGGCCAATGACCTTGGAGGAATTACTGCTGGACTAACCAGTGCTGAGGTGCAAGCAATGGCAATGGCTACTGGCGGGCAAACAGTAAACAACTATTACAATGTAACTGCCCCCGCATCTACAAGCCGTGTTGACAGCTACTCAAACGGTCAATCCTTTGCTTCTGGGCTGGCTAACTTCAACGCTGCAAACAATAACGTCATACCAGTAATTACCGGGAGATAAAATGCCTTATGTGCAACCAAAAGTAGAAATCGGTTTCTCACCAACCGATGCCTTCTCTGGACCTTTCTTCAGGCTAGATGATGCAGTCGCAGGAGTTCTGGACAACCCTGATTACTTTATCGGCGGAGTTGCGTTTTACGATGTGACCGAGTGGGTAAGAAGTATAGAAATAACAAGAGGCAAGCCTCAAAGGTTTGCAAACTTTCCTGCCGCGTCAGCAAGCATCGTATTTAATAATCATGACCGTAGCTTTGACCCTGAATACACAAGCTCGCCTTTTTATGGAAACATAATTCCACAGAGAAAAATAAGAATCTCAATGGGGTCGGCTATTGCCTTTACTGGTCAGGTGCAAGACTGGAATCTAAGCTACTTGCCAAACGGTGACTCGCTGGCTCAGGCTGACATAATTGACAGCACAACGATTTTAGCTACACAAACACTTTCTGCCTCAACTCCCACAATCCAATCTACAGGAGCGCGTGTTTCGGCAATCTTGGATTCAGTCAACTGGGACAGCAGATTACGCGACATAGAAAGCGGAACAGTAAGCTGTGGCAATCAGGCGATAGAAGAAAATACAAACGCCCTAAGCTACCTACAGAACGTATCCTCTACCGAGGCTGGCGTTTTATTTATGTCCAAAGAAGGAAATCTTACTTTTAGAAATAGAAGGCAGTACCCTAACACCGCTGGCACTCTGTTCTTCAATCAGGGAGAAGGAATACCTTACACTGGCATCGGCATCGTCTACGGCTCAGAACTGCTGTTCAATAGCATTACTATTGCCAATGAGGGCGGAGCAACAGCCACTGCTTCTGACAGTAATTCAATAGGTACGTTCGGTCAGCGAGATTACATACAAACTGGCTTACTTGGAGAAACAGACGGTCAATCAGTAGAACTAGCCCTCTTTTACGCAGACTTATACTCTCGACCACAGTTTAGAGTTGAAACACTAGACATTAGTGTAGATGGGCTGGAGTCCTCAGAGCAAGCTCAAATCTTTGCTCTTGAGATAGGTGATGTTTGTGGCGTGGAGTTTACCCCCAACAACATCGGCGAACCTATTGTCAAGTACCTACAAGTAATAAGAATCTCGCATTCTAAGATGCCGAACAGTCACAACATGACATTCGGTTTCCAAGAAATCAAATACTTTGCCCTAACTCTGGACGATTCTAACTTTGGTAGACTAGACGAAGATAACGTGCTAATTGTAGGCACTAGCGCGTGGACCTTGAACGATGCAATCTTTGGCCGCCTCTCAGCGGGCATGACGGTAAGTTAGGAATAAGATGTCAGGTTACAAAGAGTGGAGTATCGGCGAAGTTGTTGAGGCTGGTGACTTCCAGACATACATCCAGAACCAAACCGTAATGAAGTTTGCTGACGCGGCAGGCAGAACCTCAGAACTTGGCGACAGCGTATCCGAGGGGATGCTGAGCTACCTCGTATCTACCGAGACTTTTCAGTACTACACTGGCGCAGTCTGGGAGAACATCTCAAACCCCGGTGACATAACCGCAGTAACCGCTGGAACCGCACTAACTGGTGGCGGAACTGATGGCGACGTAACTCTAAATGTGGATCTAAGCGCAGTGACAATCCCTGCCTCACAGATAAGCGACCTAACAGCCACAGCAGCCGAACTAAACATCCTAGACGGCGTGACCGCAACTACCGCAGAGCTAAACATCCTTGACGGTGTAACGGCAGACGCAACCGAGCTGAATTATGTAGACGGCGTAACCTCTGGGATTCAGTCGCAGCTTGACGACAAAGCTTTGCTCACTTCGGCGGTAAACGCCAAGACTGCCGCTTACACTCTTGCTCTTGGCGACAAGGCAAGCCTAATAACCGCAACCGGAACTCTTACAATCACCATCCCAGGCGCAACATTTAGCACGGGAGACAAGGTGGATTTTATAAACATAGGAACAGGAACTATTACATTTTTGGGATCTGGAGTTACAATAAACTCTGTTGACAATGCTTTGTCTATTGATACCCGATGGGCAGCAGCAAGCCTATTTTTTATAAGCCCCTTGTCAGCCGTATTGGTTGGAAAGCTGGCATAATGTCTTCAATTCCACTGGGAATAGTAGCTTCTTCAGGTCTAGAATTGACTCCAGTAATACCAGTAATATCTGGAGGAGTTTTGACATCCGACTCTACATACTACTATAGAACTTTTACTGGTAATGGAACTCTGACAGTTTCTCAGGTTGATATTTCTGCAGACCTGCTAGTTATTGCAGGCGGCGGGGGGGGCTCTGGAGGAGCGTTCGGCTGTCTTGGCGGCGGCGGTGGAGGTGCCGGCGGCCTTCTTGGCCGTCTTGGGCAAGTTCTTTCAGTAGGAAGCCATGCAGTCTTAGTCGGAGGAGGAGCGGGGAATAGCACAAATGGAAACAATTCCTCATTTTCGTCAATAGCTACAGCTATTGGAGGGGGAGGGGCTAGCCGTTACTCGGGAAGCCCTGGTGGCTCAGGCGGCGGCGGCGGCGGTACAACCGGTGGAACGAGGCCTGGTGGAGCTCCAGTTAGTGGCCAAGGATTTTCTGGAGGTGTCGGCGGCAGTAATTGTCAAATTGGCGGCGGCGGTGGTGGTTCTGCTCAAGCAGGTTTTGGAAATAACGGTTCAAGCTATGGAGGAGCTGGCACAGATCAGTATTCTTCTTGGGCTACTGCAACATCTACTGGTGTGACTGGCAGGTACGCAGGAGGTGGTGGAGGCGGTGGATACTGCCTTAGCAATAGCGTTTCTAATGCAGGCCTTGGTGGCGGAGGCAAGGGTGGAGGGTATCGTGGAATATCTTCCTCAGACGGAGTTGTGAATACTGGCGGCGGAGGCGGTGGAGGAATGAACTGCTACGGAACAGTAAGAGCAGGAGCTTCTGGAGTAGTAATCGTTAGGTACGAAAGAAGCCTTGTAGGCGGATAAACATTTATAAAAAAGGAGACATGAACTATGGCACATTGGGCAGAGCTTGACGATAATGATATAGTTCTTCGTGTTTTGGTAGGAGACAATAATGATCCGAACAACGACGAAGGCTATACCTGGCTTATTGATAATCTTGGAGGGGTTTGGCTTAAGACATCCTATAATGGCAGTATCCGGAAAAACTTTGCAGGCATTGGGTGTCTGTACAACAGGAGCCTCGATGCTTTCATACCCATGAAGCCTTTTGAAAGCTGGATATTGGATGAAGAAACTGCAACGTGGGTATCACCAACACCACACCCAGAAAGCGATCTAATACATTTTTGGGACGAGGAGATCATGTCTTGGGTAGAAGCTCCAGATGCAATGAGTATGGATGAGGATTAAATCGTGTCTGAGGCAAAGCCATGGGATCTTCTCAAATCAGAAAGAGTCTCGAATGAAGTTAAAAGGGGGCGAATTGCTTTGTGTGAGGGATGCGAAAAATGGGCATCTAAAAGTCGAAGATGTCGAAGCTGTGGTTGCTTTATGGATTTGAAGACAACGCTACCCCATGCGTCTTGCCCACTAGCAAAATGGTCTGCCGTATAGTCTAGCGATGGTCAGTTCTTTGGTAGGGACAGGAAGTAATAGAACTAACGAAAGGAACCAAAATGGCACATTACGCCTTTTTAGACGATAACAACATTGTCACCGAGGTGATTGTCGGGCGCAATGAAGATGAAGTTGTTGACGGCATCTCAGATTGGGAAGCCTACTATGGTGAGTTCCGAGGTCAGGTATGCGTACGTACTTCTTACAACGGCAACATTCGCAAGAACTACGCTGGCATAGGATTCAGTTACGACGCTGAGCGTGACGCCTTTATCTCACCTAAGCCTTATGAGTCTTGGCTACTAGTTGAGGAAACCGCACAATGGGAAGCACCAGTGCCTTACCCAGACGACGGACTAATGTATTTGTGGAACGAAGAACTGACTGACTGGGAAGCAACCGAGTTTGAGATTGGCGAATAACGCCGACTGTCACTCGCTTGGTAAACTAGAGACATAACATAGGAGAATCATGGCAGGTCTAGGAAGAAAAGTATTCGCCGCAGGTGAAGTGCTAACAGCAGCTAACGTGCAAGGCTATCTACAAGACCAAGTGATTCAGGTCTATGACGATGCTTCAGACCGCACGACAGTTCTTGGAGCGGCAGTCACCGAGGGCATGGTTACATACCTAAAAGATGTAAACACAGTGCAGGTCTATGACGGCACATCTTGGAAGGTGGTCACTTCTGATCCTACGTTCACATCTTCAGCGGCAAGCACATACACAATTCAGGACAGCGACGCTGACCAGTATCTACAGTTTACGTCTGCGACAACGCTAACTATAAATGTCGCCACAGCTTTTACAACCGCACAACAACTTGCTATCTTTGCAGACGGTGCTTCTCTAACTATTGAGGGTGACGGAACTGTAGTCCTATCTGGTGACGGTGTATCCGGCACAGGTGAGTCGTTTACGGCTAACGGGCAATACTCGCTCATCGGCATAATCTGCCTCGGCACGAACGCTTACAGGATTACCGGAAACGTTACGGCAGAATAATGGGATTTTTACCACTAGCGCTGCTTGCATCGGCAGGCCTAAATAAATCTGGACAACAAGCTTTTACGTCGGCAGGGTCGCATACTTTTACAGTGCCGTTCGGTGTGACTTCTGTTTCAGTAGTTTGTGTCGGTGGCGGCGGCGGTGCTGCTGGTTTACCCTCTGGACCCGGCGGTGGCGGCTTATCATACGGAAACAGCATTGCAGTTACGGCAGGTCAATCTATAGATGTAAACGTTGGTGCTGCTGGAACTACATACAGTCGAAACGGCGGCGCAAGCTGGTTCAAGACAAGCTTATTTTTGCAAGCTGGTGGTGCTTCAGGCACTAGTGGTGGTGATTCAACTGGAACTGCTCGCAATGGCGGTGGTGCTGGTGGCAATGGGAGGTCTGGTGGAGTTGCCAATGGCGGCGGCGGTGCTGGTGGTTATGCAGGTAATGGTGGAATAGGCGGCCAAGGCGGTGGGGTGCAATTTCAACCCACTGCTGGTTCAGGCGGCGCGGGCGGCGGCGGTGGCGGTTCATCAGGGACATCCGGTGGAGCAGGCGGTGGTGGAGTTGGCTTACTAGGAGAAGGCACTTCTGGCAGCGCAGGCAACACTCAATCAAATGGAACTGGCGGCGGCGGCGGTTCAGGCGGCGGCGGCGGAGGTGATGCAGGTATTTTTCTGCCTGGTGGCGGTGGTCAGTATGGTGGCGGCGGGGGTAGCTCTCAAAGCGACGGCGGCGGTTCTGCCCATGGTATTGGTGGTGGTGGTGCTGTAAGAATTATCTGGGGTAACGGTAGAGCCTTTCCATCCACCAACACAGGGAATGTATAACCATGGCAGAAGAAGGCACATCCGTACGCATTACTAACGCACAAGTTTATGAAAAGCTTATGGAAGTTAATGAAAACCAGATTGAGATGTTTGCGGAGCTGCGTGGCTTGAAGTATCTGCCAGAAAAGGTTGCCAATATGGAAACTCGTTTAGCAAAGGTTGAGCTTATCGCTCGCCTTGTTTACGGTGTCTACGGCGCAACACTTGGTGCAGTGGCAGTCGGGTTAGTGAGCTTACTTCGTGGGTAAGAAATACAAGCCAAGGAAATCAAAGTGAGACGCTTTTCTGACAGGACAGCCGATTGGCGTTTGGTCTATGACGCTAAGTACATAACGTCACATTACGGAGAGCTGTCGGCTTACCGTAGACAAAACGGCATGCAGCCGCACTCAGGGACTGATTGGGCAAGACGGCGAGGCACACGCATTCCTGCAATCGCCAAGGGCACGATTCGGTTGATTCAGTTCTCCGAAGTCTTAGGTTGGGTTGTCGTTCAGACAGCGATGGATAAAGACGGTGTTATCTGGTACTTGGGTTACTGCCACATGGATTCTAAGCCAGGGTATTCAGTCGGGCAGAAGCTTCGCAAGGGTCAGACAGTCGGACTGCTTGGCAACACAGGGCAATCGTCAGGCCCTCACGTTCACGTCACAGCCTCAAGGACACTTAAGGGCGTGTTCGGTGTCACCTCAGACAAGGTTGACGTTTACAAGCTAATACTTGCCAATGTAAAGAAGCCCGTAAAAAGACCGGCTCCTCCAATGGTTGCTCCGGTAGCAAAGAAAAAGACAGCTCCTAAGCCCGTACCCGGTGGGAATAAGCGCGGCAGGTTCTGGCACTTGTTCGGTGGTAAGTAATGAGCGCAATCGGCAAAAACATAAGCAAGCTGGTAGACGGTGCGTTCCTGCTAAAAGACGAGCCTGAATCTAAGGTCGGAGCAAGCTGGAAATTTAGGCGGAAAATAATCTTCGGATCTTACCGCTTAGGTTTTGGAATGATTGTCTTCGGCGCTTTGACTTTTCTGGTTGACCAGTGGGGCGTCGGAGTCACTTTGATAACTGGCGGCGTATCGCTTATCTCAATCATCACAACAGCGTACACTGTAAGTGCATCGTGGCAAGACGGAAAAAACAATCAAGATTGGACTAATGGAAATGTTTAACTTAGCTTTTTGGAACTTCGCAGGTGAGCGAGCAATCAAGACATTCGCTCAAGCAGGACTAGCATTCTTAGGTGGTGGCACAGTTGGGTTGTTCTCAGCCGATTGGGTTGGGTTCTTCAGCATCTCGCTGGGGTCGGCGCTGCTCTCGGTGCTTACTTCGATCGTGACCAAGAAGTAGACTTCCGCAACCTAGCTCGCTGACGCGAGTTCATTCCACCCCAGATGCCATGCTGCTCGTTATTTATGAGCGCATACTGAAGGCACAAGGTCATCACCGGGCAAACCTTGCATAGCTGTATGGCTGGGTGCAATTCTGGATTAGGCGAACCACCTTGAGGAAACCAAGCGTCGGGGTCTGTTGTTTGACACGCTGGCGCTTGAGTTGCTCGGATGCCTTCGGCTAAAGCTGTCAGTGCTTGCTCTGAGTTCATGAGTGAAAGAGTAGTCAAGCTAGTCGGCTATTGCAAGTTCACAATCGTTGTTATACTAAAACCATTAACACCGCACTGTCTCTTGAGCAATCAGGAGGTGGTGCGGTCGTCTTTAACTAGCGTTCGTCGGCAGTAGTTCCACCCCACACGCCATACTGCTGGTTTGTTTCCAGCGCGTAGGTGAAGCACTCTTGAAGTATCGGGCAGGTCTTACACAAGGCACGCGCCATCTTGGTTGACACCTGGCGCTGCTCAGGATCGGTGATGTCTTCTGGAAAGAACGCGTTCGGAAGTTCCTCACAAGGCACGCCGCCGGCAACACTTATCTTTTTCAACAAAGCCATGTACCGACTTGTAAGATGTCCTTGCGCAGTCATAAGATAAGCCTAACTAGGAAAGAGGGAATAATGGAGCTTCACGCACCGGCAACATTCAATGGGGCAAAGCTACTGGGAGTGTTTGATAACGGCACATCAGAGTGGCACGAAGCACGCGCTGACGGAATCGGCGGTTCTGAGATTGGCACGATCCTCGGACTCAATCGCTGGGAGTCAGCCTTCTACTTGCACCACCTAAAGACTGGCAACCTGCCGCAAAAGGTAATTGACTCATTCCCTGCCGACCTTGGCAACATACTCGAACCCGTAATCATGGGGCCGCTACTGAAGCGACAGCACCCAGAGTGGGAAGTCTTTACTACCGGCACTTACCAGCACCCGACTATCCCTTACCTCCACGCAAACCCAGATGGGCTAACCCAAGTTGATGGCGAGTGGGTAATCGTGGAAGCAAAGACATCTAGAAACTATTGGGATGAAGTGCCGCCGAGCTATCTGGCGCAAGTCCAGTTCTACATGATGGTAATGGGCGTGAAGCGTGCGGTCATTGTCGGATTAATTGCAATGGACTGGGTTGAGTACTGGGTAGAAGCCGATGAGTTTGAGCAAGACGTTATGAAGCAGGCTGCCGAAAGGTTCTGGCTTGGGGTCAAGAATGACACAGCGCCGGCTTGGGATGGATCAGAGTCAACCTACGAGGCGGTCAGAGAACTGCACCCAGACATTGACGACACCGAGGTTGAGATTGACGGACTGCATTACTTGCCAGCCGCGCAAGCAGCGTTTGACAAAGCGGAGTCTGAGCTAAAGCAGATGAAGTCTGAGGTCTTGTCAAGTATGGGCAAGGCCAAGCACGCATACATTGAACACGATGGCGCAACGATTAGGGTAGCCTCAAGACAAGCAAGGGGTCAGGGTCGGCCTTTCCTCGTAGTCAAGAAAGGGAAGTAATGAACGTGTTTCTAGGCGACACAGTCACGCTAGTCCGCAATGAAACATACGTCACCGGCGCAGTCTCAGGCGTAGTCCTAGACAAGAACAAGCAACTAGAGAGGATTTACATTGAGGGGCTGACAGCTCCGTTTTGGTTGGCAGATAACTGGAAGTTTCTAGACACTGAAGATGAGGAAGAAGAAGAATGAGTTTCCTATTCCTTGGACTTGACGGCGAGATGTCGTCTAGCGAGCTGAGCGAAGGTGGCAAGCTGATTCAGATTGGCGTTTCCACAGCCGAGTGCCGCACTCGTTCTTGGACGATGAATCCAGGCGAGTGCCAGTGGTCTGAGCAAGCGTTCG